>Ga0163150_10007473_pt1 | contig 12817 bp, 9 predicted proteins | sample OliLakLV19P2IB_FD_148628 | JGI IMG/M metagenome (GOLD analysis project Ga0163150, IMG submission 148628) | Freshwater microbial mat bacterial communities from Lake Vanda, McMurdo Dry Valleys, Antarctica - Oligotrophic Lake LV.19.P2.IB | ecosystem: Environmental > Aquatic > Freshwater > Lake >...
AGATTGGGGAATGAACTGTGTGAGTTTTTAAAGTCGCCGGACCGGAACTGGCTGCGAAGGTTGGATGCAAGATTTCGGACCAGGGCGCAGGGGCTCGTTTCGGGTGTTTGACTCGGGTCTTGAACCTCCGTTTGACCGTTACGAATGGCATGTCGCAATTTCATAAAAAGACGTGTAGTTGACTAAATGGTAAAATTCAAGTGAAATTTTTTTTAGGCTGCGGCTTGGCTTTGTTCGCGGACGCCCAGGACGGCCAGTGTGCCATCAGCCATTTCGCGCATAAGCTCGGCATCGTTGCGGATGCGGGCCTGGGTCATGACCCCTTCGTAGTAGGCGAGAAGAATCCTGGCTTTGGCTGGGGCGTCACCTCGTTCAATCCATCCGCCAGCTTGGGCATCGCGGATCGCGCTTTCGAGGTATTTGGTATAATTATCAAGCATTTCACGAATTTTATCCCCGAGCTTTTTTTCCTGGGTGGAGATTTCGGAACCGAGAGTGAAGAGAGGGCAGCCGAGGATTGAACCGCAGGTTTTTTTCATTTCACACTGGGAATCATACACAAACTGGCAATAATTCTTCAAACGATCCAGGGGTGGCACGGTAGGGGAGAAGATAGAGTCGAGCTGAACCCGTTTTTCTTTGCTCGATTCTTCAATCGAGGCGATGGCCAGATCGACCTTCGATTGGAAAAAGTAATAAAAACTTCCCTTTTTCACCCCTGCTTTTTCACAAATCAGATCGATGGTGGTGCTGCCATAAGAGCCGCGCCAGATCAGGTCCTGGACGGCACACATCAAACGCTCCTTGGCATTACTTACTCGGCCCATAGATGAAAAAATTGTGATGCAACATAAGTCAAAGCCAACTTTTAGTAAGGTGGCCGTTTCGCCATCTTTCCCTGATCCGACTATTTAGTCAACTATTTTATTGTGCCGCTTGCAGCTCGGGTTGTGATTAAAAGAGAACCCGATTCGGCGTCAGCGCTCACTATTGAGACACTTTTTTCAGTTTACCTAAAGGGGTAAAGGGGTCAGTCCCGGGTCAGTCCCAGCTATTGTTATAGAAAACGAACTATCCTTTCAAACCATGGGCCACCGTATGCCGGCACCCCATTCGCAGCCGTCGCGCAATCCAATCCAAGGTCATCACCGTCTCCTTTCTCAATCGTAAGGCTATTTTTACCTTCGCCGCGTCGGTTTTGCGGCGCGTCTCCAATTCCTGCTCTGTCCACCGCCGCTTTCGCAATTCCATTGCCACAATCCGTTCCGCCTTTTGCTCATCGGTTTCCCGCTTTTCCTCCCCGCCATGATGTTCCCCCATTCTACCAGATATCAGCTCCATCAGATGTTCCTTCAGTGGCGCTTTTCCCAAGAACCATCCCCGCCGCACTCCATTCCATTCCCCCGGCTTGTCCTTTCCCCGCCGTTCTTCTATCGCCTCGGCAAATTGCCGACGCCCGGCTGCGGTATCCTGCGAATCCCCAACTCGCCAAGCAATCGATCCACGCGCAGCCAAGCCACCCGTTTTCTCGAACTTTTCAAATATTCGGGATAACTGATCTTCTCGATGGGCGTGAGGTTCAGTTCGGAAGCGGGGTCGAATCGTTGGCGCATATTCGTGAATGTTGGCTGTTTCTGGGAGCCGGGCGGACAAAACGCCCGCCAATCTCCGGCTCATCACCGAAAATCAGACGAACATTCGCAACCATTAGCAGGGATGCTGCGGCGAAGGATTTTGGCTTTGGGCAAGGCGGAGAGTCGAGAGCATCCCCGCAGTGGGCTGTGACCACCGAGCCAACGCAGCCCAAGGTCAAAAGACCCGCCGCCCGGAGGGTTTTCGTGCAGCCGGCCGACTGGCTTTGTTGCTCCTCAGTCAAAGACCCATGAAGGGTATTTTCCTTCGTCGCGCCTCGTTATCCGGCCTCTGACCCGAAAACAGCACCCCTCCGAATTTTCAGATAGGCTCTACAGTCCGCACCAGTTTCTGCTACGACCTTGAAGCGCTGGATTCCCGGAAAGAACATATACCAAAAAATTGCGCATTGGATATGGCCGCAGCCATGGGCATCGAGCTTTTGACGGAAGAACAATATTTCGAGCTGCAAAAACTCGGAGAGTTCGACACGAAGTCGTCGAGCTGGATTGCAACACCGGCTGATATCAGAAAACTCGGCGGCGCGATTTATGGTGATCGTCGTTACGGTCGGGTCTTCATCGGTCACAACGGTGCGGAGTCTTACTATCAGGGCCGGGGTTTTCGTGGCTTGCTAAGGGTCTAAATTGGGGCGGCGCGGCAGCGCCGCCCTACCGTGATTTTGTTTGGTAGGGCAAAGCTGCCGCTTTGCCCATTCTGGCGGCGCGGCAGCGCCGCCCTACCGTGATTTTGTTTGGTAGGGCAAAGTTGCCGCTTTGCCCATTCTGGCGGCGCGGCAGCGCCGCCCTACCGTGATTTGGTAGGGCAGAGCTGCCGCTCTGCCCATTCTATACATCTTTCTCGCCTGTCAACATTTTGTTAGAAAAATGGTCATGAGCGAAATCCCTTTCCGCGAACCCGGGCGCCGAACTCCGGCCAAAGGGGTTCACGTTTCCCTCAGCGGCTCGAACTGGGTTTTCCTCACCGTCTGCACCGAGAAGCGCGGACAGTGGCTGGCGCAATCATCGGTTCAACGCGTGTTGCACAATATCTGGCAGAACACCGCAACCGCATGGCTCGTGAGCGATTATCTGCTAATGCCCGATCACCTGCATTTGTTTTGCGCGCCGCACGATTTGAAATTCACCATCGAACGCTGGATCGGTTTCTGGAAAGATCAATTGGCGAAAAATCTAAAAATTCAGGGCGGCGCAGCAGCATCGCCCTACCGGACAATTGGCAAATTTCAGGCGGGTGGGTTTCATCATCGGTTGCGCGATGGCGAAAGCTACTCACAGAAATGGCAATACGTCCGCGAGAATCCGGTGCGGGCGGGATTGGTGACGCGTTCGGAAGATTGGCCGTATTTCGGACGGGTGCATGAGATTTCCTGGTCGGGTGATTGAAGTTTGGGCAGCGCGGCAGCGCCGCCCTACCATGATTGGATGTGGTAGGGCAAAGCTGCCGCTTTGCCCATTCATCATTTTGTTTCAATCTCAGCAGCGCGGCAGCGCCGCCCTACCACAAATAATTTTATGAAAACAATTCAAGGATATCGTCTCACCACTCCCGACGACCTGCAGTGGCGGACGTCCAGCTTGACGAGCAATTTTCTACACGCCAAGAGTTCCACGAACCGCTTTAATTTGAATCAAATGAAAAGAATCAACCTATGAGAATCCTACTCTGGCTGGCCCTGGCCACGGCCCTCGTGGCGAAGGCCGAAAGCGTGTTCGACGTTCGCAAGCTGGGCGCCAAGGGGGATGGACGCGCTCTCGACACGGCTGCCATTCAATCCGCCATCGACGCCTGCCGGGATTCGGGTGGCGGCCAGGTGCTTTTTCCTGCAGGGCGCTATCTGTCCGGCACCGTTCATCTCCGAAGCGGCGTGACGCTCCATCTTGACGCCGGCGCGCAACTCGTCGGCACGACAAATCTCTCGCTTTACGCCCAGCCCAAGACGCCGGACAGCATGCCCGAAGCCAAGTGGGGTAAGTGGCATCGCGGGCTCATCGTGGGTGAAAACGTCGAGGACGCAGCGATAACCGGGTCAGGCGTCATAAACGGCAACAAAGTATTCGACCCGACCGGCGAAGAGCGGATGCGCGGTCCGCACACCATTGTCTTCGTCAATTGCCGACGCTTCACGCTGCGTGACGTGACGATTGTTGATTCCGCCAACTATGCCGTCTTGTTTCAGGTGAGCGACGATGTGGAAATCCGCAACGTGAAATTTGTCGGCGGCTGGGATGGGGTGCATTGGCGCGGATCCCCTGAACGCTGGTGCCAGAACGTGAACATCATTGGCTGTCAATTCTTCACCGGCGACGACGCCATTGCAGGCCGCTACTGGAACAACACGGTGATTAAAGATTGCCTGATCAATTCATCGTGCAACGGCATCCGGCTCATCGGCCCGGCCACGCGCCTGACCATCGCGAACAATTTGTTTCGTGGCCCCGGCGAACAACCCCACCGCACCTCCGGCGAGAAGCGGCGCACGAACATGCTTTCGGGCATCATCCTTCAGCCCGGCGCATGGGACGCCACGCGCGGTCTGCTCGACGACGTGCTTATCGCCAACAATGTCATGCAAGACGTTGCCTCGCCGGTGACGCTTTGGATCAAGCCCGGGAACACGGTGGGAAAGGTCACGGTCAGCGGCCTTGAAGCCACTGGAGTATATCGCTCGGCTTTCTCGGCAGAGAGCTGGACTGACGCGCCCATCACGAACGTCATCCTGCGCGGAGTGCGCGCGGAGTTTGCCGGAGGCGGCAAAGCCTGGTCCACGAACCAGATCGTCAAAGGCCCTGGTGTGGACGCACGGGCGCTTCCGGCGTGGGGCCTCTACGCGCGCAACGTCCAGTCGCTCACCCTGGAGGACGTGCGCTTCAGCCTCGCCGAGGACGATTTCCGTCCCGTGCTCCATGCCGACAAGGTGGAGTGGCTGAACCTCGACAGCTTCAAGTTTACCCTTGTGCCCGGCGTTGCGGAACCGCTCGTCACCACAAACGTCGGACAGTTAAGGCAAAACCCATGACGGTGAAAACAGCGAGGTGTTGATCCTTGTCCCGCTTTCAAGGAGTTCAGGGCCGCGGCGATCGGGTAAATTTTGTCAAGAATTCTCGCTGCATTGTTCTAGCAGCGAGTCTGGCACTTCGGCACTCTGGCCGCCATAAGTGAAAATGTCGCCCAGCCAAAAAATCGTGACCCACGCAGCCGTCTGGCTTGCTGTGCTGATGCAAGCTGTTCATGCAGAAGTTCCGTTTGATCCCCCGGGATCGTATTCCTGTTCCTGGTTGGGAAATACCTACATGGAGTGATCGGCGAAGGCAAGGTGCCTTCTGTCGTACTGGGCGACGGACTGGCGTTCACGTCCGGCGGGTGGGGAGGCAAGGAGACAATGAAGGCGTTCAGGCTCGGCGGCAAAGGCGATCTCAAGGAAGCCAATCTCGTTTGGGAACAAAAGAAAGGCATGCCGAAAGTGCCATCGATGCTCTACTTGAAGCCGCATCTCTTTGCCATCACTGACGGTGGCGTGGCCTCGTGCATGAAAGCCGACACGGGCGAACTTGTCTGGCAGGAACGCGTCGGTGGGAATTTCTCCGCGTCGCCCGTCGCTGCCGAAGGCCGCATCTATTTCCTCGGCGACAACGGTGAGACTACCGTCATCGCAGCCAGCTCGGAATTCAAAGTGCTGGCAAAGAATCCGCTCGGCGAAAAAGTGCAGGCTTCACCCGCCATTTCGCGCGGGCAGTTCTTCATTCGCACTGAGAAAAACCTTTACTGCATCGGCGATGCTTCAAACGCTGCGGTCGCCAGTCCAGCATCGGCGGACATCGTTGGTCACTGGAAGTTCGACGAAAGCCCGAACACATCGCCCTCGGACAGCTCCGGTGGCAAGCATGACGGCAAGTTGCTCCCCCAACGGCCTGGTGAATGTTCACCGACTACTTCGAAATGGACCTCAACGATGAAGACAACCTGGCCCTGCACCGGGCCAAGCAATGATGATATCTTTGGTTCAGCATTTGGTTCAGCACAGAGTATGGGAGAATACAGAGAGGCGGTCTCCAGGTAATCCCTCTCTGTGTCCTCCCAAACTCTGTGCTGGCTCCTCCCTTCCGAACCCGGCCTCTTTTTGTCGTCTGCGGCAACCGCAGCCGAACCGCTGAAGTATTCCGTCACTGATGGCCAGCAATTCTCATTTTGTCACGGAGCGCGGCCGTGTTGTATCGTCTCGACCAGCCGAAGTACGTCGGCTCAAATACAGGCATGGGGTGTGTTCGCACGCGGCTGGTGCTTTGCACACAGCCGCGCTCCGCAAAATGAGAATTGCTGAGGCATGGCTGCTGCAGCTCGACACGGAAGCAGAATTATCGTTTGATACCAGAAGTTGACAGACATGGCCGACGGAATTGTCGAATGATAACAGGAAGATACACAGACTATGAACCCAAGGCGTCGCCGCACTCTCAATCGCCCACTTGTTGCCGCAGCTCTTCTCATTTGCGCCCTGTTATTGCCCCAAGGAGTTTCGGCCGCAGCACCCTTTCAACTCACTCGCGCAGATTACGTGGATCGTGTCCATGCCGTTTGGGCCGGGCAGATCTGCGGGGTTCTGCTCGCCTGGCCCCACGAGCACCATGTTTCCTCCACTCTCTGGCTGACGAATTATCCGAAACGTTACACCGTTACTCCCGTGGATGACGACTGGTATTATGAGATGTGCGCTGTCCGCGCGTTTGAAAAATATGGTATCGGACTGACCGCCGCGCAGCTCGGTCAACAATGGCTGGAGAACGGTTGCGGCTCGTGGGGTTCGAGCGAACAGTCGAGGTTGAATCTGCAGAAAGGAATCCAGGCACCCGATTCCGGCCATCCGCGCTACAACAAACTTTGGTTCACGATCGGCCCCCAGTTCAGCGCGGACGTCTATGGCGCGCTGGCCCCGGGATTACCAAACGTTGCGGGCCGCCTCGCGCGTGAGTTCGGCCACGTCAACGGTTACGCGGAAGGCGTGGATGGCGCGGTCTTCATGGCCGGAATGATTTCACTGGGTTTCAGCGAACGCGACACCCAGACCATCGTGCGGAAAGCGGCGCAGCTCCTTCATCCTGATTCACCCTACCGTCAGTGCCTCGACCTCGTCATCCGACTCGCGGAACAGGGCAAAAGTTTTCAAGAGATTTGCGACGCCGTTGAAGACCGCTGGCATAGCGAATATCCCGCGACGAACAACGCCGTCCCCAACGGCGGTCTAGCGGCCGCAGCCGTATGGTTTGGCAATGGCGACTTCTTGAAGACGGTCAATCTCGCCGCCCAGGCCGCTGATTTCACTGACGCGGATTGCAACGCGGCCAACGCCGCCGCCGTCGTCGGCGCGATGCACGGGATGAAGGCGATCCCGCCGCACTTGGTAGCCCAACTTGGCGATCGCATCGTCGGTTCGGAGATGGGTGGCGTAAAGCTGACCCCGCCGGTCGATGAAAAGATCTCTGACCTCGCCCACCGCACCGCTGCAATCGGGGAAAAAATCCTCGCCGCGAACGGCGCGACGATTTCTGGCGACAGGATTTCTATTCCCGCGCAGGCACCGGTCACGCAGCCTGCTGAAACTTTCCAGCTTGCGGATTTAATGCAGTATTGGAACGCCGACTGGAAACTGGAACGTGCCGGCTTCGGCGGCGCTGGCGGCGGTATGGGCGGCATTCGGGGCATCACGCATCTCGCGGGCGACGTGCTCGCCACTTATCCGCGCGACGAGGTGCGCGGCTGCCTGCTCGTGCGGAAGACGAAACTCAGCGCGGAGCCGAAGTTGGCCTTCGAGGTGGGCAGTGACGCCGGACGCGCCTGGGAACTCAACGTCTATGCCGACAACACGCTCTTGGAGAAACGTATCATCGAAGGCGGCGCGAGCGAACGGAAGTGGGTGGCCATGTCCGTTGACCTTGCGAAATTCGCCTCGCGTGATGTGACACTGCGCCTCTACCAGCGCGTGCTCGTCGCCCACCGTACCGCCGGCAACGCCCTCTGGCGCAACTTGAAACTGGAGTAATCGCGATTGGCAGTCTTTAATGTTGAAAAACGTAGTGATCCGTCGCTTTTGTCGCCTCCAGTCAAACACTTGATATGAAATTTGCTTTCAGGGCCTTCGCCCTTTCAGTTGTCGCTGCCCTGGCCGCCGAGTCGGCCTCCCTCAAGCCGTTCAACACCGAAACCGCCACCAACGGCCCGATGCCGGTGATGGAGGTCATCGCGCAGTCGAAGTTGCCGCCCGGCTTCAAGCTCACCGTCTTCGCCGCCGAGCCGGATGTGCAACAGCCCATCGGCATGGCGACTGACGCGCGCGGGCGGTTGTGGGTTGCGGAGAATTACACTTACTCGGAATCAAAGATGGGTTATCACAAAGATCTGCGCGACCGCATCGTGGTCTTCGAGGACACCGACAACGACGGGCGTTTCGACAAACGCACGGTGTTCTGGGACGGCGCGGAGCGGTTGACGAGCGTCGAGGTTGGCCTTGGTGGCGTGTGGGCGCTGGCATTGCCGAACTTGTATTTCCTCCCGGACGAGAACGGTGATGGGATCGCCGACGGCCCGCCGCAGATAGTCCTTGACGGCTTCGAGTATGTCGCGGGTCGTCACACGGTGGCGAATGGCTTGCGCTGGGGACCGGACGGATGGCTATACGGTCGGCACGGAATTCAAAGCACCTCGCGCATCGGACCGCCCGCCACGTCGGTCGAGAAGCGCACCGCGATGAACGTTGGCATCTGGCGATATCATCCGACCCGGCGCGTCACCGAGGTCGTCGCCCAGGGCACGACAAATCCGTGGGGCATGGACTGGGATGCGCGCGGCGAACTGTTCTTCATCAACACCGTCATCGGCCATCTCTGGCACGTCATTCCCGGCGCGCATTACCGGCGCATGTATGGCGGCGATCCCACGCCGCACATTTACGAACCGATCGAGCAGACGGCGGATCACGTTCACTGGGGCACCGGCGAAAACTGGACCGACGTGCGCAAGGGCGTGACCGATGTCACCAGCGCGGCCGGCGGCGGACACGCGCACACGGGCTTGTTAATTTACCAGGGCGGTCAATGGCCGGAAGCGTGGAACAACAAACTTCTGACGATCAATTTCCACGGCCGCCGTTTGAACGTTGAACAACTCGATCGGCAGGGCAGCGGCTTCATCGCGCGGCACAATCCGGACGCCTTCTTCTTCGCGGACCCGTGGTTTCGCGGCATTGACCTCGTCGCCGCGCCGGACGGCGGTGTCTTCGTCAGCGACTGGAGCGACGCGGGCGAATGCCACGACCACGACGGCATCCATCGCACCAGCGGCCGCATTTACAAACTGACCTACGCCGACCCGAAGAAGGGAAGTGCCACCGACCTGACGACGCTGGGCAACGTCGAGTTGACGAAGCTTCAGAGCAACGCCAACGACTGGCTGGCGCGACAGGCGAGGCGGGTGCTCGCGGATCGCGCACGTCGCGGCGCGCCGTTGAAGGATGCGCGGGACGCACTGGTGCAGCTGGCGATGAATGACGCGAACGAAGTCACCCGACTGCGGGCGCTGTGGTCGCTCCAGGTTTCCGGCGGCGTGGACGACGGTCTGTTGCGCGCGAAGCTGAACGGATCGGAATCCGAGCGTGCTTGGGCGCTGCGCTTGATGGAAGACGCGTCCCACGCCAGCCCGGCGGCAGGGGAAATCTTCCAGAGCTTCGTCGAGAAAGAACTTCCGCGTCTCGCGGCTTCGGAGAAATCCGCGTTGGTCCGCGTGACGCTCGCCTCACTACTCCAGAAGCTGCCGCTCGCGCAGCGTCCGGCACTTGCTCGATCTTTGCTGGCTCATGCCGAAGACGCTGACGATCACAATCAACCGCTGATGCTCTGGTATGGAATTGAGCCGCTGGCCACCAACGATGCCCGCTTCGTCGAACTGATCGCTGCGGCCCGCATTCCGCATGTGCAGCGGCTTGCTGCCCGCCGCCTCGCGGAAGACATCGACGCCGCACCGCAACGCGTCGATGCCCTGCTCACGGCCATCGCGAGGGTTGCTTCCGTTTCTTCGCGCCAGGCGGTCCTCAATGGACTGGCGGATGGCTTCGCCGGCCGTCGCAAGGTTGCCATGCCCGCTTCGTGGAAGGTGGTTGAATCCCAAATCGCCGCTGGCGCTGATGAAACTTTGAGGAACCGCATTCGCGATTTGAGTGCGTTGTTCGGCGATGGCAGGGCGCTGGACCAGATCCAGGCAGTAGCGTTGAACAAGGATGCCGATCTGCCGCTTCGCCGCGCCGCATTGCAGGTCCTGATTGACGCCCGCTCCGATGGCTTGCGTGCTGTGTGTGAGCAGTTGCTGGCGGTGCGCGATTTGTCCGCAGTGGCCGCCAGTGGACTGGCGTTGTTCGACGATCCAGCGGTTGCCGACCGCCTCCTCGCCGAGTGGCCGAATCTCTACGGCGCCGAAAAACCGCCAGTGATGAACGCGCTTCTGTCGCGTCCCGTCTGGACGATGAAGCTGCTGGACGCCATCGCGGCGGGGAAGCTCAAGCGCACGGAACTTGGCGTCGCGCAGGCGCGGCAAATTCGCAACCTTCACAACGAAGCGCTGACGAAGCGACTCACTGAGACGTGGGGTGTGATTCAAGATACGGATGACGCCGCGAAGCAGACCGCAGTGCAGAGCTGGCGGCAAAAGCTGAATCCCGAGGCCTTGAAGCGGGCGAATCTATCCGAGGGGCAGAAGCTTTACATGCAGTCCTGCGGCGCGTGTCACAAACTCTACGGAGCGGGCGGCACCATCGGCCCCGACCTGACCGGTTCCGGGCGGCAGAACCTGGATTATCTGCTGGAGAACATCCTGTTCCCCAGCGCGATTGTCGCCGCCGAGTTCCGGCAGACGACGCTGACGCTGAAAGACGGGCGCTCGTTGAGCGGAGTCATCCGCAGCCGCAACAACCAGGCGGTGGTCATCCAGATGATAGGCGAAACCGCCACCGTCAGCCTGCCGGACATTGAGCAGCAGGAGACGTCGTCATTGTCGCTGATGCCCGAGGGGTTGCTCGACGCGTTGACGGAAGCGCAGGCCCTGGACCTCGTATCCTACCTCATGAGCACCGCACCGCCGGCTGGAAAATAGGCGATCACACAAAAGAGTGACATGAACAATTTTCTGGCAAAAACTTCAGCGACGCAGTTCGGCGCCATTTCAGCACAGAGTTTTGGAGGACGCAGAAAGGCGGCCCTCAAGTTTTCCTGCTCTGTGTCCTCCAAAACTCCGCGCTAAAAAGTCGTCAAGCTCCCCACCCATGAATGACACAAAAAACTTCGGACGAAAAATCCGCTGTTGCTAGGCGCTCGACGATCCGTGAGGTCACGACTTCGTGAAACGGACGGCCCTCAATTCGTTCGATGATCTGCCCGAGCATGACGTAGCCGGTGTTGCAGTAGGAGCAGTATTCTCCAGGGCAGAAGGCATTGCCGTGCTTTTGGGCGACCGCGATAAGCTCCCCGGGTGATTTGAGGCCCGGCTTGGCGCGCAAGCCGGAATCGGCCTGAAAGCTGTAGATGCCGCTGGTGTGGGTCAGCAGGTGAGCAATCGTGATGACCTTGGACTTCGCAACTCCGAACCGGGCGTCAATCGCCTGGCGCACTCGACATCGCCGATAACCAGCGGAAACCGTGAACTTATTTCGTCCTAATTAACCCGGCAATTTCTCCAAGACAGCGCGCAGCCGTTCGTTCACAGTAGCAGCCATGCCAATGCAACGAACTGCGGCTCTTTTTGCCGCCTTATTGATGACGAGTCACGGCCAGGCCCAGTCGGCAGCATCCGCCAATTCGCCTCAACCACTCCGCTACTCCGTCTCCTGGGTCGGCAACTCCTTCTCCGGCGCGAGCAATCGCTGGGTGCAGAATTTTTTCATCCACACGAAGGTCCAGCCCGGCGGCACGGTGAACACCTGGAGTCATTGGGATGAGGGCGGGAAGAAGTTCGGCGCCTACAAGGATGGCGATGTCATCGGGAACACGAACGTGAACCCCAACAGCCTGGAGACGCGCGACAAGCTCGGTCGGCTCTGGAAGCTCGAAGTCGCCTACACCGACCCGAAACATCAGGAATGGGAGTTCATCTCCAAGGCCATCACTTGCGACGGTACGGCGGCGACCTTCCCCGAATTGATCCAGCCGATGGCGCTCGCTCTGGCCAATGACGGTCAACTGATGGTTGCGGATTCAGGAACGGGGCCGCGCCAGCAGGTGTTGTTTTACGACGTCACTGATTCCGCGAAGCCGAAACTAACGCGCGCCTTCGGCGACCGCGGCGGCATTGCCTCGGGTAAGCCCGGCGAAATCACGCCGACGAAATTCTGGGGAATCCGCGGACTCGGTATGGACGCCGCCAGCAATCTCTACGTGGCGATGAGCGAACAGGGTTCCGTGCTCCGCTCGTTCACTCCCGACGGAAAGCTGCGCTGGGAATTGCACGGCGAATTCTTCTGCGATGTCGCGGTGGCTGATCCGGCGGATGACGCGGCCACCGTCTGGGGCATTCAGGAACGTTACACGATGGACTGGTCGAAACCGCCGGGCCGCGACTCGAAGTGGGCCAGCTACACACTCAATCGCCACAAGTATCCCAACGACCCGCGCGGTCTGATGCACGTCAAGCAGCAGGGTGAGCACGGCTTGACGTCACCGCAAATTGTTTACCTCAACGGACGCCGGTACCTCTTCGTCGGCGGCATGTTCGCAAGCAACTTCATCAATATCTTCCGGTTTGACGGCGAGATCGCGGTTCCGTCGGGTTTGATTCTTCAGTGGGGCAACAACCTCTACAACACCGACCTGAAATGGCCGCCGAACAAGCCCGCGGGCGCGTCCATCTGGCGCGACACAAATGGTGATGGCGATTATCAGGCGGACGAGTTCGCACCGAACACCGACCGCGTGCAGCCCGGCCCCTTCTGGGTGGATAAGAAAGGCAACATCTGGATGGCCTACGGTTTCTTCCGCTACGATTTTCAGGGACTCGATGCCTTGGGAAATCCGATCTACTCCGCCGACAAAATCACCGTGCTCGACAAACCCAAAGGTGTGAACAAAGTCGCGCGTGTCGTTTATCTCGACGACACCGACACGCTCTTGGTCGCCGAGGAAGGCAGCGA
>Ga0163150_10007476_pt1 | contig 12812 bp, 14 predicted proteins | sample OliLakLV19P2IB_FD_148628 | JGI IMG/M metagenome (GOLD analysis project Ga0163150, IMG submission 148628) | Freshwater microbial mat bacterial communities from Lake Vanda, McMurdo Dry Valleys, Antarctica - Oligotrophic Lake LV.19.P2.IB | ecosystem: Environmental > Aquatic > Freshwater > Lake >...
CAATTGTGGAGTGCGGCATGCGCCTGGGGCGTGGCGTACCGCTCCCTAACGGTCGCGGCTCGGTTTGGGCTGGCGGGATAGTGAGCGGGGCCGAAGCAGTGGCAACGTTGTTCCATGACGCGAGTTACTCGTCGCGAGGCACTCTCGGCGGCTTGGCGGGTCCCCTGTTATCCTGCGCATCGGCAGCCAGCAGGCTTGCCAGCGTGCGGCCATGTGGCCCGGCGGGGACGAGCGTGAGCTTGCCGCTGTTGGCCATCACACGCTGAGTCTCCAGGATGTCGAACAATGCTTCAGAAACGGCGGGCACGCGCGCGATCTCTTCGAAGGCGCGCCCGAGCGTCGCGGGACGGATGGCGGCGGCTTTGGCGAACTCCACGGCAGCCTCGCGCTCGGCGGAACTGGTGATGACGCTCACCTGATTCGCGCCGGCCTGCTTGATGGCCGACGTCACCTGGCGGAGGCGGTTCACCACCTTTTCCTCAATTTGACGGATCATGCCGAGGTCGCGAAAATGCACCTTGCGGATGTACACCGAGCCCATGTTGTAACCCCATGCCTGAGACTTCTGCGATACCTCAGCGCGCACCACCTGACTCATGGTGTGCCGCGTCTCGAGCATTTCAGAGAGCTTCATGTTGCTCAAGCAGCGAACGGTGGAGTTGCTCACGTTGGCGCGCAACGAGCCGCGCGGATCGGTGTTCTTGAACAGGAACGCCACTGGATCGCTGATGAACATCTCATACCAGATGCCGATGCCCATGGGCGCGCCCTCTTCCGAATTCACGGGCTGGCTGCGGAGATACTCCTGATCGCGCCTGAGGTCGAGCACATGGCATTGACCGAATATGTTGACGATGAGCGCCGCGGGGCCGAGCGCCAGCGGCAGTATGTGCAATCCGGGATCATCTATTACGCCGAGCACCTTGCCGAACAGCACGTAGACGCGGCACGTACCCTCCTTCACCACGGCGTACAGCCCGAGCATCCGCAGAATCGCGGCGAGAATGAACTCGATGAAGAACAGTCCGACGAAGACCATGAGAGCCAGCGCCACCACTCCGACGGTCATCGGCTCACCCCCGCGTAGATCTGATGCGCTTTGTCATAGAGCACCATCTTCACGTTGCGCAGATACGCGCCGAGAACGTTGGGGCCGGCGGCATGCAGCGTCGCCAGTTCTGCCGCGAGCGCCCGTATAGGCTCCATCTCGGCTTGGGCTTTTAATGTCTCGATCTCAACGGCGCGACGAGACTGCACGATCTTCTGATCGGCCGAGGCTTGCGCCAGGCTGATGTCGCTCGACACGTGATTGTGAGCGGTGTTGATCGCAGCCAGGGCCGACTCCACTTCTCCGGGAGGATCGATGCCGGTGATCAGTGAGGCATCAAAAACCACGCCATACCGGGCCGGCGCCGACCGGCACTCGTTATCCATATACTCGTTCAGGTCGCGCAGGTTCTTGCGCAGGTCGTTGATTGAGACACCGATCATTTCGGTGCCCGGCAACGTGAGCGCGACCACAGGATCGCCCTCCGTAGCGGCTGCGAGAACATCGGTCTTTGCTTCGAAGTTGGCGATACGCTGGCGCAGCACTGAAACGAAGTACGCCATCACATGCACGAACGGCTTCTTGATGCCAAACAGGAAGGCGTAGAGATTCTGCTCGCTCACGCGGTAGCGAATCTGGCCGGTGAGGCCGGTGTTGAGTTGATCCTTGGTGACGGCTTCAAGCATAGTGCCGTTGGCGTTGGCGCCGGGATCCTCGAGGTCGACCGCCATGTTGATGGTCATGGTGGCGATGGACACCTTGTGGATCTTCTCCCAAGGCATTCTGAAGTACGGGCCGCCGGCAGGAATCACGCGCACCTGCGGATACACGTAGCGGTCGCGCTCTTCAGGGCGAAGAAATTCAGAGATGGGATCGTCGAGGGTGGTTTTACCATCGACGCGCTCCGCGCGGCCGAAGCTCGTCTTTACGGCGCGCTGATTCTGGTCGACGGTATAAACGCCCAAGAGAAGGACGCGGACAAAGAACCACGCGCCCGCGCCGAGAAACAATCCGAGGAGGAAGTCCATGAGGCTCCTTGTTCTGGATCACTGATATTATCACCGGACCTCGTGACGGCGGAATGAATGGGTGTGCGCCGCTTGAACAAACTATCGAGTATTGTCAGTTAGCCGAGGCCGCGACTGTAACACCTGCACGGCGCCGAATCCGGCTCTGTAGACTGGAACCACAATATTTCCCGGCAATCGATTGGCGCATCTAATCAAGAGCGTGTCGCCGTGATGCGCGACAGATGGACCAGGCGCCTTATTCTCTTGACAGAGACCGCCGGGCGATTGTACTCGACGCTGTTCGCGAGATCCGCTCGCAACGCGGCTGGGGTCTTTGGGCGGCACATGTGCGAAGCAATCACGTGCATGTGGTGGTTGAGGCCGACGAGCGTCCCGAGAAAGTGATGCACGCTTTGAAGTCGTATGCCAGCCGCGGATTGAACCGATTGGGAATAGACGGACCGGATCGAAAGCGGTGGGCGCGCCATGGAAGCACGCGATGGTTATGGAAGGAAGAGGACGTCCAGGAGGCTGTGCGCTACGTCGTTTCCGGACAGGACGAACCGATGGACTTGTACCGGGGAGACTGGTTGTAGCGTACCGCTTCTTTTAGTCGCGGCTCAGTAACAGTGTGCCCTCCGGGCGGTACAATGGATCGGTTGACCTCAAAATGAAAGTCTCCGTCATCCTTCCCGCGGCCGGACTCGGCACGCGTATGGCGAAGGTATCTCCCGAGAAGACAGGCACAAGCCGCAAGCAGTTTATGCAGCTTGAGGGCTCGCCGATTCTCATTCACACCATCCGTAAGTTTGCGAGTGCTCCATCGGTTACCGAGATCGTGGTTGCGCTCCGCGCTGAAGATGTCGAATGGGTCCGCGAGCTGCTCGCGGGCGAGGACTTTGGCAAGCCCGTGCGACTGGTGGAAGGGGGCGCGAGCCGTCAGGAATCCGTCGATCATGCCCTGGCGTCACTCGACAGCGATACCGACCTGGTGGCCGTTCACGATGCCGTCCGCCCCTTTATCGACCGTGCGCGTATTGAAGAAGTGATCCGCGTGGCGAGCGAGAGCGGAGCCGCCATCGTGGGCATCGTGCCGGTGGATACGGTGAAGCGCGTTCATAAGGACAAGGTCCGCGCCACCTTGCCGCGCGAGCATCTGGTGCTCACCCAAACACCGCAGGTGTTCCGCTTCGACCTGCTGAAGCAAGCCTTCGCCAAGGCGATTGAAGACGGCTTTACAGGCACCGACGAGTCGAGCCTGGTGGAGCGTCTGGAGCAGGTGGAGGTGACGGTAGTGCAGGGCAGCGACCGCAACATCAAGATTACCAAGCCGAGCGATATTCAACTCGCCGAACTCTACTTTGCCGAAGAGTCCGAGGAACATCCGGCTTGACGGAGTTCCGCACCGGCCTTGGCTGGGACGTTCACCGCACCAGCCCCGACCGCGCCCTCATCATCGGCGGCATCGCCATTCCCGCCGAGTTTGGGCTTGAGGGACACTCCGACGCCGACATCCTGCTGCACGCCATCACCGATGCGCTCCTGGGCGCCGCTGCACTAGGCGACATCGGTATGCACTTCCCGGATACCGACCCGCGCTGGCAAGGCGCCGACTCCGTGCGGTTTCTGGAGCACGCCGCATCCATGGTGCGCGAGCGCGGCTTCACGATCGTCAACGTCGATACCACGGTGATTCTCGAGCGGCCCAAGTTAAAGGACTACCGCATCCTCATGCGTCAGCGGATCGCCGCGATCCTCCAAATCGAGCTTGACCGCGTGTCGGTAAAGTTCAAGACCGCGGAGAAGGTGGGTCCCGTTGGTGAGGGCCGTTCGGCTGAAGCGCAAGCACTGGCGACGCTCGCGCGCTAGAATCGAAGGACTGGGCTCCAACAAATGAATCGACTCGCGGCTGTACTCGTCTCGGCACTCTTCGCAATCCCCGCGCTAGCGCAACCAACTTTTTCAAAAGAAGTCTCGCGCATTATGCAGGCCAAGTGCGGGCAGTGCCATCGCGCAAACGATATCGCACCGTTCGCCATCACGCATTATGAGGTGGTGGCCGCTTGGGGTGAAGACATCAAGCGCGTGGTCACCAATAAGCTGATGCCGCCGTGGAAGCCGGTACCGGGCCATGGCGAGTTCCGCGATTCATACGCGCTCACGGATGAGGAGAAGCAGACCATCCTCGATTGGGTTGAGGCCGGTGTGCCTGAAGGCGATCGAGCCGACTTGCCGCCGGCACCGGAAGCTACCGGCGATTGGGCGCTCGGCGAGCCCGACCAGGTGATCGAGATGTCGAAGGAGTTCACGCCGCCGCGCGGTACCGACGTGTACCGTTGCTTTGTGATGCCGGCCAACTTTGACGCGAAGCAGTTTCTCACCGCCATCGACGTTCGTCCCGGCAATCGCCAGATTGTGCATCACGTTCTGCTGTACGCCGACACGACAGGCTATGCCGAGAGTATGGACGGGAAGGACGGCGAGCCTGGCTACACATGCTTTGGCGGTCCCGGATTCGCGCTGGCGCTGAACGGTGCGCTGGGTGGATGGGCGCCGGGCCAACGGGCGCGCTTTCTGCCGGAGGGTATCGGTATTGAACTCACGAAGGGTTCACGGATCGTGATGCAGGTCCACTATTTCCCGGTGGGCCGCACGGGCCCGGACCAGACCAGGATCGGGCTCTACTACGCCAAGCAGGATATTCAGCAGCGCCTGTTTATGATCCCGGTGGTGAACACGAGTTTCAAGATCCCGGAAAACGCGGACAAGTACGAGGTGAAGGCGAACCTGGCGGTACTGCCTTTCATGGACGGCAAGGTGATCTGGGTGTACCCGCACATGCACCTGCTGGGCCGCGAGATCAAACTCGAGGTCACGGATTCGAAGAAGGAAACGCGGCCGATGATCTACGAGGACAACTGGGATTTCAACTGGCAGGGTTCCTATACTTACGTTGAGCCGCTGGTGATTAAGTCGGGCTCGAACATCAAACTTACCTGCACGTTCGATAACTCCGAGGGCAACCCTCGTAATCCGAACAAACCGATTGTGCCCGTCGGTTGGGGCGAGCGGACGACGGACGAGATGTGCCTCGCCTTTATCGGGGTGACGTTCGATTTTGAGAAGTATCTGCCGCTGCGCAAGCCCGGCACCGCGAACCAATAAGGGATCGACGTCATGGCAACCGCACCCCGCGTGCGACCTCCCGGCCCGAGGAATCCGCCGCTAATCGGGCACTATCGAAGCTTCCGGAAAGATCCGCCCCGCTTCCTATTGAAGGTGGCGAGGGAGTTTGGCGATGTTGCATATTTCAAGCTCGGCGGTCAACAGGTCTTTCTTGTCAGCGATCCGGATTTAGTCCGCGACGTTCTCATCACGCAGCAGCACAGCTTTCGAAAGAGCCGGCTGCTCCAGCGTGCGAAGGTGCTGCTCGGCGAGGGATTGCTTACCAGCGAAGCCCCCCTTCATACGCGGCAGCGGCGCTTGGTGCAGCCCTCCTTTCACCGCCAGCGGCTGCATGGCTACGCCGAGACCATGATTGCGTGCACCGCACGCGCCCGCGAACAATGGGCCGCCGGTGAAACGCGCGACATGTTGGTGGAGATGAATCGCCTCACGCTCGCCATCGTCGCCAAGACGCTGTTCAACGCCGATGTTGAGAATCAATCGAAGGAGATCGGTGAAGCGCTGACGGCGATCCTGCACCTGTTCGAGATCGTGATGATGCCGTTCTCGGAGCTGATCGAGAAGCTGCCGGTGCCGTCGGTACGGCGCTTCCAGAGGGCGAAGGTGAGGCTCGACGAAACGATCTACGGGATCATCAACGACCGGCGCCGCAGCGGCGAGGATCATGGCGACCTGCTCTCGATGCTGCTCCTGTCGCAGGACGAGGAGGGCACCGGCGAGATGTCGGACGAGCAGGTTCGCGACGAGGCGCTGACGATCTTTCTCGCGGGACATGAAACAACGGCGAACGCGCTCACGTGGACGTGGTACCTGCTGTCGCAAAATCCCGAATGCGAGGCGCGATTCCGAAGCGAGCTGCAGGAAGTGCTCGGGGGCAGGCTGCCAACGCCGGAGGACTACCCGCGCCTGCGTTACACCGAGATGGTGTTCGCCGAGTCGCTGCGCCTCTATCCACCGGCGTGGACCATTGGCCGGATGGCGAAGACGCCCGTGCGGATCGGCGATTACGATCTCGACACGAGCACCATCGTGCTGATGAGTCCCTACGTGGTGCAGCGCGACCCGCGGTTCTATTCCGAGCCCGAACGCTTCGATCCCGAGCGTTGGACTCCCGAGGGTAAGGCCGCGCGTCCCAAGTTCTCCTTCTTCCCGTTTGGCGGCGGCGCGCGCGTATGCGTGGGCGAACATTTCGCGTGGATGGAAGGGGTGCTGCTGATGGCGACAATCGGGCAGCGGTGGCGCTTCCGTCTCGCGCCCGATCAGCGCATCGATCATCGGGCGTTGATCACGCTACGGCCGCGGTACGGGATGCGGATGGAAGTGCAGCCCGCCTGAGTCAAGGCAGCGGCCTCGAATGCAGCGTGCGTTCGTACCCGTTTTGTCGCATCCTGTCCACATGTCCCGCCGCGCCGGCATCGGCTTCCGCCTGCACACGGGCTGGGCGATGCTTGTTGCGGTGGCCGCGGAGGGAGACACACCGCTCGTCCTTCACCGCCGCCGGATTGAATTGCTTCCGCCGGGGCGGGGACGGTTCGTATATCACGAGGCTGCGGAAGCTGGCGCCGCCGGATGCTGGGAGGCTGATCGAGTCTGTCCGGCACGCCGCGGAGAACACCGCACGTGCGGCCATTGGGACCGCGGTGAAGAACCTGAAAGTGACCGCGGCCGGCATTCCGACAGGATCGGGGTCTACGCCGGATGACCTCGCCGCCGTGCTGCGATCGCATGCACGAATTCACGCGGCGGAGGGCGCCCTCTATGCCGGCGCGATTGCGTTGGCATGCGAACACTTCGATATCCCTCCGATCACCGTCCGCGAGCGTGACGTGTGGAGCCGCGCATCCGCGAGTGTCGGAATGTCAGATCAGAGGCGGACCTGAAGACCAAGATCGACGCTTTACGCAAAGCGCTCGGTCCGCCGTGGACCGCGGATCACAAGATCGCCACGGCGGCCGCACTTGTCCAGGCCCGATGAATCCTTTCGATTTCGGGAGTCGGTTTGGCGAGATACCGAAGAGCCGTCACGCCGCTGAAGTTCACACCAGGCCCGCGAGATACCGAAGGGCGGTGAGACTGGGAAGGAAGCAGTAGGCGCCGGCGCGCGTGGTGATGAAGGTGGGCAGACCGCGGATGATGGTCCGCGGCTTACCCGTGTTGGGGATGCGCATACGGCCGCCCGTCGACGGTTGATTGCCGAGGATGGGATCTTTGTCGGTGCCGAGGCCGGCGAAGTCGCCACCCTCCACCCACTCCTTCATCAGGAACTCGAACTGATCGCGAAGGCTGCCGCAGATGAACAAGCCGAGCAGCCCTCTCTCGATGCCGTCGTCCGGATTGGCTGGATCGTGCGGAGGGCCGTAAGGGAGGCCGCGGCGCATGATTCGATGACGCTCTCCGCCATCGCCGGCGACAGCCGTGCTTCGGGGATTGTTGCGGCGAATATGCGACCCGAGCGGACAGCGTTTGCCGGCGGGATCGTCCGCGTAGTTGAACTCGTTCCAGTGGTCAACGCGGAGACCGGTGGGATTCGGGGTGTCCGGCGAAAGAGCGAGCGGCGCACCGCTGCGCCAACGCCCGCAGAGTTTAGCCGCCACCAACTCGCGGTCGATTCCGGTTTGACGCGATGCGTCATCGAGGAACCGTTCGAAAGCGGCGCAATCCTGCTTCAGGATTCTCAGCGCGGCGAAACTGCCGTTTCCGCCGAGCGCGTCGGGTGCAGGCATCTGATAGAAGAGTCCCGGGTGTGGACTTTCGTGTCCTAGCACGAACGCGCCGGGCGGCACCAGCGCCATGGGATCGGAGAACTCCGGAATTCCCGACCCATCCGGCTTCTGCCTGGGAACGCCCGCCACGCGGGGTTGCGAGATGCCGTCGACGTAGCCGAAGTGAGCCTTGTGGTCAGCGGGCATGACGCCATCGAGGCACGAGAGTTCAGTGGCCGCGCCGGAGACCGCCCGCCGAATTTCGGCCGTCACACTATCCCGAATTTCAGCCGACTGCGCCGACAAGGTGACGAGTATGTGCGGCTGGGTGGTGTTGAAGGGAGCGATCCAGTTGGCCGGATCGTTGACGCCGGTGTCGCCGACGACCGCCGCCCTTGCCACCGCGCCGGCGACAAACTCCGGAGGAAAGGTCCGCAGGGTGGCGTCGGGCAAACCGAGCGCTTTCAATCCTTCGAACGTCAGCCCGATGTTGAGGCACGATGGCGGCTTCGAGTCCCAGGCTTGAGCGTTCTGAATACGAAGCAGCGGCTGATCGCCACCGGCCAATATCCGCAAGAAGTCCCTCGACCGGACGGCATCGTCCACCCGCAGCAGCAACGTACGCAGGCAGGGCATCCTGTAGCTGCGCAGGATGATGCCCTGAATGTCGGCAAGATTCAACTCCGCGGCGGGAGCGGCGGGTGTAGTGGAAGCGGCCAACATCAATTACTCCGCCTCGGCCGCCTGAGCCAGTATGGTTTTGACGCCAAGAGTGGGGTAGGCGCTATAGAATGTGCCGACGCAGCGAAGGTCGTTCTTGGCGACGTACTCCAGAAACGCTTGCCGGTTCTGCTGCACCGGCAGCGGCGGCGCATCCGCCATATGAGCGAGCAGTGCATTGAAGATGTCGCCAATGAGGTTCACAAAATCGTTGATGTAATCTTCAAAGCTGTCGTCGTAGCTCGTAATCACCGCCAATTTCGTGTTGTCGTCCAGGAAGACGAAGCGGGCGAAGTGGACCTTCGCGAGTTTATCGAGAGCTACGTCAATGGGGTTTTTGTCGCGAGGCATGCCCATGAACTTGTCGAGCATCGCCTGTAGAGCGGCTGCATCCTGGGGCGACTTGATTTTCATAATCAGAGTCAATGGATTCTGTTTGGGCGCGGCCTGGGCGCCGGTGGTGGTTGTCATGTGTTCCTCCGAGTGTTGGGTCCGGGCCCCGAGGCGAGTTGTGTTTGGATCGAAGAGTACATACGAATTTATGTGCACGCTGTGTGGGTGACCGCCGCGGGAGAAGCCCGTCTGTCCCGGTAGTATAGAGCAGCCGATTGCTCGAACACAAGCTTGCCTTGACAGCTTGTCTAGCGGCGGCGTGGCTGCTTGCAACGGGCGATTTACCCGCTCTCGTGCTCACACCTTCCGCCGGGCGCGAAGGTGCAGGTGAGACAGAGGGCGCCGGTGACAATCGCCGGGGATGGGCGATAATGTGGACACCTTGGGAATGTCAGCGCACGTCCTCATTGCACTCCTGACCCCGCTTCTTGCGCAGAGCCCGGTTCCGACATTTCGCTCGGACGTGACGCAGATTCGCGTGGACGTGCAGGTGCTCACTTCCGAGCATTCGGCGGAAGGTCTGGCGCTGACGAAGAGCGAATTTCGGGTGATGGACAATGGCCGTGAGCAGCCGATCGTTGGGTTTGCATCGGAGGACCAGGTACTGGATGTGATGCTGCTACTCGATGTCAGCAGCAGCACGGTTCCGATCGAAGCGAAGATCAAGAGCGCGGCCATCGAGGCGCTGACTCATGTTGGTCCGGGCGATCGTGTGGGCGCGACGTTCTTTCACTCGAGGACATTTTTGGCGACGGGTCCGACGCTGGATCGAGAGCTGTTTAAGAAGCGCCTGACGGGGATCCCCTGGGGTGGCGACGGCACTGATCTCAACTCGGCGATCTTGAATGCGGCGCTCTACCTGGGGCGGAACGGCCGGCCGGAGGCGCGGAAGGCGGTGGTGATTCTCACGGACAACGTGGGGTTTAAAGGCACGTCGGACGAGTCAGTGCAGGCGGCGTTGTGGGACAACGATGTGATTCTCAGTGCGCTGATCTTCCCGGCGCGGCAGCGAAGCGATGCGGCGGACGTTCGGCCGTTTGTTGAAGCGACGGGTGGCGACGTGATGCGCGTCGAGACCGACGTGATCACGTTCGGCGTTATGTTCCGGAGGCTGCGGGAACGGTACGTGCTGTTCTACGCGGCGCCGCCAAGGGACACGGTGGCGATCCACACGATCAAGGTTGAGCTGACGGGGGATGCGAAGGCGAGCTTGAAGAATCCGAAGGTGCGGGCGCGGCAGGGCTACCGGATGCGGTGATTTAGTTTAGAGGCTATCAGCTAACAGCGATCCGCTATCAGCTCGGGACGGGTGTTGCGGTGGCAGCGGATCGGGTGGTCTGAGCGGTTAATAAAAAAGATATTTGCGCCACTGGTCGTCGCTTTTTCCAAGGAGGCGCATGAGGTGGCGGCTGGTGTGGAGGCTGAAGGGCCGCGGGGCGCGATTCAACTTCATGCCGGCTTCATCGGGTGTGCGGCTGCCTTTGCGATTGTTGCAGGAATGGCAGCAGGCTACGAGGTTCTCCCACGTGGTCTCGCCGGCGCGGGAGCGGGGCACGACGTGGTCGAGCGTGAGTTCGCCCGAGGGCAGAGTTTTGTGGCAGTACTGGCAAGTGTACTTATCGCGCATGAGGATATTCTTGCGCGAGAGGGCGCGGGTCTGGTGCGGGATGCGGCGATATTCGAGCAGGCGGATGACGCTCGGGACGCGCATGGCGTGGCGGGCGGAATGAAGGTGGCTGGGCGAATGCTCCTCAGGCGAAGCGACGCCCTTCAGGATGAGAACCACTGCCCTGCGCGCGGCGCAGACATTGATGGGCTCGTAACTGGCGTTAAGCACGAGCACCGGTTTATGCAGGCGATCCAGACTGGCCATCAGCGAGAGTCTCCGTCGGTTTGGAATAAAAGGCTGGAAGCGTGAGAACGCTTCGGCTCCGTGAACAGACGCCGATCGGCGCGGGCGACGGTGAGCACGGTCACACTGGCCGCGCCGGCGCGCTTAAGGGCACGGGCGCAGACTCCGGCGGTAGCGCCGGTGGTCAGCACATCATCGATCAGAAGAACTCGCCGGCCGTGGACGGACTGTGGCCGCGGCGCGTTGAAGGCGCCCGCGACATTGGTCCGCCGCTTGGCGCTTGTCATGCCGGCTTGCGGAGGCGCACTCCGGGTGCGCTTTAGTAAATTTTCAACCGGCAATCCGGTGCGCCTGCCCAGTTCATGGGCGAGCAACGCAGCCTGGTTAAAACCGCGCCGCCAACGCCGAAGCCAGTGCATCGGCAAGGGGACGATGACGTCAAAGCGGGAGTCGCGCGGCAACGCACGCGACAGCATTTCGCCGAGCGGCCGCGCAAGGGTTTGAACGCGGCCGTACTTGAACACGATGATCAATTCGCGCAACGTTCCTTCATAGAAGCCGAAGGTGTAGGCGGCGTCGAAGCCCGTGAGTCCGAGCCGGCAAAGCGCGCACCGCCCGGTTTCATCGAGCGGAAACTCATTGGCGAAGGGCGCGCGGCAGGTTGCGCAGAGGAATTCCGCTTGCAGCGGTTCAGCGGCGGCGAGGCATTTGCGGCAGACCGGAACACGGGAAACGTCGGAAAGCGGAGTGTCGCAAACGCGACAGTTTTCCGGGAACAGGAGGTTGAAAAGGCCGAACGAGATCTTCTGTACGGCAGCCCGTACGCTTATGGGCACCACAGTGGTCAGGGTATGACCAAACCGGGGACTCGAGAAGATTCACCTCCGGAGCAAATTACAGTTTACATTATGCCGAGGGAATGTTGCGTGTTTGTGACCGGGAAACTCAACCAGTCTGCCGGGCGATGGTCTCGTATGCACGGCGGACGGCTTCCGGTCCATAGCGGCGTTCGAGGCGGCGGACGGTGAAGTGGCCGTGAGCCATGTCCTGGAAGTGGTTCATGAAGAGCGCGTTGACGGTGGCGCCTCCGATGGCGCCGATGACAGGGACAGCGCCGGCGGCCACCTTGTCCGACACAACGACCCCGAACCTGGCGGCGATGGTCTCGATGACGCGGATGAGCGGCGGGGCGGCGGCGCGCTTGCCCTGCTGCGACGCCATGAAGCGGAGGGCCGCGTTCACTTCAACCGCGAGCGCCGCGCGAATGCCGTAGTAGCCGGCGTCGCTGCCATCGTCGTTGCGGCTCTTACCGCCGAGCGCGAACACTTCGAGACAGGCGAGGCCGGCCGCGGGATCGCGAAAGTCTTCGCCTTCAGCGCGGGCGATCTCGGCGATGGACCGCAGCATGACCGTGGTGGTGACGGGGAGTTCTACCGGGAGCGCAACGATGCCGAACGCGCCGCCGGCGGCCCCCGTGGCGGCAACGGTGAGCTTCATCGCCCTTTCAGACTGCGACCAGACGCTGCCACGCTGCATGTTGTGGAGCGCGACGTCGAGGCACTTGTGGAGCGCTTTGGAAACGGCGCTCTGGACCATCGCGCCGGCTCTGGCAGGGAGGCGGCGGAACAACTGCTCGACGGGCATCCCAACCCAATTGGCCAGCCTCGCGACGAAGCCGGGATTCTCGAGCAGGAGCACCGCCGCGCGCAACGACTGGAGGTCGCCGGGACTCAGTACCGGATGCAACGGCTGATTGTTGGTGAGATCATGCATGTCTCTAAAGTAACTCGCGCAAAACGGACTCACCCGCCGCAGCCACGACCGCCCGAGTTCCTCCATCTCTTGACGCCGCGGCACGTGGCCTTTGCGCTCTAAAGTAACTCGCGCAAAACGGACTCACC
>Ga0163150_10007477_pt1 | contig 12811 bp, 12 predicted proteins | sample OliLakLV19P2IB_FD_148628 | JGI IMG/M metagenome (GOLD analysis project Ga0163150, IMG submission 148628) | Freshwater microbial mat bacterial communities from Lake Vanda, McMurdo Dry Valleys, Antarctica - Oligotrophic Lake LV.19.P2.IB | ecosystem: Environmental > Aquatic > Freshwater > Lake >...
AAACTGCTCGGTGAAGAAGATTGTTTTCATAACACAACTTTCCCGTCCAAGTATTTATTCAGGTCGTCTAGAACCTCTACGTTCTTCTCGAGCTTCTCTTTTACTAGTTTGCGGAGTTCGGCGGTCACATTTGAGCCATATCGAGGTATACCTTATCGTCAATTGATATCAATATTTTTTTCATTGAAGTAGAAGTTAAGCATACTTATAACTATACACCTCCCCCATCCCCACGCAACTGTGGTATGGTTACCACATGAGGCACTACGCGAAGAATGGGTTGACGATTTCATCTCCAAAGCAGACTGCGTATGCGAGGAGGATATGGGCGGGGGCGGGGGAATCGAAGAAGCAGATAGCGTTGGATGTGGGGTACTCGCCGCATTCTGCGAATGCGATTAAGTCGCATATCGAGAACACGAGAGGATTTCACAATGCGATGTCGAAACTCGCGTCGGAGAGCAATGGGGTTGCGCTTTCTATCCTGCACGAGTTTAGGATGAGAGGGGTGCACGAGTTTTCGAATAAGGACCTGATAGGCGCGTTGAATGCGATTGGGAGCGCGTGGGGGAGATTCAACACGCCGCTGATGAAGAATATGGACGGACCTGGAACCAAGCTCGGGATGAACAAGTTGCGGACGGTGATTATGCAGAATGTGGAGAATCAGACTATTAATGCGCCGATGCCCACGGAGAAGGAACTGGATTTTTGAATAAATGAAGACCGACTTTCGTAAACACAATGAGGAGGTGGTAGCCATCTTGACTGACAACCCTGACCTGATTAAGGATAAGAAGTGGCGGATGGATAATCTGTACTACATCACCACTAAGGATGGGACGAAGGAGGTGTTCACAATGAACCGCGCGCAGGCGCATTTCTTTGACACATATCTCAACCTGCCACAGCCGTACCACAGGCACGTTATTCTCAAGGCGCGGCAGCTGGGCTTCACTACGTTCATCGATTTGTTTATTCTGGACGAGATACTTTTCAAGACGAACAAGGAGGGGATTATCATCGCGCATAAGGTGCAGGATGCCTCGGAAATCTTTGATAAGAAGATTGATTTCGCGCTGAGGAACATGGCGGAGGATGTGAAGGGGGCGTTTTTTAAACTCAACAGGAACTCCGCGCGGAAGGTGCAGGTGACGGTGGAGTACGGACCCGAGGCGGGGGCGACCTCTTCGATTGCGGTCTCCGTGTCAGGGCGTTCGGGGACGTATCACTATGTGCATATCTCGGAGTTTGCGAAGATGTGCGTGATGTTTCCAAGGCGGGCGGAGGAGGTGGAAACGGGAACTTTCCCGACGGTCCCGTTCGACGGGTTTATATTTATAGAAAGCACCGCGGAAGGTATGGCGGGAAGGTTCTACGAGATGTTCCAGGAAAACTGGGTACGGAGGGACCGTATCTCACCGCTCCTGTCCCAGGTGCAGTTCCTTCCCCATTTTTATAACTGGCAGTACGACGATACGGAGATGAAGAAAATCTACGAGACGATTCCGACCAGCAAGATGGAGGAGTGCGAAATCGACTGGGCGGAGTATCAGAACGAACATCACCTCACCGACCTTGAGATAACGTACTACTACATGAAGTGGTTGCAGTTCGGAGGGAGGACGGGTACGGAGGCGGTGAAGAAGTTGAAGCAGGAATATCCGACGACTCCCGAGGAGGCATTTCTTTCCACAGGGCAGAGTTATTTCCCAGTCGCGAAGGTTGCATCCTTGCTCACGCGCACAACCCCTGGAAGGAAGGGGGAGCTCGTACCGAACGATAAGGGCGAGTTTGCGTTCCAGCAAACCTCGGGCGGTAGACTTGAGGTATGGAAGGAACCCGAGATTGGGACGAGGTATATTATTGGAGGGGATACTGCGGAGGGGCTCGCGCACGGGGATGCGCAGGTGTTGTATGTCATCAATCACAAGACCGAGGACTGCGATGCCCTCTATCGTTCACAGGTTCCGCCCGACGAGCTCGCAACGGACGCGTATAATCTCGGGAAATATTATAATTGGGCATTGCTGGGGATTGAGAGCAACAAGGATGGGCTGTGGGTGAACGATTCGCTCGAGAAGAAGGGGTATATCAATCTCTATTACCGCAAAGTGTTTGACGATATTACTCAGAAGGTTACAAAATACTTCGGGTGGAAGACCACATCTTCCACTCGCCCCTTCGCTCTCGCATCCCTGAAAGCGGTGTTTCTGCGAAAGGATAGTGGATTCCCCCCTGCTCTACTCAATGAGATGTTCACTTTTGTACGAAACGCCAAGGGGAAGGCGGAGGCGATGGATAAGAAGCACGACGACGTTATCATGGCATCGGCTATCGGCTATGCGGTGCTCCAAGAGCAAGGGAAGTATGTCGCGGATACGGCAGGGAGTGAGGGCTTTTCCCACATGCGCGCGATATTCGGTGAATAGTATGCGGAAACGAAGACTACCAGTGTATAATTATGATTGGTGGTCCTACCCTCCAGAGTGGGACGAACAATCTAGAAAACTACAACTACAATGGGACGAAGATATAAAAGCCTCCATTTTAATCTCCAAGAGGGAGAGAACATCCCCCTCCATCGAGAGCATAGAAGCAAAAAAGGACGGAAAATGAAGGATAACTCATCAAACAGCTATAAAAGAAGGAAAAAAGGCTACGATGACAAAGATATCCCCCGTTTTTGATTGCATTTGCGCTCACAGGAGGTACTATTTGCATAAATGGCATACGAAGACACTAAAGGAGATGGTGACATGACCCCACCTGGTACAGTCCAGGAAATGACCCCGACCCCCGTGAACAAATCGGACCGCAAGACTATCGACTTCGTCGCTGAGAAGAAGAAGATGATGAAGAAGAGCCAGTATCGCGAAAAATTTGATGCCCTTGCGAGTGAGATTGAAATCAATCTTATGAATACGAACGTGACCTACGGGCAGAAGCTCTATGAGAAGAGCGGATGGGGGTCGATGGTCTTCTATAATAAGATGGCGAACGGAGCATACGATATAAATGTGTATCCGCAGAAGCTTACAGACCGTGACCAGAACCGTTCGGGGGTTCCCGTATCGCAGGAGCCTATTGCGTTCTCTAAGATTATGATTGCAACGTCAGTCCTAGCGGGGAAACTCCCTGATGCCACAGTGATTGCAGACGATAAGATTTACGCGAAGGCGATGTATGAATTATGGAAGCGAAATTGGTCGATGACGGGGGCGAATGGTGAGAATACTCTGATGCTCACCTATCAGAATCTCTTTACATACGGATGGGGCGCGTGGCGCGTATATCCGCGACGCGTGCAGGTGAAGCGAAATGGTGTTGATAAAATTCTTTTTGATGATATCTACCGCGAGCCGTTGGATTGCAAGCGCACCTGGCTCGGGCTCGGTTTTACCAATGGTGACTACTGGTCTCAGTTTGAGGTCTATTACGAGAAGGACATGCTCAAGGACGAATTCTTTGAGAAGTATCCTGGGGCGAAAAGTCAGAAGAAGAAGCTCGAGTATACTTCGGTCTCTGAAGAAGCGAAGGATGAGAATAATGAGAAGGCAAGGACGAGCGTTACTATTGGATACTATGAAAATGTCCTGTTGAATCGCTATATCGTTCTTTGCGGAAAGATGGTCATCTATGATGGCGAGCTACCGAACGATGGAAGTCACGGTTCGGTTGTTGTCGCGCGATGTTTCGCGAAGAACCTCAACGACCCATACGGCATAGGACTCTACGAGATGATGCGCGGGAACACAGCACTTTTTACATATATTAATTCACTAAATGCGCAGCAAGTTGAGGCGGAAATCTTCCCCCTTCTCTTCGGCGCGCAAGTCCAAAATGGAACTGCCACTTACAAACGAGGACCGAATATTGTTAACCCGAAGCATCCTGGCACGGACATCGACGTTGTTCGAACAACAGGAAATGTCCAACAGGGTATTATTTTTGGCGATAAACAAAAGGAGAGTATTGAGCAGAACACAGGTATTAACAATATCGTGGCAGGCGCGGACTCGGCGAACACACTTGGTTCTACTGTTATTCTGAAAGAAGCAGCATACAATCGTTTGGTTGCACCAAGAAATTCGATGGTGGCGGGACTCGAAACAGACGCTCATATAGCGAACACTTGGATGACACAAATATATCCCGTCGATAAGGTTTTCATGATTGATTCCCAGGACCAACTTGCCGAGTTCGCTAAACAGAACCCTGACTATTTCGTTGAGTCGCAGGAAGTTGTTGATGATGAGATGCAGCCAACAGGCAAGTACGCTCTCACCGCATCGAAGAATCTGCGTCTCAATTTCGATTTCACCCCCGACGGCGAGATGCTCGAGAATGTCCCTACTCGAACGATTTCTTCGCGAAACCTATTCTCGGAGATGAAGGACCATGGTCACATCAGTGACTACATTGATTTCATTATTGACCCTGACTCAATGCTTCTCCCATCAATTGAAATCAAGAAGCAGACCTTTATGGCTTTATTCCCTGTCATTACCAACCAAATCACACTCATTTTTTCAATGCGTAACCAGGACCCTGAAGCCTCCGCTTCTCAGTTAATGGCTCTTGAACAGCTTTTGGATATACAGAATCAAGACATCTACGATTACATTTCTAAAGCAGATTATGATGCGATAATGAATAAGCAGCCGTCGGACATGCAGAGACAGATGCAGCAGCAACAGATGCAACAGGATGCGCAAAATACTGCGATGCAAGCTCAAGCTGCTGGTGAGTCTCAAGGTCCGATGGCTGGGGGAGAGAGTATGCCAATGGGACAGCAAATGTCTCCTGATGGTCAACCTCCTCTTCAACCGCAAGCTCCTGGTGAAGTAGCTCGTCCGCAAAGCCCGATGGGTGGAGCGATAGACGCTTCGCTAGGGAGGGCAGCAGAGCTACCCTTCTTTCCAGGAGGTTAATAATAATTAAATAATTATGCCCGAAGAAACAACAACACCGCCAGAGATAGTTGATGTCGAAATTGCACCAGCTGACGAGCCTGATACCCTCTAGTATGCACCAACATCAGCACGACCACTGTAAGCATAAAGACCTCTCGTATTGTGACCACTGCGACCAGGCGTACTGCAAAGGATGTGGGAAGAACTGGTACAAGAGTTTTTACGGATGGACTAATTCCGCTACTGGTATTAACCAGCATATATTGGGACTTGGTAGTACAACCATGCCCGTTGCACAGTCTAATGGCCACAGCCATGCCTCTTAAAAAAGGTTCGAGTAAGGCGACTGTCAGTTCGAATATTCGAATTGAGATGAAAGCTGGTCGTCCGCAGAAGCAAGCAATTGCGATAGCTATGTCTAAGGCGGGCAAGAGCCGCAAGAAATAATGGACGAGCTTGACCAGACAACGAGGCAGAAGATGATTTCGTTCGCCACCAGCGAGCACGCTCCTGGTGCGATTGAACTTCTCAAGAAATGTCGGACGCAACTCACTACAGTTTTAGCCGATACCGAGTTCGATACTATTGTGAATGCGCTGACTCTTGAGGTTGAGTCGAACCTTATCCAACGTCTCGTTGTCGCCATTGATAAAGTCCGTAACGGCGAAACAACTCTCAATGACTAAGGCTGTTGAACTTAAGAAGGACAAATATAAAGTTCAGGTGAAATATTCACCTGAAGCTATTGAGAAGAAGTTAATGAAATTCATCACCCCGTCTGGGGATGAATTTGAGGTTTCAGCAGAGGAAATGATTTCAATGCTGGTCGGACAGGTCAATAACGACACGCTTGAAGCCACCTTCGTTGAGACTGATAGGATTAATGTCGTCGAGGTAGGACGACAACTTAAGTGCGTGCTCGAGGAGGATATGAAGAAGGGTCAGGAGATTAATATCAACTATACCCATCCGTACCCGCTCGAGTTCGCCCTTATTGAAGAGGCGTACAAAATCGCGACTGTTAACCATGGCGGTAAATATCTTACCTTGACAGATGTTATGATTGAAGACGTGAAGAAGAGGACGACACCAGGAATGAAGAATTTCACGGAGAAATTCTACAGGTCTTTCAAGCAAGTTAAATTATAAATCCTCCAGTTGTAGGTTAACAACTCTTAATATATGGAAAAAGAAACAACAGTTATTGGGGGCGTAGAAGTTGGTGAGATAAAGGTCGCAGCGGTCAAGCCGACAAAGACAGAGAAAGTAGTGCTGAAGAATACCGCAGGAGAAGATGTGAAGGTTGGGGATTATTTCTTCAATGGAAAACCCCCTGTAGCTTTCAATCAGTCCTGCGGTTTGCCCGTTAATAGGGAAGACTTGCTGGATATATTCAACAAGATTTTCGACCCTAAGTATGATTTTCTGTTCTACAAAAACATCGACAAAGAGCTCTATATCGTCATTATTCCCTTGAAGCACTCGATTTCTGTTGGTGCTCAGAATGACTCTATAGATGGAGACTTCCAGAAGCACGCTCTTTCCTTCCTTTCTGAGGGGTCGGTTAATCCTGATACGATGAGAATGAAACTCAGGCGCATCCTCCCCTTTGCTAAGTTTGGGGACAACTAGGATTGCGTATGAACAAGAACTACCTTATTATTGAATTAACCATCGTCGCCTCCCACGTTACGGGTTGTACATATGGAAGAAATTAAATCTGACGCGACTGCGAATGAAGACGAGGCTCTTGATAAAGACCTCAATGCAGCATTAGCAGAGATAAAAGCTGGTCAAGCATCTCCCGCAGAGGAGGTCAAGCCTGAGGAGAAGAAGGAGGAAACTCCTGCGGAGCCAAAGGCGGAGGAACCCAGCACACCTCCCGTTGAAGAAGCTGAATATGAGTTACGCCTTCCAATTAAGGGCACGAAGCCCGATGCGAAAGGCAAATTTGAATCAGATGAGTCCTATGAGAAGCGTATCGAGCTCATGGACCTGGTTCAGAAGCGTAAAGCGGCTCGTACAGATACTCAGCGAAATTCCATTTCCGAGCAAATCCAGACGACAAAGAAAGAGCTTAGTCTCCTTCGGGGTCGTGAGAAGATTATTAACCCTCTCCAAGAGGCGGTAGGTAAAAAGGAAGACGAGGAGGACGAAACCGTTAAGGCGGACAGAGAGCGTCTCCGACAACTGGGCGGGGCGACGAAGGAGGACATCGAGCAGATAGTCCAACAGGAACGCCAGGCATCAGAAGTCAAAGGAACGCTCGAGAAGTTCATTGATAGACACGATGAGTTTAAGGATGAGGATACGCGTGAGGTATTTTTCGACTTCGTCGATTCGAACTACAATTGGCAAAACAAGAGTAGTAAGGAGCTGATGACGGTCTTGGAGCTCGCGCGCGAGAACATGTTTAGACCAGCGGAAACCATTCAGGAACGAGTCCTGAAAGGAGCCAATGTTCAGGAGAAAATCAATGCGATGCAGTTCCCTGGTGGAACGGTCACTAAGAACGATTACTCTCCCGAGATGCGGAAGTCTATTGATGAACTGAAAGCCACAGGCATGTCCGAAGAAAAGGCAGTCGAACTTCTCGCAGACTGAGTACACTACTGTAACAAATGAACAATTATGTCATTTGTACAATCGACAATTAAGAACACTCGTTCTCTGTCGGGACAGAACAAGGCTTCTGCTACAGTGACTACGTCTGGTCTACTTTATGACCTGACCTCTGGTTTACTTACTGAAGCAACTTCGAGTTCGACACGAAATACGGTAGTGGGTGTCGCAAATCTAACCGCAAGTGCAGCGGATGCCGTAACACAGGCACTCTGCATTGATTTGGACCCAGAAGATGTGTGGGTAGCTGATTCGACCAATAACTCAAATACTGGCCATAATGGTCAGGCTATGATTATTGGCGCGAACGGCGGCGTTGTGGACAACACGGGCACAACGAGTGCAGTAGGAGTCGTCGTCCAGGTCGGGACGTTCGGCGCGACAACGGACAAGAAGATTCTTGTTCGCTTTATTACCGTTTAACCTTCGTAAAATATGACTGGAACAATCAATGACTATGCAATCATAGTCAACAATGTGCTCAAGTATGTTGCACCGAAGGTTTCTCCAACGGTACGCGCTGAATACCTTGAATTCATGTACAAGGTAGACAACAACGAACGTATCTACACGGATATTGGCGTTACGGGACTCGGAATGGCTGAGATTATCCCTGACGGCGGTATCGGTGCTTCGGACGCTCCGATTCAAGGCTTCACGAAGAACTATGTCCAAATGCACTTCACGAAAAAGGTTCGTTTGACCTTCCAGTCAAACTTCTTCCTCTTCGAGAGTGCTGCTGCGAAGATTAAGTCTTCTGTGAAGTCGAAGGTTCTCGAGGGCAAGAACGCCATTGAACACGCCAAGAATTACCTCGCGCAGTCTCTTCTCGCGCAGGGCTTCACAACGTCGTTCACATGGACACCTATCAACAACGTCGGTGTTCCTACACCAATTTCAACTCTCGGCGCAGATGCCGTGGAGTATTGGTCACAGGTTCACCCTCGTGAAGACGGTGGACCAACGTGGTCGAATGTCATTGTTGACGTTCTTCCATCTCCACAGTTCAACTACTCTGCCCTTCTCGCGGCACGTCGCCAACAGTCGGTTAAGAAGGATGGACGTGGTATGCCGTTGATTTCCCAGCTCGACACACTTGTGTGCCGCACTGGTTCAACGACAGCTCAGTTCGCTAAGACAATCAAAGGCACTATTGATAAGGGTCTTGCTCCACAGCAAACGAACCTCTACAATAACGCGCCAGCTACCGACACTTTCATGGTGGTCGAGCTGTCCGCCTACGAAAATCTAGGCATGACTGGTCTTGCCTGGGGTATGTGTGATTCGAAGATGAAGAATCAGGACTATGGCTTCCTCTATATCGAAGCTCTGGCAACACGCGCAGAACCTGCGGTTGTTGACTTGCTCGGTAACCAGGACCTTGTTCTGAACTTCAACTCGCTCGCAGTTATGGGCGCATCTGACCTTCGCGGTTGGATGTGGTCAGCGGGAGACGGAGCGACTACCTAGTCTTTCCACTCACCCTCCGTGTGACGGAGGGTGCGATGGGCAGATTATAAATTTAATAACAAACCTATGTTGCAAGATGCTCACACCGCCAAGACCTCAATAGGATTCGCAGCTGCGCCAGGCACGAACACTATTATCGCCGCTAAACCTGACGCATGGATTTATGTTCACGAGTTGATGGGGGATTTGAGTGCGACGGGAAGCCTCACCGTCAAATCTGGGACCAACACTCTTGCTATTTTTGCTCTTGATGCAGGACAAGGTCTCACTGAGAGTGATGAACCTGGAAATGACAACGTCGCCAGATTCAAATGCCCACCAAATGAAGCCTTCATTCTGGTTCCCACAGTAGGGCAATTCACTGGCACAGTTGATTATAGTTATCGCTATTAAGTTATGCCGCCAGAAATCTCACCAGAACAAAATGCTCAGCTCGCGTCGTGGGCGGCACAGCGCGACGCTGCACTTCTGGAAATTTCTGTTCTCCGAACAGAACGAGACGCTCTTGGCGTAGCGAACAAAAATCTTGCGGCATCGAACACTGACATTGAGATGCGTGCGAATGTGATTGAAGGTCGAATCCTTGAGCTCACAAAGAAAGAGACAGAATTTAAGAATGTCGTTTCAGCAGAAAATGCTGCCTTGTCTTCAGAGAAGACAGGATTACAGAGTGATACCGCCAACCTCCGTGGCGAAATTGTGGTGCTACAGACGCAGAAGAATGTGCTCAAGGACATGCTTGCGACCCTTACCGATGTATATGACCGAGTGTTTGGGCGCGCGGAAGTACTCGATAAGGTTGTAGACCATGTGACTACGGTCAATAAGAACAACATCCGCGAAATCGAGATGTTACTAGGTACTCTAAAGAGTAGCGTGCAGGGCGTTATTGATGTGAATGCAGACAATGTGGGAAAGGCAAACTTTGTCATCTCTGAACTCCCTCGGGTGTTCTTTGACCTTCATCGAAAATTGCCGATGCCGAGTAATAAAGCGATACGCGTGATAGAGAATCAAACCATATGACATATCTCGCCAACAAACTTGGAGACCCGAACAACTTAGGATGGTTCCCCACCCCTGCTGCTCTGAGAGCTGCATATCCTGTAGCTGTTTCGGGAGCGTTCGCAACTGTTGGCTCGACTGACTCTATTTGGGTTTGGGATGAGGACACGGCGGATTGGGTTGATACTCAACTCCCTCCTCTTGCAGGTCCTACTGGTCCAACTGGCTACACTGGATACACAGGTTCTCAGGGCGAGACTGGTTACACTGGCTACACTGGTCCAAACACCACTGGCTACACTGGCTACACAGGTGCGGGTAACTTCACTGGTTACACAGGCTACACTGGTCCAAACACCACTGGCTACACTGGCTACACTGGCTACACAGGTGCGGGGAACTTCACTGGTTACACAGGCTACACTGGTCCAAACACCACTGGCTACACTGGATACACTGGATACACAGGTGCGGGGAACTTCACTGGTTACACAGGATACACTGGTCCAAACACCACTGGTTACACTGGATACACAGGGTACACGGGTGCAGGTAACTTTACTGGCTTCACTGGTTACACTGGATACACTGGTCCTGATAATGCCACCATCACTGGCTACACTGGCTACACTGGCTACACTGGTCCAAACACCACTGGATACACTGGATATACTGGTCCCAATAACGCAACCATCACAGGATACACAGGCTACACGGGTTATACAGGAACAGAATTTACCTGGCAGGGAGCATGGCTTGTAGGGACAACTTACGCGCTGAACGATACTGTTCAGTATCTTGGTTCAGGATACATCTCTCTTCAAAACAGCAATACAGGTAACACTCCAGCCCTCGGGGGGACTGCCTTCTGGGATTTGTTGGTTCAAATAGGATTTACTGGCTACACAGGATACACAGGAACAACTGGCTACACTGGCTACACTGGCTACACTGGCTACACAGGTCCGAACATCACTGGCTACACTGGATACACAGGGTACACGGGTCCAACAAATGATGCTCTTCCTCTCGCAGGAGGCACGATGACAGGCAAAATAGTTAAAGCTGGTACTACAGAAGTAGCTCTGTCTCTCTCTCCTGCAACTGGCGCACAAAGTGTCGCACTCAATGTATCTGTAAACAACGTCAACACAGTCTTGGGACACGCTGACGGAACAGCGATTACATTCACCATAACAGGCGCAACCAGCTCTCAGCCCTTCGTTGTCTCAATTCTTCAAGGTGCAGTCGTCTCAACAATCGTAGCTTGGTTCGCAACAATCCGCTGGGCAGGAGGCGCAGCACCAACCCTCACTGCAACTATAAACAAGAGAGACACCTTCGGCTTCATAAGGACAGGAACTAATACTTACGATGGCTTCATCATCGGTCAGAATGCTTGATATATGAAAGACTTTCTTCCACGACTTCTCGCAACGATAACGAGACACTCTCGCCAGCAGGTTCTTAATCTTGATTGGGGAATAGGAAATGGGAGTGCTGTCTACAAAATCTTTCGCCTATGGGAGTACCTATTCTGGCGCAGGTGCGGTACGAACGGGATAGGTGACAACATTCGTAAAGAAGCAGAATCAAACGCTTGTTTTGTAGATGGAGAAATTGTCGTCGTTCGGCATTTCTACACAATGGAGGCTTTGATGATGTATAGCGAATATCTTATCAAGCAATTTTTCAAGGTTCCTGATTTCGGGTTCAAGTTCGTGCCGATACCTCAATTCGCCACTCCTACAGGCTTCCCTTCCCTTCCCTCGATATTCAGCTTTGCTGTTGTTCGGGACAATAATGGGTCAGTTATTACTACCACAGGAACAACTAATACAATCACTAGCTACGCTTTTACTGCATCTGGTTCTAACAATCTTCTCGCTGTAGGCTATTCAAATCAAGGAGGTTCGTCTGCTGATAGAAATCCGAGTGCGACTTTCAATTCTGTGTCAATGACAAGGGAATCCTATGTGTTTGGAGGAGTGCGTCCGATGTCTGCCGCTATATTCAGTCTTATCGCACAGACAGGAACACACAACATTGTTGTCACTGTAAATGCGTCAGACCAAATACTTGTAATGGCAGTTTCGTATTCGGGAGCCTCACAAGGAGCCATAGATGGTGCCAGTAGTTCAAACAATCAGACTGGTAACGCATCAACGACTATAACTTCCAGTACGAATGGTTGGCAAGTCAGTCACGCAAGCATTTGGGATGCTACTGCAGGTTGGAGTGGTTCTGCCGTAAGTATTGCGACAAGAGACAATGGTAAGACAGCAGACACAAATGGGTCAGTATCTGGTTCGATTACGATGACAGCGAGTGCGAGTGCGAACGGAGGGTCTATTGCTACGCTTGCTTTCGGTACGGCTGAAACAACGGCACCAGTAAACATAAAACTTTGGGGTGCGGGTGGAGGTAGCAGTGCGTGTGCAGCTTGTTCTGGCGCAGGTGGTGGTGCTGGCGCGTATGTTACTAATGCTGCTTACATAGTAAATAGTGGAAAAGGATATGCACTTAAAGTTGGACTAGGAGGTGGTGGCGGAAGAGCTGGTGGTGCAGGAGTAGGTGGAGCTGGCGGTACAGGTCAAGCAACAGGAGGAACTGGCGGGGTCGGAGGCAATGCTGAGGCTGGTGGAGGTGGAGGCTCATCATCTTTTAATACAGGAGCACTCATAGCTTCTGGTGGTGGTGGTGCAGGTGCAGGTAGCCAGACATCTGGCGATGGTCTTGGTGGAGTAGGGTCTACCACTACAGTTGGAGGAGTAGGAGGTGCAGGAGGTGGCGCACAG
>Ga0163150_10007478_pt1 | contig 12810 bp, 15 predicted proteins | sample OliLakLV19P2IB_FD_148628 | JGI IMG/M metagenome (GOLD analysis project Ga0163150, IMG submission 148628) | Freshwater microbial mat bacterial communities from Lake Vanda, McMurdo Dry Valleys, Antarctica - Oligotrophic Lake LV.19.P2.IB | ecosystem: Environmental > Aquatic > Freshwater > Lake >...
TAATCGTTTTGTAGTTACTACGTTAAACCGCAAAAACGCCTGGAGGTTTCAGGTTTTTTTACGAAACTATCAAAGAATCTCAATCAAGCTTCGCTTGATTGAGGACTAAATGCGTCACATGGTTCGATCGGTGGCACGCCGGGCTACAATGATGCCGAAGAGGATTCGACTTATGACTATTTACTCGATCGTCAGAACAGCATCCTTACCTATCAGTTCATCTGCGCCGGTCTGCTCGCCGAAGGAATTTATGTGCTTGTCCCGAACGAAAATGAATTTGGTTTCCCACTAACCAACCCGGAGAACACCACAGATTAGCGTGCATTACCCTTTTCATTCTGCTTGCCGTATCAATTTCAAACGTCATTCGTGCAATTCTTCCCAGGAACTGAATTACCGTGCGAAGGATTATTTCAATCGCCTGTGCTGTTGTTGCCGTTAACTTAATTGCATCGGTACTGTTGTATCTGTGTGAAGCTTCATTGTTTGCCAGGTCCAACTACCCGTCGTCAATTCGAACCGTACTTTCGTCGGTCCATTCGGTTAGTCTCTTGATATTAAAGCCAGTATTAATTGTCGGGGGACCGTCGATTTTTTCGTTCGTCGTTATCGTTTTGTTTGAGAGCGTTCTCACGTATTGCCTGCTTCGGTTGATTCTGAAATCCTAAAGCACCAGCGATTCCCGGTGAGCTTGAAATACAAACGAATAGCTAGGCGGCTGATTGCTAGCGTGGCGCGATGATTTCTTCGAATCTCTGTATTTGTAGACATACGTTTGTTGAATTTGCCGTATGTGGGTGTCTATCCGAGGAGGTTATTCATGATTGCGTCCAGTTTCGTTCCGCCGAATTCGATCCAACCACGCAAGTATCTTTCCGTCGATGCTTTAACTCAAGGACTACGCGAACGCTTCGAGGCGATTCCGGATCCCCGTCGCGCTGCTAGCACTGACTACAAAGGCTTAAAGGTCAAAAGGCTCAAAGGTGTCAGGACTCTTTTCGTGGGTTGAATGTTCGTGTATACCAGCCAGATGCCGAGACCAAAGAGCTCAGATGAAGCCGGTGGAATCTACCATACACTCAATCGGGGAAACGCGAGGGCGGAAATTTTTTCGCAAACCTGAGGACTACGATGCGTTCGAACGAATTCTAGCGAAGCACTTGATCGTTACCCTTGCCAAATTTTATCGTATCAATTGATGCCCAGTCATTGGCATTTCGTTTTGCGTCCGACGAAAGACAAAGGGATGAGCAACTTTCTGCAGTGGGTTTTATTGACACACAGGATGCGATTGCACGCTCACTATCAATCGGTCGGGTAAGGCCACGTCTATCAAGGACGATTTAAAAGTTTTCCTATTTAAGACGACGAACACGTCTACCTCGTCTCCCGGTATGTCGAGCGAAATGCTCTCTGCGCGGGATTCGAGCGAGGAAGTCCCTTCGGTGAGTCCCCAGGGGTCGAATCAGTTTCTAAACGCATGGATTAGAAACAACGCTCCGAGCCCGCGGGCCGCCAGCGAAATCTTCCAAAGCAGAGTCCTGACCCTTTTCTTTCCAATGTATTTGAGGAGACCAATATAGTTTCCAGGATTCAAATCCCGACGACGTCTTAGAGTAAAAAAATCCGATTCTAAAATCCCGTTCACTTTATCGAAAACTTGTATTTTGAGTGAGGTTTGCGATGCTACGAGTTTTCCGATCTTTATTCGGTTTTGAATTCGGAATTATCCTTATACTTGTTACGGCAATTCATTTCTGGTACTGGATAGCAGCGTACTTTTGCCTTCCAGCTGCCTATCCGATAGGCTATAAGCCCGTTTCATTTCAAACCGGTTTGACCAAGACGCTTTTCAGTTGCATCTCAATGATACTTGAGTTTTTCTGGCACTCGCGATGGCGAATTATTCGCGACCCTTTTCTTGGGACGATCCAAACGATAATTGTTCAGTCTATTCTTTGCAGTATTATTGTTCAACTTACGATTCGTATCGTACCCATCGTCTTTCGTCATCAGGAGAAATGAAAACAAGCTTAGCAGCTGAGCTATTCGCAGAGAGCGGTTATTGGTCGCATGATAAGAACAATAGATATCGGGAAAGAAAAATTGGGGTTGGTTGCTTTTCTGTGTTTTATTTTGGGATACGATCAGCTTGCGATTCAGTCTGGTTGGCATCAAAAATTTGGTTGGAACGGTAGCGATTATTTTGACGATCCGAAGGTTGTCGATCTTTGTGAAGCAAACGAACGAAACGACACCAAGGAGATGAAGCGACTTGTAGATCAGGGGGTGAATGTAAACGCGACTGGCAAAGGAAACATGACGCCTTTGTTGTGGGCGTTTCCCGACAATAAGATTGATCGATTCAAATTGCTTCTCGAGAACGGCGGGTCTGCGAACGTCGTCGTCGAAGCTGATTTCAATACACGTCAAGCGATAAATCCTGGCGACTCCGTCACAATTCTTGCAGCAAGAACGGCTTTTCCCGATCAACTCGGTTTATTGCTCGAGTACGGCGGCAAGACGCTCGCAAAAAGCTGCTTGATAAATTTGACCAGGAAGTGAAGAAAATCTTCTCTTTGCGGGGTTGACCGACGATTGCGTTACGCTTGATGAATCCCAATCACGTCGATTGCTCGATTGCCGGGCGACTGTTGGCAAATACATGAAGGTTACGTCTGATCTAGAAACCCGACTTTCTGAATCGATGATCGCCGAATAGAATCGAATTTTTCATCAGATTTCTGAAAGCAACGGTCGCTGGTTCGATTCCGAGATAGACAAATTAGACCGTTGGGCGGATGATCGTAGGGTTGCTCTCAAGACCGAGCTTGAAACGCTCGAAGTCGATATCAAGGAAGCAAAGAAACTTGCCCGAAACGCGGCAACGCTTCCTGAAAAGCTTGAACTTCAACGCAAAATCAGGCAACTTGAGGCCAAGTACGATGAAGCCCTGCCAAGGTACAAAGTAGCCGCCCGTGAGATCGACGCCCGGAAGGAAAACCTCCTCGATGACGTGAGCAAAAGACTAGCCCAGCGAACGGAATTGACGGAGTTGTTTACCGTTAGATGGAACGTGATATAAAAAAATTGGCAACGCCACCGACTTTGCTACCGCCAGTGGCAACAGCCTGGGAAAATTTCGGCCCCGATACCCACGCTAAAAAAAATTTGGACGCTTAGATGTGTGGTACGATGAGGGTTGGCGCCGCCGGCACATCATCTATCGCCCCTTCGGGGCTGAAGAAGGTCTATAGCATCGCTAGCGGCGCTTTGATGATCTGCCTGGAAGGTGAATTAACGCTCGAACTAATCCGAGCAATTGCTGATCTTACGCCCGAACGAGTGGTCTTCTTGGACGAAGCCTTTGTTGGCAACGACCAACTGAAGGCCAACGCTGTGCAGACTTTCAAGACCAAGGGAGTTGCAAGCTTTAGAGCTGTTTAGTTTTCAGTGTTCGGTTTTCAGTGTTCAGAAAATGCCACAAACCGAACACTGAAAACTGAAAACTTTGAAGAAAGGAGGTCAATGTGAGTGAGCCAGAGTTTAACGAAGGAGATTTGATCCTTTACCGCACTACGAAAGGAACTGCAAAGATTTCCGTTCTGTATCAGGGCGAGACTTTCTGGCTAAATCAAAGGAAAATGGCCGAACTTTTCGGTGTAGAAATCCCAACCATAAACTACCACCTCAAGGAGATTTACAACGGGGGAGAACTGACCCAAGAGGCAACTATTAGAAAAATTCGAAGAGTTCAAACCGAAGGAAATCGTCAGGTTACCCGCGAAATCGAGTTCTACAACCTGGATGCCATCATTTCCGTTGGCTATCGCGTCAATAGTGTCCAAGCGACCGCCTTTCGTATCTGGGCCACCCAGACACTCAAGGAATTCATCATCAAAGGCTTTGTCCTGGACGACGAACGACTGAAGCTGAATAAGCGGTTTGGGAAAGATTACTTTGACGAGCTTCTCGAACGCATCCGTGAAATTCGAGCCAGTGAGCGTCGGTTCTACCTCAAGATCACCGATATCTACGAGTCATGCAGCATCGATTATGACAAGGATGCTGAAATCACGACGATGTTCTTCAAGATTGTCCAGAACAAACTCCACTGGGCTGTCACCGGTCAAACTGCTGCTGAAATCATCGCAGGCCGAGCCGATGCAACCAAGCCGTCGATGGGTCTCACCAGTTGGAAGAATTCTCCCACCGGCAAGATTCTCAAAAGCGACGTCAGCATTGCCAAGAACTACCTGATCGAATCCGAAATTTCTGAATTGAATCGGATCGTGACGATGTATCTCGATTACGCCGAAAATCAAGCAGCCCGACAGATACCAATGAAGATGGCCGATTGGGTTTCGCGACTCGATGCCTTCCTGTCGTTCAACGAGTACGATGTCTTAGATGACGCCGGAAAAGTCTCTGCCGAAGTTGCGAAGAAACTTGCTGAAGGACAATACGACGTCTTTCGGATAGAACAGGACGAGAAATTTGTGAGCGATTTTGAGAAGGAAATCAAACGCGTCGAGGGGGAGCGATGAGTTTTCAGTGTTCGGTTTTCAGTGTTCAGTTGAGGATGTGTGTGATGGCGTATCATTCATTTGAGGACTTAGATTTGACGGCCAACCACTTGGTCGGTCTGAGTTCTCGGTAATCGACATGGGCGCTTTCTCAGACGATGCCCTCTTTGCCGGTCAAGCTCGTACCGAACTTGGGATTGGGAATAATCTTCTCCTTCCCGATGATCGCTTACTCAAGAACACTCGATCCATCCAGGAGCGGAACGATATTGATATCGTGGCTCCCGAAAATTCGCTTGAAGGCTGGGATCTTTTTGAGCCTCTCTCAAACTCTGGTCGCCCTTGCCCACACTTCTCCATTGAAATGGAAACCGGTACCGGAAAGACCTACGTCTATCTGCGAACGATCTTTGAGCTATCGAGACGATACGGATTCCAGAAATTCATTATAGTCGTTCCAAGCGTCGCGATCCGCGAAGGGGTTTTGAAGAACATCGAAATCACTGCTGAACACTTTCGAGCACTCTACAACAACCTTCCTTTCGAACATTTCGTCTATGACGCGAAGAAGGTCAATAGGCTTCGCCAGTTCGCAATCAGCAACCCACCCGATGCCTAAACGTCGCTATTTGGATTTCGTTCATTTCCGGGGCCATACTTGGAATTGCTGGTTCGGCGTCGTGTTGGCAGGCTTGGTTTGGATCGAAGTGGAGCTTCATGTAGTTTTCAGTTTTTAGCCCCCGGCAGGGGCGGACTTCGTGACCAAAGTCCGAGAGGTGTCATGCGTAGCTGCTATCGCTTTCCTGGTCGATTCCCAATCGCATTTGCAGTTCAGCAAACTGTCGAGCATATTTGTCGCTGCTGCTGTGTACGTGCTCGGCTTCGGTAATGAATCGAATATCTTTGTCAGGATAGACATCGTGTGAAATCAAGATGCGTTCGAACGACTCGAGTGGGCTTCCGTAGGCGATGAGCATCTTATGTTCATCGAACTGGATCTCTTGTCGTTTGGCAGGATTCAAGATGGCGATTCCCGTGCATCCATCGTTGAGCAACATTTCTTCAAAGTCATAGAGAATGCTCTTCAAGACTGGCATATCGATATGATCGCGGTACATGTCTTCGTGACCGCCGCCGCCGTGATGACTGGTTTCAAGTACCACGTCGACGACTTCGCCGAGCGGATCGATCAAGTCCATGAAAAGATCGAACAGCCGTTCCTTGGTAGCCGAAGCCATGATGACCGGGATGCTGGTTTTGGATTGCGGATCGACGTAGGCGTCATGACGGAATCCTTGTCGAGGTACAACTTTGAGATCATACGAAGGACGCACGGCTTCGGTGAGGTCAAAGGAGCCGTAGCGAAATACCCCGAGATGGGCTTCAAGGGCTTCATCGTCCAGTCTCTCGAAACTGGAAAGGGTTGATTTGCTTTCAATAATTTCGTTCGCCGGAGCGTTGTTTCGGGAGAAACCTGGCAGTGAGCCCATTGGAATCGCTCGATCTTTTCTAATCGTGTAAAATAAAGTAGTCCGCACCCACGTTGGGCACACACCCGCTGTGGGTTGGAACAAACAAAGCTAGGTTACGCAAAACTGCCAAGATTTCATTTTGTGGATGCTCCCGAACTTTTTCCCTATCTTTCGCGCTCGCTATAATCGTTACGACCCGTCCTCTTTTACTTCAATGATGAACCCACGACCCGTGAAATTCGTTATCGACGGCTATAACTTGCTGCATGCAAGCCCCATAATGCAGCGGGAAAGCGGCCAGAAATGGCTAGAAAAGCAGCGTTTTCGCCTCTTACGCGAACTTGCAGGCCTGCTGCCGCCTGCGGATCGAACGGCGACGGTCGTCGTGTTTGACGCTAGCAAGTCACCGTCGGGAGTTCCATCGGAATATGACTTTGAAGGCATCGCCGTCCGTTTTGCACGCGACCATGCTGAAGCCGACGACTTGATCGAAGAATTGATCGCAGCCCACGCAACTGCAAACAGTCTCACCGTCGTCTCGTCAGATACGCGATTGCAACGAGCCGCTAAACGCCGCAAAGCCGGCTTTATCGATAGTCGCGAATGGTTCGATCAACTTAAAGAAGCCGGTCGCACTGAAGTTCGCGAAACATCGGCCCCGAACCCCGAGCAAGTCAAAGACGAAATCGTCAATGCCGACGACGTCCAATTTTGGCTCGCAAAAATGCGATCGCCTAGCGATAAAAAATAGATTCTCGTCGATGGGCATTCGCCAATCAACCATTGGCCGTGGCGCGTATTTCGACTGTACTAAGGAAGCCGTCAATAATAACTTCCGCAAACTTGGGTGACCCGTTCCTAAGTCGTGCGCCGAACTATGACTCTGCCTCAGCACCGCCAACTGCCAACTGCCAACGTTATCCAACCGGCGATGAAGGCCAAGCCACCGAAGGGGACGATCATATGCGTTGGGGCTTCGAAGTAGACGATTCCGTATATCCCGCCCGAGAACAAGAGGATTCCGGCAACCATCAGAGAACTCGCAATTTGAAAACTTCGTCGATTGCGTGACAACGGTGACAAGCCGATCGCGACGATGGCAAGGCTATGAAACAACTGATATCGAACACCGGTCTCGCACTGTTCCAATCGCTTTTCGATCTTCGCTTCGTCAAACCCTTTGGCCTTGAGAAAGCCGGGCATTGAATGGGAACCTAATGCGCCGATTCCGACTCCGATAGCCGCTAAGATTGCTCCGAGAAATAGTCCGCGATTCATGAACGTCCTCCTTGATTCGCGTTACGCATTCATATCAGGCAATGGTTCATTTAAGATTCTTCGGGCAGCTTCTAGCAACTGCCCCATGACAAACGGTTTGATGATGTACTCGGTTGCGCCAAGTAGTTTTGCGTACTCGCGGTGTCGATCGCCTTCGTTGGCAGTAACCATGATCGCGCGCAGCGGTCTATCGTAGGTTTCTCGAAGCCGCTCGAGAACGAGGAAGCCACTTCGTTTCGGCATCATCATATCGACGATCATCAAGTCGGGCTTGACGCTTTCGGCGGTCGCAATCCCTTGATTGCCGTCGCGAGCGATATGAACTTCATAATCTTCGTTTTCCATCGCGTACTGGACGGCATCCAGAATTTCGCGATCATCATCGACTAACAGAACACGCGGTCGACGACCTTCAGTTTGCCAAGCAGGAGGGATGGACATGCGAAAATGAGACTCCGGAACAATCTATGTAGGGTTTCACGCTCTTGGATTGTAATCCAAGCGTAGTAGGTCGTCGAAGCCACCGGCCACTACTTTTGAAGCAATTCGAGACAATATCTATATCTTGAGAGGCCGTGTCGATGTATTCTATTACAGATGAAAGAAAATTCAGATTCGGACCAGCCTCTTGAAGCTCGCATTCTGCACTTGGTCCACAGCGACGCATATCGGTCGGTAAAACCCAAGCGCATCCACAAATTGTTAGGACTAGCCGAGGAAGAGTACGGAGCACTGCGGCGAGCCATTAAAAAACTGGTTCAACAAGGCAAACTTGCCTACGCCTCGAACCACCTCATCCTTCGCCCCGATCAGAAACTCGTTGATCTGGCGTCTCCGTCGAGCGAACCCGAAAAGGCCGGAAAGACACGAAAAGCTCCCAGCAACGAGAAGATCGTTCAAGGGATTTTTCGAACGACTAGCCGGGGATTCGGCTTCGTGCGACTGGACAGTATCGATTCCGAAACCGTTGTCGACGACGTCTTTGTTCCCGCCAAAGCAACGCTTTCAGCGATGGACGGCGATCAAGTCCGGATTCGAGTGCTCAAAACAGGGCGCGATGGACGAACGGAAGGGCTTGTCGAAGAGATCGTAGAGCGAAGCAAACGCCAGTTTGTCGGCACCTATCAAATCAAGGACGAAGTATCCGTTGTTTGGCTCGATGGCGTTGATAGCGATCGACCGGTCAGCGTCGGCGATGTCCGAGGCTTACCCGTTTCGGAAAACGACAAAATAATCGTCGAGATGGTTCGCTATCCCGATGCTCTGCATGCTGGCGAAGCGGTGATCTTACAGGTCCTTGGGGCAAGCAAGAATCCGGCCGTCGACACCCAGGCTGTAATGCATCAGTATGGTTTGATTGAAGAGTTCCCCGACGCGGTATTGGATCAAGCCCGAGAGATGGCCGATCGCTTTACCGAAGAAGTCCCGCCGGATCGAACGGATCTCACCATCATTCCGACGTTGACTATCGATCCCTTTGATGCTCGCGATTTTGACGATGCCATTTCTTTGTCGAAGAATGAAGCAGGCCATTGGGAGCTGATGGTTCACATCGCCGATGTCTCGCACTTTGTTCCGGCAGGAACGGCGCTGGATGAAGAAGCCCAACGACGCGCCACCAGCGTTTACTTACCTGACAAAGTAGTGCCGATGATTCCGGAAATCATCAGCAATCATCTGGCAAGCCTTCAGCCCGATCGAGTTCGATTCGCCAAAACGGTTTTGATGGAAATGACGGCCGACGGCACGATCGTCTACACCAAGATTTTTAACTCGGCGATCCGCAACGCTCAACGATTGAACTATGAACAAGTCGATCAGTTTCTAGCCGATCGTGAGCCATGGCGCAAGATTTTGACACCTGTCATCTTCGAGGTCCTGTCGAACATGCATAGTTTGGCCATGACGTTGCGAAAGCGACGTATGGATGGTGGCTCGATCGAGTTGACACTTCCCGAAATCAAGATCGACCTCGATAAGATCGGCAAAGTCAAAGGCGCACATCTCGTTCACCATACCGAGAGCCACCAAACCATCGAAGAATTAATGCTGGCGGCCAATCAGGCGGTGGCAACGTATCTCGACGATCTTGAGATCCCGTTTTTGCGGCGAGCTCATGCTCCTCCGCTTCGGATGAAACTGCGACGGCTCTTCGACTTCGTTCGAGGACTCGGCATCGAATGCAACGATTTGCAAGATCGTTTCGAGATCCAGCGCGTCATCGCGGCAGTTCGCGGGGAGCCAACAGAACAGGCTGTCAACTATGCGGTCCTAAAGAGCATGTCCAAAGCCGTCTATCAACCACAAACCGAGCGCCACTACGCGCTCGACATGACCCACTACTGCCATTTTACAAGCCCCATCCGGCGGTATCCTGACTTGGTGGTCCATCGCATCCTTCAGAAGATTATCGATGGCAAGAACCCAAAAGAGTCGCTGTCGGTATTGCATTTCCTTGGCCAGCATTGCAGCGATCGCGAGGTCAACGCCGAATCGGCCGAACGCGAACTGATTCGCGTTAAGCTTTTGCACTATATGAGCCGACGTCAAGGCGAAGAGATGACCGGCACGATCACGGGTGTCAAAGCCGACGACATCATGGTTCGGCTTATCGAGGTTCCGGTAGATGGACTAATCCTGGTCGATCAGTTGCCCGCCGACCGATATCGCTTTGATCGCGAGACGCACACGCTGGAAGGCTTCCGGAACGGGCATCGATTCCGACTTGGCGATACACTCCGCATCCGAGTGGAACGTGTCGACCTTGCTAGACGGCAGTTGTTCTTCGCATTGGTCGAGCAATTGAGTCACCACGAGCCCCGAACATTGCCCGCAAAGAAATCGGGAGATCGCTCTTCGTATTCGAACGACCATCGCGATCGGTCTCAAAGCAAAGCGTCGAGCTCGAAAAAAATTCATTCCGAGAAGCATCGCGAGAAACCCAAAAAGTCGAAGAAGAGGAAACGATAAAAATATGACACCTGTTAGCGAAGTCTTCGTTTCAACCTAATTTTCATTTTAACTTTGCGTAAGCGATTATCTGCTATCAATCGATGATTGAATCAACGGCCCCTTCTGCCCCGACCCTCTCACAGCTTGTCTTGCTCTGCGCGGCGGCTGCCCTTGCCGGTATTGTCAATTCGATCGCCGGCGGCGGAACGCTGCTAACTTTTCCAGCTTTGACGATGGTGCTCGGGCCGTCAGCCGCAGCGGCCGTGATCGCGAACGCGACCAGTACGATGGCAGTCTTTCCGGGTTCCTTAGCATCTGCTTGGGGGTATCGCCGTGAACTAGTGGGAATGAAATCGTGGATCATGCCGTTGATTATTCCCTCGCTCGTCGGAAGTGCGATCGGAACCAGCCTTGTCGCGCAGCGCGATCCGCAAGAATTTCTCTTCTTGATTCCGTGGCTCATCTTGCTGGCCAGTTGTCTATTTCTCTTGCAACCGATGATTTCGAAATGGACTGGCATCGGCCAAATTCATGCGTCCCCTTCAAAGACAACTCGCTACGGAATCATCGCATTCCAGTTTCTGATCGCCTTCTACGGAGGCTACTTCGGGGCAGGTATTGGAATTCTTATGCTCAGCGCTCTCGCGTTGATGGGGATCTCGGACATCCACCAGATGAACAGTATCAAAACGCTCTTGGCGTCGACCATCAATTCAGTATCGGTCGCTTTGTTCATTTGGCACGACAAAATCTACTGGTCATTTGCCATTCCGATGATCGTCACCTCGATCTTAGGAGGATTTTTAGGCGCGGTCGTCGCCCGGCGACTCGATAGAAACGTCGTACGCTACATCGTCGTCACGATCGGAATCTCGCTATCGTGCTACTACTTCATCCGTTAGTGCATTAGTCGAAAGATTTGGCACTTTTCGGCGAACGCCGGCGGGTTCGAGTAAACAACTCCCCCACTGAATTTCAGCAAAAGAACCAGATGCATTTTAATTCGTGGTCGCCCTGAATTCGTGGGGGTCTTTCTTCGGTATATTGAATGCATGATGCCACACTCATTAAACCGTTTCAATCGACGTTGCTACCGCATAGTCATTTTATGTTTCGTTTCAATCGTCGGCAATTTAGCGATTGCTGAACCGACGAAACCTAACATTGTCTTGGTCGTCGCCGATGACTTGGGATATGCCGACGTCGGGTGCTTTGGTGGCAAGATCGCCAAGACGCCCAACCTGGATCGTTTCGCTGCCGATGGATTGCGACTGACCGATTGCTACGCGGGCAATGCGAACTGCTCGCCATCTCGAACAGCGTTGATGACAGGAAGGACACCGATGCGAGTCGGTGTTAGGAGTGCTATTCCGCTTGAATCGCCCATGCATGTCGGTCGCAACGAGATCACCATCGCTACGCTCCTTCGTCAAGCAGGCTATGCGACTTGTCACGTCGGCAAGTGGCACATGAATGGCCAATTCAATCAACCAACGCAACCGCAACCGAACGATCATGGATTCGAACATTGGTTCTCGACACAGAACAACGCGCTTCCGAACCATCGTCATCCGAATAATTTCGTCAGAAATGGAACACCGGTCGGCGAGCTCGAGGGCTTTGCTGGCCACTTAGTAGTCGACGAGGCAATCCGATGGTTAAACGGTGTTCGGGAGCCAGCGAAACCGTTTTTGCTCTATGTCTGCTTTCACGAACCGCACGAGCCGATTGCGACGCACCCAAAGTACACTCAGCATTATCCGTCCGACGATCCAAGCTACAGTGCCTATTACGGAAATATCGCGCAAATGGACGACGCTTTCGGTCGACTCATTCAGTCGTTGGATGAGCAAAGATTGCGAGACAACACGCTTGTCATGTTCACCAGCGACAATGGGCCGGCCATTACCAGCCAACATCCACACGGTTCTGCAAGTCCGCTACGCGACAAGAAAGGCTCGTTATGGGAAGGTGGAATTCGTGTGCCAGGGATTCTGCGATGGCCAGGAAAAACGAAGGCCGGTTCGGTAAGCGACGAGCCAATCTGCGGCGTCGATTTCCTTCCGACGGTTTGCGAAATCACCGGCATCGAGCCACCCAGTGATCGCAAGCTTGACGGTGCGAGCTTCTTGCCGGTCATCGATGGACAACCGATCGTTCGAACCACGCCACTCTACTGGCATTTCCCACGTGGAGTCGGCGAGCCGAAGGTCGCGATGAGAATCGGCGATTGGAAAATCCTCGCCTCGTTTGAGCCCTCGATGAATTCGAGAAGTACCAGTATTGATGAACAATCCGAGCGGGAAGTCAAAACCGCCGAGCTTAATAAATTCTTTCTATACAACCTGCGACGTGACGTCAGCGAGACAACCGAGCTTTCCGCCATCGAGCCCGCTAAATTTTCCGAAATGAAATCAGCTTTGGAATCCAAATATCGAGAAGTCCGCGCCGAGACTCCCGTATGGCCGCATTGGGTCGGTCAAAATCTCGAAGCGCAACTAATCGTCTGGCCCGACTACGTTACTAAGAAGAAGAAGACGGCAAAGGGGAATAGGGAATAGGGAATGGGGAATGGGGAATAG
>Ga0163150_10007481_pt1 | contig 12804 bp, 14 predicted proteins | sample OliLakLV19P2IB_FD_148628 | JGI IMG/M metagenome (GOLD analysis project Ga0163150, IMG submission 148628) | Freshwater microbial mat bacterial communities from Lake Vanda, McMurdo Dry Valleys, Antarctica - Oligotrophic Lake LV.19.P2.IB | ecosystem: Environmental > Aquatic > Freshwater > Lake >...
CGGCCTAGAATCCTACTGTTCGCAGCAAGGAATTTAAGCCGCCAGCAAGCTGGCGCGAGCCAGCATCCACCAAAAAAGCGGCAGCAAGCTGCCGCACTGCAAAGCGCAGCACCCCCAATAACTAACGCATTACACCCTGGCCGAGAATCTCCTTGATCTCGTAACGACTCTTCAGCTTCGTCTGGGCTGCCATAAGGAAGGCCCCCTTCGAGGGAGGTCTGCTCAGTGACTATGCAATTGGCTTGCGATTGAAGGATAGATCCCGCCTCCTGGAAGCGATAAACCTGGCCCTTTTGTGCCAAACGCTGTCAACATGCTTGAGGGTTTCGGAAGCCCAGAGGTAGGATGCGCTGTGGATTTTGGGGCGTGGCGGTTAGTTTGTCAATCCCATTTCCATCCCGATCACAGGGCACAACGGTGCGTCGAGTTCCATGAGTTGAGCCCATTTAAGCCCAAGTTGTCAGACTGCCCGGCCACCGGCTCGCTCCAACTTTTGCCCTAGCTATGGCTTGCGCAAGCGAGCGACGGTTTCCAGGTGGTGCGTTTGGGGAAAGAGGTCGAGCAGATCCAAAGACACTACTTCATAGTTGCAGGAGAGAAGGATCTTCAGATCGCGCGCCAGAGTTGCAGGGTCACAAGAGACGTAGACGAAATCGCGGCAGTCCAGACGCGCGATGGCTTCAACGGTTGTTTTCGGCATTCCTGTCCTGGGCGGGTCGATCAACAGCAGGTCGAATTGGCCTGATCGCAATTGGCCCGCTCTAAGAGCGCCCGATAGATCCGACCGAGAGATGCGGCAATTCTCAACCCGATTCGCTCGCAGGTTCTCTTCCAAATCCGCAACCGCAACCGGGCTACCCTCAGCCACTTCGACATGCTCAAAATTCCTGGACAGAGGGAGCGTGAAAAAGCCCACCCCACAAAAAAGTTCCAGAGCGCTCTTCCCGGCCAACCCCTGCGTCGCCGTGCTCTGCAATGCCGACAGCATGGAGTCATTTACCTGGAAGAAGGCGCCATGGCTCACCCGGTAGCGGAAGGCGCCGACCGTTTTCCAGACAAATCCCGGGCCGCACAGCAGGTGGCTTTGCCCTCTTGAATCGAACAGAGAGACGCTGAAGCCATGCGACGCAAAAGACTCCTGGGCGGAATGCATCAGCGCAAGAATCTCGTTGAAGTCACGAGGAACGTCACGCAGGGTCAGTGTGACCAGGCATTCCAAGTTATCGCCCCAGAAGACGTCCACTTCATCGATTCGAGCGGCGACTTGCGGCAGGTCGGCCAATTCCTTCCGCAGGATTTCCAGTCGCTCCCACAGTGCGTTCGACGCAACCAGACAGGTCTCGACGGCGCACACTTCATGCGAGCCTGCTTTGTAGAAGCCCCATGAGAGTCCCTCGCCGGACTGGACTGGCTTGAGCTGGAGCCGGTTGCGATAGCCCGACGTCTCGCAAGCATGCAGGCGTATTTGAGAAGCTCTTACCTGAATCTTCCCAACACGGCGCAGCGCGTCGACCAGAATATCCTGCTTGGCAGCCAGTTGCTGCCAGCCTGACATCTGCTGAAAGTCACACCCACCACAGCAGGCAAAGTATGGACAAGGCGGAGAGACGCGCTCCGGCGAAGGATGGATGAGACGCGATTCCAAGACTTCAAGGTATCCTTTGCGGTCCGACCAACGCAGCACCTCCAAACGATCTCCAGGCACGGCCAAGGGAGCGAAGACAGCCTGGCCCTGATGAAACCCGATTCCACGCCCGCCGGGGACAATGCGCTGGATGTCGATGAAGAAAGGATCTGGCATTCTCGAAATCTTCAGCGCTTTCACGTTTCTTGTGGGTTGAGGATGTTGTTGACGCGGATGGCACGGTGAGGTAACAAAGTGGGAGCCGACCTCCAGGCGGCGATTCTTCCTGCGCAGCATAACTCAATCTAGAGGACGATTTTCGCGAACGGATCCGATTGCAGAAGTCAGGATCGACAGGAGCCTCGCCCTCGCGGGTCTAGCTTCATCATCAGCTGACTAATTCAATGGCATATAGAACAAACTCAGGCGCGGCACGGCAAAGCGTTCCAACAGCTTCTTGCTCATCATCTTCCTTTCCAGCATGGCCAAATGCTCGGCCTTCAGGCCGCGCCGGTGCCGGTTGAGTTCTTGATTCACTTCAGTTCGGAGCGACAAGAGCACCTCGTCGTTAAGAGCCGCAAACAAGGTTGCCAGGATTTTCTCCTCCAACATCGACAGTCGCATTTCGAGCTGTTCAAAATCCAAATGTGTTGCCGCGATCACTTCCTGTTTCAGTGACTGCAGCGTTTCGGCGATTGCCTCGAAGAACTCGTCCGCCACAGAAAGACCTTCCCGCCGGATTCCCACGGAAACCTGAACCAACTGGGCGGCCGTGCGTTCCATCATCTGAACCAGATTCTCGCGCTCGTTCTGATCCCGGGTGGAAGCCGCCCCGGCAGGCTCGTGTTTTCCCACCGAGCTTTCTTGGAACCTCTCGAATTCGCCAATAATGGCTTGAGCGCAATACGAGAGCGAGTTCACTTTCTGCACCTTGTTGGCCCGCTTCGCCTGCTTTGCAAAAGCGGCATCGATGCCGCGCAGCACAACCTCCAGCGGAATGCCCGATTCCTGAAACGACTCGATCAAAGCCCAATCCAACGGCGAAAGCAGCGTGACCGTTCCCCGGCACTGCTGCCAGCGCTCTTCAATCTCGGTGAAGTAGTTGAAATAGTTCTCCATGGGGTTGAATCAGGATGGAGTGAAAGGGTCAAAATTCGACTGGAGTGGGCAAATGGGCAGTTTGCGCAAAATAATTAGCTATTGGTTATTTGCTATTTTCCATTTGCTATTTCTAAACGCTTGCCAAAGTGTCAGTAGTAAATAGCCAATAGTCGATGAACAATAGCCAATGCCTCTTTGCACCGCTCATCAGCTGTTCCTCTCATAAATCAGCCGCAGTCCTTCTAGTGTCAGGTTGGGATCAATCTGTTGAATACGGGCCGATCCAGTGCCAATCAACGAGGCGTAGCCGCCGGTGGCGACAACCTTGGTCTTCGTGCCGAGTTCATGAAGCATACGTTCCAAAATGCCATCGATCATTCCGATGTATCCGTAATAAAGGCCCGATTGAATGCTCCCCACGGTGGAGGTGCCAATGACCTTGGCTGGGGCTTTGATCTCAACCCTCGGCAACCGTGCAGTGCGGGCAAACAGAGCCTCGGCCGAAATGCCGGGCCCGGGCGTGATGACGCCCCCGAGATATTCACCCTTCGCCGAGATGGCATCAAAGGTCGTGGCGGTGCCGAAGTCGACGACAATCACTGGACCGCCGTACCTGTCGAAGGCCGCCACTGAATTTACGATCCGGTCAGCGCCGACGTCAGCAGGGGAGTCGTACAACACCGGCATTCCGGTTTTGACGCCCGGCTCCACAAAGAGCGGCTTCAGTTTGAAATACTTGAGCGCCATCTGTTCCAGCACTGAATTCAGCGGCGGAACGACCGAGGCGATCACGATGTGTTGGATTCTGGAGACCTCCATCTCCGCCAAAGCGAACAAATTGCGCGCCAGAATGCCATACTCATCGGCGGTTTGACTCTGCTTGGTTTCCAACCGCCAGTCGGCCAGGAGACGGGTTCCGTCATAGACCCCGAGAACCGTGTTGGTGTTGCCGACATCAATCACCAGCAGCATTCGTTACCTCCAGGCCACGATATCGCCACTCATCACTTCCTCCACCCGGTCGTCAGCCAGTTTCACTCTCAGATTGCCCAGCTCGCTTAGGCCGGCTGTCTGCCCCTCAACTTTCCTCCCGCTGCCCAGATCAACGGTTACCTGCTTTCTAAAGGCGAATGAGGAGCGATCGACCCAGCGTTGCAACACTGCCGCGCGGTTGCCCTGCTGCCAATCATCATAGAGAAGTTCAAATTTCTGCAGCAAGGCGCACAACAAGGCGACGCGAGAGTAGGATTGTTTCCCTTCGATACGTAACGACGTGGCCCGCTGACCGAGCTCTTCAGGGAAGGCAGAATGGTTGACATTAATGCCGATTCCGACAATGACGTACCGGATACCATCCTTGTCTGCCTGCATCTCCGAAAGAATACCGCAGCACTTGCGGCCGCCCAGCAAAAGATCGTTCGGCCACTTGATGTCGGCGGTCAGTCCGCAGGCCTGCTCAATCGCTTCGCTGGCCGCCACCGCAGCCACCAGCGTCAGAACCGCCGCGTCGCGTGGCTTCACCACAGGCCGCAGCAGAATTGATGCGTAGATGCCGGCACCTCGTTCCGAAAGCCAGGAGCGCCCCAAGCGTCCGCGGCCCAGCGCCTGCTCCTCGGCCACAACCACCGTCCCCTCCGCAGCGCCTTGTTCAGCGAATTGGCGGGCAGCATCATTGGTGGAGCTGGTTTCAAGGTAGTGGTGGATGATTGTCCCCAAGCGGCGGGATTTCAGGCGTGGGTGAATCAACTCGGGGAGGAGGAGGTCTTGAGCCATGACGGTCGTTGTCGGTCTCCTCATCGTGCCCGTCACTTCTTCGAGGACGACGACGAGGACGATTTCAAGAGAGTTTTTCATGCCGCTGCGCGGCGTCACGACCCTTGAAAATCATGTAGCGCAGACCGTGCTTTTGGCGGTCTGCGGCTTTTCGTCTCCGAATTGGCCAAAAGCCGCAGACCTCCTTGAGCAGCAGGAAGCCTGGGCTACACGATCTCATTTTCAAGCGCTACAACTTCAGTTCCAGACTGATATCTGCTGACTTGAAAGAGTGCGTCAGTGCTCCAACCGAAATAAAGTCCACACCGGTTTGCGCGTACTCGCGCACGTTGCCGAGATGGACACCGCCTGAAACCTCCATCGGAACTCGGCCGCTGGCTCGCTGGACGGCTTCTTTCACCTGGCCAGGCGTCATGTTGTCCAGCAGAATCGCGTCTGCTCCGGCATCCAGGGCTTGATTCAGCTCCTCGAAGGTGGTCACTTCAATCTCAATCTTCTTCAAATGATCGACGGCCGCCCGCGCCTTGCGGATGGCTTCCGCGACGCCCCCAGCGGCGGTGATGTGGTTCTCTTTGATCAGAACTCCGTCTGATAGGCCGAAGCGATGGTTCCGACCGCCACCCATCCGGACGGCATACTTTTCAAGCGCCCTCAGGCCGGGTGTGGTCTTGCGCGTATCGAGAATAGATGTCCCAGTCCCCGAGACCACTTCAACAAACTGCCGCGTCAGGGTGGCGACGCCGGAAAGCCGCTGGAGAAAGTTCAATGCGACTCGTTCGCCCGAAAGCAGCCGTGCTGCAGGCCCTGCGATATTTCCAAAGATGCTGCCCTTGGCGACTGCATCGCCGTCGCGATAAGTACTTTCGACGACAATCTTCTCCGAGACGTGGTGAAATGTCCTGACAACGACCGGCCAACCCGCCAGAACGAAGTCTTGCTTGGCAACGAATTCTCCGCGAGCCTTCATGTTAGGGCTGACGACAGCCTGGGTTGTGATGTCACCGAAGCCCAGATCTTCCTGGAGGGCGACAGAAATGATGGAATCCAGAGTGTGGAGATCGAGTTCGAACATAAGGAGTGCAGGGATTGTGGAGGATGCTACAGAGTCACGGAGACACAGAGAAAATGGTGGTACTCAGGACAGCATGAACTTGGAGAACAAACGCGCCTTGAATCCGCCTCCTCACGTCGTCGGCTACCTGATCCCCCGAGGTGACAGAGCAGGAAAGATCGGGTGCCTCTTAGGCTGTTGCAACGTGCGTCCAATCGTGCCTTCCGTTTGAATTGAACCGTTCCAAGGACGCCACACTATCGATCGGGTCCTCCTGTTCCACGTTGATGACCGCGGTCGCTCCCATGCGTTGGCTCAGGCTCAGGCGGGCTGCAATCCGGTCGATTCCGATAATCTGCTTGGCACCGAGATTGCGCAAGGCACCGCAAAACAGTTGCCCGATCGGACCCTGGCCCACCACGACAACATTCCATCCCAGCAGATTGGGCAACAGGCGCAACCCATACAGAACCGTGCCGAGGGGCTGACAAAGGATCATCTCTTCCAGCGGTCGTCGGAGGTCGAGCGGGACCACGAAATTCTCGGTGATTGCAAAACGCTCGAAAATTCCCACGTGGTTGGTAGGCACGGCCAGCACTTTCTGGCCCGCCTGAAATCGGGTTCCGTCCGACCAAAGGACGGTTCCAACCATCTCGTGCAACGAGAGCCCGACTTGTAAGGGATACTCCGGATGCTCCGCTGCAAAATAAGGAGTGTCCGATCCGCAGAGGCAGGCCACTTCCGGTTGAAAAACAATCTCACCAGCAGTCCCTGGCACCGGCTCGGGATGGTCAATCAATTCAATGCGTCGTCTTTGGGTGATTTGTCCAGCCAGCATGGTGGGGAACTATACAAGGGCGAGACAAAAATCCGTAGAAAATTTTGGCTCTCTGAGCCCGCAGCCGCCTGCATTAGGTGGAGCGGGCGCTCCGCGCACGCTTTCAACGCACACCGGTAGACGCCAGTGTTGCGCACCCTCAAACAAACGCGCGCAGGAGCTCGCGTTCCACCGGTGTTGCTCGCGATCTCAGAAGAGCGACGATGAAACTTGTCGCCCTATAACCTTGACAAAACTCTCCCTCTCCCCAACGTGCGAGAGGGCAGAGGTGAGGGGGGCTTTCTCTGTCTCACTGAGGCACTCGACGCGGGCTTGGGTTGAAGCCAAACCGAGAAAACACGAGACAGTTATGGCAAGATCTCAACAGACTCATTGTCTTGTTGGAAAACGCTGGAGCCTGCCGATCGGGCCTCCATATCGAAGAGAGGGTCTACGATGAGTTCTCAACTGAACCCCCGGAAGAACTCGTTGTTCCTGACTCGTTCTATCCTGCTTTGTTGTGGGCTGCTGGCTGCCCTGCTGGCAGCGCCACCGCTGCTAAACAGCGATCCGGGTAAACAACGCGTTTTGGCGGCGAACGAGCTCCAGCGCGTGCAGGCGATGGCCGATCTGATACGGCGGCACTACGGCGCTGCCAATTCACAGCCTGGGCCACCAGCCCAAACCCCCGCCGACTTCAAAGTCAACCTTGTCTCGATTGTCACCGATGATCAGGCGTTCTGGTCCATTGGCGCCTACGGCAACCGCGAGTCGGTCACGCCGAACATGAACCGGTTGGCGCGCGAGGGTGTCAAGTTCAACAACGCCTTTGTCACAACGCCAGTCTGTTCGCCCAGCCGGGTCGCATTCCTGACCGGACTTTATGGTTCGCAGGTCGGCATCACCGATTTCCTCTCACGGGATGAAGGTGCGTCAGGGATGGGTCTGCCCGCTTCCGCGCTCACCTGGCCGCGCGTGTTGCAGCAGAACGGTTATCGCACCGCTCTGTTTGGAAAGTATCACCTCGGCACGCGGCCGGAATTTCATCCGACGAAACGAGGCTTCGACTACTTCATGGGTACTCAGGAAGGCGCTTTTGCACCGATGAATCCGCGTCTTGAGGTCAACGGGCACATGACCGAGCTGAAGGGCGCTTCCTCCGACGTCGTGATGGACGATGCCATGCGGTGGATTGAAGCCAACCAGGACAAACCGTTTGCCGCCTTGATCCACTTCCGCGAACCGCATTTGCCTTATTCGCCCATGCCCGACGAGGACACGCGGCTCTTCAAATCCTTGGACCCGACCATCCCCGACGTGAAAGGACTGGATCGCGAGCAGGTGAAACAGTTCTACCGGGACTACTACGCTGCCATTCATGCGGTGGACCGGAACCTGGGGAAGCTCCTCGCCTTGCTCGAGCAGCTGAAGCTGGACCGCCGCACGATCGTGATGTTTCAAAGCGACCATGGCTACAACATCGGGCACCATGGCATTCATGCCAAAGGCAACGGCATCTCGATCGTCGGCGGCGTGAACGGCCCAACACGTCCGAACATGTGGGACACCTCGCTACGCATCCCGCTCCTCATCCGCTGGCCGGGGACTCTCCAGGCTGGGTCAGAGGTCAACGAGACGGTGCTCAATCTGGATATGTTTCCGTCGATGTTGGGGCTGCTCAAGATCAAGCCGGCGGCAGAAGTTCGCCACAACGGGCAGGATTTTACGCCGCTGTTGTTCGGCGTGCGTGATGCCAACTGGCGCAAGGAAATCTTCGGGCAGTACGATCTGCACAACGTCGGCCTCGCCTACATGCGCATGCTCCGCACGAACGACTGGAAGCTGGTGCGTTACTATCACACCAACGGACTGGATGAACTCTACGATTTGAAGAACGATCCCGGTGAACTGACCAACCTTTATAGGGAGCCCCAGCATCGGGAAGTCCGCGCACGACTGCAACAACGGCTGGATGAGCGAATGAAGGCGATTCACGATCGGATCATTCGGGAGAACCAATAGTGCAGGCTTTCGAGTCGGAGGTATTCCCCCTTAGCAAAGGGGACAGTTCCGCAGGCGTTCGAAGGTTGTTCCACTTTCGCTCACTCCGATGCCTACGAGTTGAAACTGCGATGAGGTCCGACTCTGAATGAAAATTACGCGCCTGGAAACATTTCTCATGCACGCCGGATTGCGCAACTATCTCTTTGTGCGCTTGACGACCGATACTGGATTGACCGGTCTTGGAGAGGCTTCGCTCGAATGGCAGGAGCGAGCCGTCCAGACTCTTCTTCATGACTGGGTCGAAGAGCGAATCCTGGGCACCAGTCCCTTCGATCTGGAAGACGTGATCAGCGATCTCATTCGCGACCAGTACCAGGGGGGCCCCACCATTTTGACAGCGATCAGCGGCGTGGAAATTGCCCTGTGGGATTTGATTGGCAAAGCCAGCGGCGAACCGGTGTTCAAGCTGCTGGGTGGCCAGGCTCACGACCGTTTGCCGGCGTACGCCAACGGTTGGTATGGCGGCGCCAATTCTCCCAAGGAGTATGCCAGCAAAGCCAGCGAGGTCGTGTCAGCCGGATATACGGCGCTGAAGTTCGATCCGTTTGGAGTGGCATGGCTCAAGATGACGGCGGCAGAAATGAGCGTGGCAGAGGAGCGGGTGGCCGCGGTTCGCGAGGCCGTCGGCGATGAAGTTCAGCTAATGATCGAGGTCCACGGACGCCTTTCGGCAAGCTGCGCCATCGAGGTGGGCCAACGTCTGATTCCTTACCGGCCTGCCTGGTACGAAGAACCCGTAACTCCCCACAGCTTGGATCTCTTGCACGAAGTGAAGCAAGCTCTCCCCTTTCCCATCGCCGCAGGCGAACGACTCTACATGCTGGAAGAGTTCGGCCGATTGACCGCGATGCAGGCCTGCGACATCGTCCAGATGGATCTGGCTCACTGTGGAGGCCTCGCGATGGGGAAGAAGATCGCTGCGTTGGCGACTGAGCGCGGTTTGATGGTGTCTCCCCACTGTTCCATAGGTCCGGTGGCTCTCTGCGCTGCGTTGCATTTTGACTGGTCCACAAAGAACGCCAGCATTCAGGAGAATTTCGGCGATTACGATGTTCCCTGGAGGCACGACTTCCTGCACGGCTGGAACCCCTGCCGAAACGGCTTTTATGCAGTGCCTACCGGACCCGGTCTGGGAATTGACCTGGATACCAGCGTATGCCTTGCTCATCCTTATCAGAAGAACCCCTTCCCCTCGTTGTGGGAGTGCCGCTGGCTCAAAGAACTCACAAAACGCGAACTTCAGGAGAACGCCTAGTGCCGGCCTTTCTCGCCGTCCGGCTCAATGCAGACACTTACCCGGTCGATCCCCAGGAGTGCGTCGAACTCGAACAGGCTGACGCTGAACTTCTTGCCCTCGAAGGCGAGACGGAGCAGGACATCATTCAGGCAGCCCGTCACTGCGATGCGCTCCTTGTGATTTCAGCCAAAGTTCCAGCCCCTGTCCTAGAAGCGTTGAGTCGCTGCCGGGTCCTGTCACGTCTTGGCGCCGGAACGGATCGCATTGACGTTCGGTCCGCCACGGAGCGGGGCATCGTTGTCGCCAACGTTCCGGATTTCTGCGTCAATGAACAAGCCGAACACGCAATGGCTCTCCTGCTGGGCTGGGCGCGTCAATTACCCTTCATGCTGGATGCGATGAAACAAGGCAACTGGAATGCGAGACACCACCCCCTGGTGCATCGTCTCGCAGGGAGAACGGTGGGACTTGTGGGCTTTGGCGCCAGCGCGCAAGGGGTTGCCCAGCGGTGTTCTGCTTTTGGAGTTCAACTTCTGGCGTGGGCACGTCATCCTGAGAAGGTCCGGGACAAGGCTCAGTCTTTGGGAGTCGCACTCGTCTCATTAAACGACCTTCTCACCCGGGCAGACTTTGTCTCCATTCATTTGCCGCTGAATGACGAGACGCGGGGGGTGATTGGACACGCTCAACTCGCGCTCATGAAGCCTGCGGCGGTGTTGATCAATACGGCGCGAGGCGCCATCGTCGATGAAGCGGCTTTAATCGCCGTTCTTCGCGAGCATCGCATTGGTGGCGCAGCGCTGGACGTCTTTGACACGCTGGATGTGTTTTCAGCAAGAGCATCACAGCCTCCCACTCACCCGCTCCTGGAGTTAGACAACGTCTTGTTGACGCCTCACTGTGCAGGCAGCTCGGTGGAGTCCACGGCCGATTCCAAGATTCGAGGCGCGCGCAACGCCGCCCTGGTGCTCCAAGGCCGCTGGCCCGCTCACCTTGTCAATCCAGGCGTGATTCCGCGCTTCCCGCTGGCTGAACGATGATTCCCCGGATCGGCTCATCTCGGGAGTTGATGGTAATTCGTGCAGAGGTCGTGTATTCCCCCTTAACAAAGGGGGAAGCACCGCAGGTGCAGGGGGTTGTCAGAACACCCAGCCCACTTCCGCACAGAGTAACTCCGCTTGCAGCAGCAATGTTTTCACCGCTTCCTTCTGCAGGTCGCTCTCAAAGCTGGCGCGAACACCATTGTCCTGGATCAACGCAACGCCATCGCGATTCCCGAACCAGTAATTCCATCGGGATGTGCCATTTACGATGTGGACTGGAACCTTGGAGCGATCAAACAGGCGCTGCACAATACCATCCTGGATCTGGTAGAATTCCTTTATGAGTAAGACAGAGATCATGAGCGAGCTCCCGAAACTGACGCCGGATGAGCGAAGGGAGATCCTGGACAAGATCTGGGAACTGGACGGAGGAGATTGGTTGGACAGTGGCGAGCTGACGAACGCGGATCGAGCCCTCATTGAGCAGCGCCTGGACGAGCACGAGGGGAGCCCTGAGTCTTCCGTTGCCTGGGACGAGGTCGAAGGCCGCTTACGTCGGCGCTTCAACCAATGACATACGAGCTTCGGCTCCGTCCGCAGGTTGAGTCGGATATTGAAGAGACGGCGCTCTGGTATGAAGAACGCCAGGTCGGCCTCGGCGGAGCTTTCGTCCGCGAAGTCCGCCAAGCCATCAATGCCTTGAAGTCCAATCCGCTCCTTTATCCAGTGCGGCATCGCCGCTATCCCATCCGCTGGATGCTTCCCAAGCGATTCCCCTACCGAATTGTTTTCGTTGTGAAAGGGGAAATCGTGACCATCCTCTGCGTCATTCATGCCAAACGCCGCAAAGCGCTCTGGAGAGATCGGCTTCCCGGACCCTCCTCATAGCATCCAGGATAGGATCACTCCAAAGTTGCGCGAGGTGCCGATGGGCAACGGCGATGTCATCTTCGGCGGCGTGAACGAGCGCCCAAACATTTGGGATACTTCGCTGCGCATCCCGCTCCTCAATCCGCTGGCCGGGAACTCTCCAGGCTGAGTAGAGGTCAACGAAACGGTGACACGGAGATCTTCGTGCAGTACGATCTGCACAACTCCGGTCTGGCATACTTGCGCATGCTGCGCACGCACCACTGGAAGCCGGTGCGTTACTTCACGCCCACGGACTGCATGAACTCTACGACTTGAAGAACGATCCCGGCGAGCTGACCAACCTTTACAGGGATCCCCCAACATCGTGAAGTCCGCGCACGATTGCAACAGCGCTTGGATGAACGAATGAAGGCGATTCGCGATCCTATTATTCGAGAGAGCCAATAGTGCAGGCTTTTTAGTCGGAGGTATTCTCCCTTAGCAAAAACGGCGGCGCCGCAGGCGCCAGGGGGCTGTCTATTCAAATCCTCAAGAGCCGCTCCCGCTCGAAGTCTGACTCAACTCGCTTCAATTCCGAAACAATTTCCGTCCGCGTCAACAATTGAGCCGTCCGGATAGACATCAACGGGAACAACGTATTCCTCAATCGTCATCGCATCTTCAAATTCGCGCTCGCCGTCAGTGAATTCTTGAAGGCGCGTCATGGCTTTATCGGCAATCTCGCGCTGGGCTTCAAGTTCAGTTTTGAAAACACATGGCTTGCCACCCATGTCAAGAACAGCGGGCACTGGACCGTCGCAAAGCGTCGAGATGTAAATGCAGAAGGCAGAAGTGCTCATATCTTGGCGAATACACACCGCCGGGAGTGGTGTTAATGGGAGGCCGAAAGCCAGCCCACTACCTCCGCTGGCCCCAGGGTTTTGCCAACGTTTTCTGCACAAGTAAAGTCGATCAACCCCGACCTTCTAGCAGGCGTTTTGCTAACTTGGTTTGAGGCCCCCTTGAGCGTTCCTATTGGCGCGGGCGGTGATAGAATCACTTTATGGCCAAAGTATCACGTGTCGATTGGACGAGAGAACATTATCTGATTGCACGGGTGCGATTAAAAGTGACGGACACCTCAAGCCGCTTTTTTGCGAGGATTCTGCCAGTAGGCCTCCCAGTCGTTGTTGGCGCGGACGACTCGAAGCGCCAGCATTTTTTCGGCATTGTCTTGTTTCC
>Ga0163150_10007484_pt1 | contig 12798 bp, 15 predicted proteins | sample OliLakLV19P2IB_FD_148628 | JGI IMG/M metagenome (GOLD analysis project Ga0163150, IMG submission 148628) | Freshwater microbial mat bacterial communities from Lake Vanda, McMurdo Dry Valleys, Antarctica - Oligotrophic Lake LV.19.P2.IB | ecosystem: Environmental > Aquatic > Freshwater > Lake >...
CATATAGGGTTACGTCGACGAAAATGGATATCGGGGTTCCCCCGTATCTATGTTGTCGGTCGACTATTCCAGCGTAGTCGGCCGATCGGGCCGACCTAACTCCGTCGCCTGGCGTGACATGCGTCGAGCGAGGCGCGGCGCGTGGTAGATGGTCTGTCAGGCTATGGCCAAGGGGGGGGGACCCTGGGGGGGTACCCCCCCGAATCGCGTGGGTGGTGGGCTATATAGAGGGTCCCGTTCCGCACGCTTATCCCACGAGAATTTGTAAGCGCTTACCGGTTTCCGGGGGCTTTCGGGGCTCGGCGGAAGCTCGAATTAGCCGGGCCTAATTTCACGGTTTACGTGCGGTACGGGGCAGGCTCGTTGCGCATTACGGCGATGGTGGCTGCGGGTCAAGCGTTGCGGCCGCGTTTCGGATTGCGCTTCCGGCCCCGTGTGTGCGCAGTGATCCCGGGGCCCGACCCTTTGTTTTGAGCCGCGGTCAGACAGCGTTGGAACGCCCCTCCGGTTCGGCACCGGACCTTCTCGGCTTTGCTCGTTCGACGACGGCGAGCATGTCGCAGGGCTATGCACGAGCCGGGGTATTCCACCAGGGGCCGCTTTCGCAGGCTGCGACGCGATCCACCTTTTGGGCTGTGCTTTCGCCTTGGCCGCTGACCGGGTGTGCGGTTTGCCGTCGAGGGCTATGTCACCGTCGATCGAGGCGCTCGGGATTGATTGAGCCTGGCCGGTATCGCACGCTCCAAAATAAAAAGCCCCCTGCCCCGTCAGGAGGTCGAAGAGGTGACGTGGCGCGGCACCCGGGGCAGGGGTCAGCACGTGGCACTATAGGCGACGCCGGTTTGTCAGAGTATGCCGAGCTACTCATGTAAGCGCGAATTCTGTACGATGCGCTAGCTTCGTCGCGAATTGCAGCGTTTTACCAGGTAAGGAGTTGCCCGATGCTGACCGTGATTTCCTCGATCGACTACAGCGAGTTTGTTAAGTGGGCCGCGGCGGAAAAGATTCCCGGCGACCTGCTCGAGCGACGGCTCGGGTTCTCGGGCGTTGAGGTCGAGGGAGTGAAGTTCCTCCGCAGCAACAAGGTGAACTCCGGCCAAGCCGCGCTCACGGTCGACGAGAAGATTCCGGCGTGGATGGGCGGCGCCGCGGGAGAGGCGCAGGACATGACCACGCTCGCCGAGCTCGCCGCGAAGCTGCCGGAGGAGTCGCGCGTTCGCGATTACTTCGACGAGCTCGCCGAGTGGTACGGGCAGGAGTACGTCGAGCCGGGCACGGTGATCGGCCACGCGGACGCGTCGGCCGCGACGTCGCAGGCCCTGGGCGATACGGGCGAGCAAGGTGGTGTGGGCGCCCAGGGAGAGAATACCGATCAAGCCTCGGCGGGAACGTACGCCGAGTAGGACCATGGCCGCGCGTTGACGGTCGGCATGTTCGTAGTGGCCGATCGTCGTTTACGACGTTTTGGCCGGCGCCAGACGAACCGAGGGAACTCCGCCATGAACCGCCGCGCGTTTCTCCAAATCTTCGCCATCTGGTCGCTGCTCGAGCGGATCCTGAAGTTCTTCCGCCGGAACATTCCGCAACCGGTGCACCTGGCGAGCGGTCCGTACCGGCCGGCCAACGTCACGAGCGACAATCCGTTCGTCTATCCGCCGCGACGTCTTCGGATGCCGGGCCCGTCTTCCGGCAAGAGTCTTGAGACGGCCGCAGAGGTCGCCCGAATCGCTCGAGGGATAAACCCGTGAGCGCCTCCGGGCGAGTGAGCAGGGTCAACGTCGACGCGGCCGTGTTCAAGAACCTGCCGCGCAAGCAGGAGCCGCGCAACCACGGCGTAGCGCTCAAGCGACGGCTCACGCTGACCGATCTTCAGCGGATGAACGCGCGCGGCAACGCGGAGAAAATGATCACCGGCATCGTAGACAAACTCTTCGTCGACCTGGTGACCAAGCTCGCGCCGCGACTCGTCAACGCCGGGCCGCACGTCGTCGACCTACGCGTCGAGCACGGGTTCGACCCTTACTCGAGCGCGTACCAGCTTTCGGTTTCGACGCCGCTCATCGCGACGAAGACGTACGGCGCGCAGGTCAGCGGCGTGGAATTGCGCGATAGTATCTTCGACCGCTCGTCGGTCAGAGCCGGCGCCGCATCGCCGACGGCGAAGCCTTCCCTCTGGCGTCGGTTCGCCGCGTGGGTGGACGAAGGCGTTCCGTACGACGGGCCCCGCGGGTGGATCGACACATGACCGACGAACCCCAAGCACCACCAATCATTCGCTTGCTCCAATTCGGGCCGATCGCCCGGGGTTTTATCGCCGTCTTCGCCGAGCCGATCGGCGATGACTATGCGAACATCCAATTCACGCTCGAGTCCGAACCGATCGATGCGTTCGGTTTGGCCGAGCTCTACTTCCCAGGAACCCAGGTAGTGCGCATCGAGCCGGTGAGCTTGATGCTTGATCACGGTCGATGGCGGGTCGCGCAGGAGCGACCCAATTTCTGCGGCATCGCACGCGACGGCGAACCGCTGGAAAATTCCTTGGTGGACATCGACCCCTACTACGAGGAACGGTTGATCGGCGCGAAGCCGAAGGAGTAACCGACCGTTCCGTGTCGGAGGTACGTCGCGTGTTTGATTCGAATTCCCGCATCACGGCTTCGGGCGCCACCCGCCGCGCCGGCGAGTGGGCCTCTCTTCCTCAATGTCCGGTTGATGAAGCTACACTCTTGCGGCGCCTGAACGCCGGGGTGCCGGCCGAACGTGCAATTTTCTCGGCGAGCCTGCCCGAAGAACGCGAGAAACAAACCGGTGGACAATCGTCGGCCTCGCAGGTCAATGATCGGCCGACGGCCGATCCAGAACCGAAGCGTGGAAAATGGCGTTCGAAGTACATCGGCGTCTCAAAGCGGCATGGGGTCTGGTTCGCGCAGGTCCGCATTAGCCGCACAAAGGTCCAATATCTCGGCAGGTTCGACACGGAAGCGGAGGCGGCAATCGCCTACGACTTTGCAGCCCGACCACTCGGGAAACCTCTGAATTTCCCGGGGGAATCTGCTCGACATGCTTGAGCATCAGCCGTGCCGTGCATCGCGTGTAAGCGCGAATTACGGAAGTTTCTATTGAGTATGCGGGCCTAATATGTTTTTCTGAGTGCGGCGCGGCCTTGCAATATTCCACGTGCAATGCCTATTGATTCTTCTGTTGATGTCGCTCCCGACGACGATTCTCCCTCCGGGCAAACGCTAAATCTCGACGACGCCACGCCCGGTGGTGATCTTGCTTCTTCGCTCGCCGATGCTCTCGGCGACCCCGCACAAACCGCCGAACGGCGGCGCAGTCGCCGACCGGCTTCCGGCGAGGCCGATGACGAGACTCCGGAAGACGAGGACGACGAAGAAGACGACGAGGAAGACGAAGACGACCTCGACGACGAAGAGGAGGACGAGGACGAAGACGAGGACGAGGAAGACGAAGAGGACGAAGATCCGAAGGCCAAGGTAACTCCCAAAGGCCCGATCGACGTCTACAAGAAACTCACGGACCTCGGCCTCGGGAACATCGCGGCCAGGTACGAATCGGCCGACGACCTGATGGACGGCCTGGTCAACGCGGCCCGCCGCGTGGGCGAGCGCGACGAAGAGGCCGCGTACTGGAAACAGCTCAAAACGGATGAGCAATTCCAGGTGCAACTGCGCGACCAGTTGCTGCAGCGACACCCGATCCAACCGCCCGGCTCCACGCCGGGCGCTGCCGGGGCGGCGCCTGCCGCCGCCTCGGACAAATCACCGCTCGAGCCACCGCAGTGGCGGCCGGAGTGGCAACTCTACATCGAGAACGGCAAGGTCAAAGACGGCACCGACCCGGAAATCTCCAAGCAGATCAAGGCGGTTGTCGAAGACCGCCGGCAGCTGCAGGAGGACCCGGTCGGCTACATGCGGAAGTATTTCAAGCCGGTGATCGACTCGGAAATCGAGGCCCGCTTCGGCAAGCAGGACGAGGCCGGCAAAGCCGAACGCCGGCGCCAGCAGGACGAGGCGAAGATGGCGGCGTACGGGGAGGACCTCCTCTCGGCGCATAGCGACTGGATCTTCGTCGGCGGCGATCCGCGCAAGGGCGTTACCCAGGGCGGCCAGGTCTTCGAACACTTCTTGAAGCAAGCCGCCTCGCTGCAGTCACGCGCGGGCGGTCCTCGCTATCCGGATCCGGCGGACCGCATCGAGTTCGCCGTGAACGCCACGATCAAGCATTTCGGTGAGAAGAAGCCGGCCAAAACCGGCGACGCCGACGCACCGAACAAAGGCAAGAAGGGGAAGGGCGGTCGCGACACCCGCTTGGATCGCCGCCCCGGAGCCTCGCGTCGAAACGGCAAACGCCGATCGTCGACGCGCACCGACATCGATTTGGAAACCAAGCTCTCGCGTGCCCTGAAGGGCATCAAGAGCGCCTAAGAATTTGACCGACTACGGCGATGCGTGACGAAGGCAGTGGAATCCTTCGTCGGGTCGTCGGGGGACCTGAGCAAGCGGACACCCGTCTTACGACGCCACGCAAGCTCGAGTCCCTGAATCTCCACCAGCGAGTTCCTCAATGGATCAATTATTAAACGCTGTGGAGATATGGCGCCATGAGCTATGGCAATTCTGCGATGGTCATTTCGACGACCATCAATCAGCACATCAAAGGTGCGATCAAGGGGATCGTCCGCAATAACTTCCTGCTCACGAAGCTGGAATCTGCGGGCTGTATCCGAACCGGCATGCACGGTCGACGACACGAGTGGCGATTGCGCCACAAACGGTCGCCGATGCGGACGCTGGGCGATGGTGGAACCATCATCTTCGGCCGGGAGAACAAGCACGTCGTCGCGTCGTTGGAATATCGCGCGTACGTGGTGTCGGGCTCGATCACCGAGCAAGACAAGGAAATGAACAAGGGCGAAAGTCAGATCGTTAAGCTCTGGGCCGACGCCGTCAACGAGCGAATCGACGACATTCGCTTCGGCTTCCACGAGAAAATCTGGCAAGCCGACGGCTACGCCTCCGGCTCGCGCGACATCATGGGCATGCCGTCGTGCATGGGCGCGACGGCCAACGCCTCGTCGATCTTCGGCACCAACGCCGATACCTACGCCGGTCGATCGACCGTCCGCGGGGCGCACGGCGGGACGTTCAACGGCTCGCCGTTCTGGCCGTTCGGGCAGTCGGATCCGCAATACGACTTCCACTCGCCGATCATCGTCGACTACACGTCGGCGCTGGCCGCCGAGAGCGGCGGTTGGGAAACCGACGTGCCGACGTGGACGAACACGGGGGCCCAGGCGCTACGCACGGGCATCCTGTGCGCTCAGCGAGTCGGGGAGAACCTCGACTGCATCCATATGGGGTTCAACCTCTATCGCCAGTTCAAGGATTCCTTCGCGTCCGACACGCGATTGATCGTCCAGCCGAACACCGATCCGAAGATGACCCACCTGGGCATGCAGACGATCACGTACGACGGGGTCGAGATTCGTTGGGAGAACGGCATCCCGAGCGAACTCGCGTACGGGCTGAACTACAAGAACATCGAGCTCTTGTCGCTCTACAAGCAGCTGTTCAAGAGCGACAGCGATTTCGACCTGGCGAGCTCGTCGGACCGGGTCGCGATCAAGTTCCTCGGCAACCTCAAGTTCAAGAAGCTGAACGGCATGGTTCAGTGGCGGAACTTGACGTAGTCGGCCTAACGCGGCGCGGCCGATAGGGCCGCGCCGCCACGGTCCGTTTGCTCGTCACCATCAAATCACTTCCTGAAAGCGAACCATACACATGCACGGAACTCCTCTCCCTTTCGCCCGGGGCTCGACATATTGCGAGGGCGATACGGCGGCGATCGCCCTGCTCGACGACAGCTTGGTCGGTCAAATCTTCTCGGACAAGGATCCGACGACCGGCATCGAACAGCAAGTCGTCGTCTGCAAGGCGACGGCCGCGCTCACCGCGCCCGGCGGCCGCGGCGTCAAGTTCGACGCCGCCCAACTCTTCAAGAAGACGGCGGCCTTCGTCGACTCGGCCGGCCTGGTCGGCCTGGTCGCGGATCCGCAGCAATCGGGCGATGTCGCTGACGGCGACCTGTTTTTCTGCGCGTGGGACGGCGAGTTCTCCGGCGTGAAGGTCGACACGACCAACCTCACGCTCGGCGGCCTCCTGCAGTTCTCCTCGAGCGGGTACATGCTGCCGCTCGCCAACGCGGACGGCGCCTGTATGGGCGTCGCATGCGGGGCGGTCACGGCCGCGGCGGCCGGAGCCGTCACGGCGACGGTCAACCTGCAGGCACCGCGAAGCGGGCAGAACGTCTAGTCGGAACTCCCTACCTGGGGACCGGCGGCCTGGCATTCCGCGTCGCGGTAGGGTGCCAGGCCGCCACTTTATACGAGCGAGCGATGGTGGCCGAACAAGTTCACGAATCCGATCGGACGGCGACGGCGGGCGAAACGGCCGTCGAGCGCGCGAACTATATCCGCGCGCACCTGCTGACCTGGATGATCGGATCGTGGAACCACTTCGCCGCGCAGGTCGCCGAGTTGGGTTTCTCGGCCGAGCCGGGGTACGCCCTGATCGGCGAGGCCTTGGCTCGAGTCGATGAGTCGTTGGCCGAATTCGCCTGCCCGCTTTGTGCACTACAGGAGTCGCCGGAAGCCAACTGTCTCTGCGGCGGCCGCGGCTACTTCACGAAGGTCGAATCTGACCGGTTCGCCCTGGCCATGTCGCGGATGCCGCGGGCAGCGACGGGCGACGTCCGCCCGGTCGGCCGCGTTCTTCGTGACTTAGCAAAGGCGATGAAATGAGCGAAGTAGCTTTGGCCGGCGAAGACCAACCGGACGACGACCTCCTGAAGAAGTTGGCGGCGAAGGGCCTGCAGCGGCCCGACCTTCCGACGCTCGGCGCCGTGATCCTCAAGCCGTTCGGCGGTTTGCAGGGCTTGGCGGCAGAAATCCACGCCGAATACGGCGAGGCCGGCAAGGGAAGCAACAATCGCGCGCTCCTGCTGCGGGCGATCGTCGACATCTTGAAAATCTCGGCGGCGAAGACCGTGACCGGCGACGAGTTCGAGGGCGTGCCGTTCTCCGAAATGGAATCGGCGGTCCGGAAGTTGGGCAAAGAGGGGCTGCCTGATGCCGGATAACCAGGAAGCGCCACTTCTCCGCCTGAGCGACCTCGCCCGGTTCATTCCCAACGAGTTCCGCGACGAGCTCCCGTCGACGAAGAAGAGTCTTCCGGTCGAAGCCGACGAAGGCAAGGTCGTTTCGGAAGCGATCTTCGCCGAATACGCGATGCGATTGGTCGCGGCCTACTGCCGCGCGCTGAAGGACGCCCTTCGGCTCTATGCTCCGCTGCCGATGGCCGCGGAGTTCCATTCCTGCATGGCGCATATTCGCCTGCTGAACGGATCGAACCAAGCCGGCAAGTCTCTTGCGGCCGGAGCCGAGTTCGCTCGCGTTATGCGCGGCATGGACCCGTACGGGAAGCGGGCCAATAAGGACTTGGCCGCCTTGGTGATCGGGAAAGACCATCGGCACAACGGCACGGTGATCTGGAAAAAGCTTTGGTTTCCAGGCGAATTCCAAATCGTGCCGGACGAAATCGACAACAGCTGGCGAGCCGTGCGGCCGGATCCGGCGGACCCGAACCATATCGACCCGATTGACCTGGCCCGCAAGAAGCTATGGCAGCCGGCGCCGCCGCTTATTCCTCCGGCGGCCATCAAGCACATCGCCTGGGAGGACAAGGCTAGCGGCGTCCCGGGCAAACTCTTCCTGCAGAACGGGAGCGAGGCTTGGTTTTGCACGTCGAACGGCGACCCGCCGCAAGGCGTGCAGGTCGACTACGCTTGGCCGGACGAAGAAATCGACGGCCGGAAGTGGATCCCCGAAATCTGGCCGCGGCTGGTGAAACGGGAGGGAATCTTCGTTTGGTCGTACACCCCGCAGGAGTCGACGCCGGAAGCGTACGCGCTCTACCAGCGATTCCTCGAAGGTGACCCGGACGTCGAAGAGTTCAAATTGCTCGTCTCCGAAAACCCGTACCTCACGGACTCGGCGAAGGCCAAGCTCTACGCGAGCTACGCCGCGCAAGGCGCCGAACAGGTCCGCGTTCGGTGGGACGGTGAGCACGCGATTGCCAGCCGCGTCATTTACCCGGAGTTCCTCGAGCGGTTCCACCACGTTCCGTCGTTTCCGGTGCCGGCGACGTGGATGCGCGTCGCGACGGTCGACCCGGGAACGACGGCCGCCGCCGGACTGTTCGGCGCCGTACCGCCGGCCGCCGACAAGCTCCACGTTTACGACGAGTTGGTAGTCCGAAACAACGACGCCGACGCTTTCGCGAAAGAGTTCAAGCGAAAGTGCGGGCCGCACGTGTTCGAGGTCTACATCATCGACAAGCAGGCCGGTCAGCAACGCTCGATGGGGCGAACGAACACGGTCGCCGAGCATTATCAGGAAGCATTCGAGCGGGCCGGCGTGCACGCCTCTCGCGTTTCCGGCCGCGGCTTCATCTTCGGCACGCCCGACGTCGACGCCCGTGAGCTCTCCGTAAAGCGGATGCTCAATCAACGGACCGTCGTCCTTCACGAGCAGACGACCCTGCAGCTGACCAAGCAAATCAAGAACCGCCTGCGCGATATTCGCAATCCGAGCAAGCGGGACAAGCGCACCGAGCACGACTTGTGCGACGACTTCGAATACATGCTGGCGTATTTCGACGGCCGCGGGCTTTATCACAACCCGCCGCCGTCCTACGTCCCGCAAGATCTCTCGCGCTACGGGCGCGAGGTCCTTCGTCACTTCGACAAGGAAAAAGCCCGTGAGCGGCGGCGACCGGCCGGCCCGTCTCGCATTGCCAGTTCCAGATGATTCCTCCTTCCACAAGGAAAGTCCTATGTCCGAGAACATCTACCCCGAATTTGCTTTCCCCGACGTCGAGAAGGGCGAGGTCGTCCTCTGGATGGCGAGCCCGAGCGACGAGCAGGCCCACATGATGCAAGTCGTGAAGGTCGGCGACACCACGGTCGAAGGCGTCGTCTGGTATGCCAACGAGCCGGGCGATCACGAGCCAAAAACCGGCGTCCGTCACGTGAGCGATCCGTGGTTGCAAGAGCCGTTCAACCTGAACGCCATGACCATGGAGGAAAACTCCGGGGTATTCATCCGTTTGCCGGGGCTCGACGGTTTCCGCAACCGCATCGCCGCCCTGGAAGCGCAGGTCGGCGCGCGCGATCAGGTCATTCAGGCCATGATCGATAGGTTGAACCAAATGGGAGACACCTTACCCCCGATTCCGTCTATCGCCGAGGCGGTCGCCGAAGTCGCCACCCAGCGCCGTGGCCGTACACCTCGCCGGCGGAGCGGCGAGCCGACCTCGCCGGCACCCACCGGCACCCGCCTCAGTTCGTTGATCGGTTAATTCGCCCCCGCGTCGAGTGTCAGAGACCAAGAGCGAGCCGTAGATGTCCCTCATAATCGAGCACATTACGAGCACCTGGCAGGCCGTGATCGGCCGCGCGCGTGAGAAGAAGTACGAGGTTTTCGGCCGACAAGCCGACGACGCGTACCACTTCTTCGCCTCGGCCGATCACTCGTGCCTGTACGACCAGGCGTACATGACCGAATCGCTCGGTCTCTCGGCGGCGGACATCGGCGAGTCGATCCGGTTCAAGGCGACCGTGAATTTGACCGGGAACGCGGTCAACGTGTTCTTGCCCGTGCTGCAGAACCGTAGCCCGATCCGGACCGTGGCGCCGAAACAGGTCTCATTCGACGACCAGCTTATCTCGCAAGCGCTGATCCAGGTCGGCGTCCGGCCGATGGACCCCGCCGTTCGCCAACGGGACCTCCTGCTGAAGAACGCCCGCGCGGCGCTGTTCGGGCATTATCTGAACTCCACGACCAAGGAGCTCAACTTCAAGGCCGATAGCCGCTTGGCCGTGCTCGAGGCTTTCGTCAAAGGCATGGGGGTCATGTGGTCGGCGACGTTCCCCGCGACCGACGGCACGTTCCTCACGGGGTCGGAGTTCGACTCGGTCGATTACCTCCTGATCGACCCCGACGCCGAGCAGTGGAAGCACGCCGGCTTCATCGTTCGAAAACGCTGCGAACCGATCTATCAGATTGAGCGCAAGTTCGGACTCGAGCCCGGCACGCTCACGGACTACGCCGACACGCACGGCGCGTCGACCGCCCCGCGAGAAGACTCGGACGGCGACCCGTTGAACGACTACGACGAATCGATTACCTGCGACAGCATGGTTTATTACGAGGTCTACTCCCGCATCGGCATGGGGTCGAATCTCAAAGACGGGACGATCGACGAGCACTTCGACGAATACTCCGCCGAGTCTCTTGATGCTTTCGGCGACGAAGTGTACCTCGCGATCCCGTCGGTCCTCAGCGGGTACCGGCATCCGCTCAACCTGCCGGAAGAACTCTTCGACGAACTCGATGACGAAGAGTTGGACGACGAGGCCGCCGCCGAGTTGCTCGACGAACTCAAAAAGCGTATCGCCTGGCCGATTCCGGCCTTTCACGATCGGTCGAACCCGTGGCCGTGCTGCCCGTTAGTCTTCCACCCGATGCCGAAGTCGCCGTGGGGCAAGAGCCACATGGCCGACAGCATGGGCATTCAAAAGGCGATCGACTGGATTCTCTCGTTCTTGATCGGCCGCATGCACCTCACGTCGCGGGCCCTTATGGCCGTGCCGCGTGACCTCAGCGAAGAGATTCAAGATCAGATTTTGTACGGGAAGGACTTGGAACTCCTCCGTATCGACGCCGCGCACCCGGGCACGCTCGAGCAGCTGGTGGCGTTCATCAAAATGCCCGAGGTCAACGGGGAGATTTGGAATCTCCTGATGGAGCTTAAGAGGCAATTCGAAGATTCCACGGGAGTGACCGAGCTCAATATGTCGGCCCGCAACTCCGTGCAGATGCGGTCGGCGGAAGAGGCCAGGATGAAGCAAAACATCCTCTCCGTCCGCCCCGATGACATGAAACAGACCGTGGAAGAGTGGCATGCCGCTGTTGCCCGGCTTGAGGCCGGGGCCGCGGCGGCGACCATGCAGGGCGACGATATCGCCCGCGTGTTCTGCGAACCGCGCCCGAGCGAAGTCGCCCGGGTGCAATCGCTGGCAGCTTCGCAAATGGGTTTTGCCGCCGCGGCCGACGGTCCGACCGAAGGGCCTTACACCGCTCTTTGGATGAAATTGATCCACGATATGCCCGTGGACCAAATGTTCTCCGAGCTCGAATTCAGCATCGAGTCGGGGTCGGGCCAAAAGCCGGACAACGACGCCGCCATGTCGAACGTCGACGAAACGGGAAAACTGTTCGTCAACTTCATGTGGCAAACCTACCAAGCGACCGGCGACCCGTCGCAACTCAACGCGTGGATCGCGGAGTACGCCAAGAGCCGGGGGATTACCAAGTATCAGTGGCTCATGTTCCCCGACATGCGACAGCAAATGCAGCAGCAGCAGGCGGCCGCCGCGATGGCCGCGGCCGGTGGCGGCGGGGCCGGACCGGGCCAAGGCCAGATGCCACCAGGTGGACCGCCGACCGGCGGACCGCCGCAGGGTGGACCGCCTCAACTCCCAATGCCCGCCGGCATGCCCGGGATGGGCGGCGGCGGCATGCCCGCCATGCTCGAGCAGCTGCTTTCCGGCCTCGGCGGCGGGATGCCGATGGACCCTTCCGTAATGGACCCGAATTTAGCAGGAGCCGTTTAACATGCCGCGACGAATGATTTCACGCATTTCCGCCCAAGGGCACTACGAGAACGTCGAGCCGACCACGGACGCCGAGCGTGCGAGCCTGGCCGTCATGCTGCGCGACCAATCGCCGCCGCAGATCGGCGGGACGGATTCGCTCTGGTTCCGCGGCCAGGGCGTCAAAGATCCGTTCGGCGCTCTGCCGAAGTTCGTCCGCGAAGAGTTCCACCGGCGGGCGAAGGCCCAGGGGCTGGACTTGGCGGGCAAGGAATACAACCCGTCCCTCGTCCGAAAGGAGTTCGCCGAACGCGGCGAGCTCGATCCGGAGGCGATCGTCGGCTCGGTGTCGGACGTCCGCCGCGTGCTCGAGACCCGGCCGCACGCGACGTCGGACGGCATGGTCGACCAGGTCGGCCGCGAGCTCGAGGACACTCCCGATTTCACGTACCGAGTGCGTGACGACATCGTCGAAGATGCTGTGATCGACGATTACCTAGACCAAGGCGTTACCGAAGTACCAGTGCGCGAGTTCGTCGACAAGAAAGAAACTCTGCGCGAAAGCCTCAATGGAGCAATGAACGCATGAAAGGCGATTTTCTTTATTACGCCGGCGCCCCGGTCAAGCACGCCAAGATCGAAGCGACCGGTTCTGACAACACGGCGATCGTCGCGGCCGTCGCCGCCACGGCCACCAACCCCGCCAGGCGAATCGCGGTGCTTTCGCTTTCGATCGTCGCCGGGACGGCCGTCGGCGTGGAGTGGCGATCCGGCACCACGACCGTCATCAGCGGCAAGCAAGAGTATCCGGCCTCGGGAGGAATCGTCCGGGCCCATAACCCGATGGCGTGGTTTAAGACCGCGCCGGGCGAGGACCTGAACATCAACCTCGACGGCGCGTCGCAGGTCGGCGGCGAGCTCGTGTATCAACTGATCGAGTAATCATGTCGCTCACGCTACTAGGCGTCGGTTCGGCTTCAGCCTCCGCTGGTGGTGGTGGGCCGGCTGAACCTTCGGTCACGGTAACGACGCAGGGTGTCGACACGATCCCGGCGGTGCAGG
>Ga0163150_10007485_pt1 | contig 12795 bp, 17 predicted proteins | sample OliLakLV19P2IB_FD_148628 | JGI IMG/M metagenome (GOLD analysis project Ga0163150, IMG submission 148628) | Freshwater microbial mat bacterial communities from Lake Vanda, McMurdo Dry Valleys, Antarctica - Oligotrophic Lake LV.19.P2.IB | ecosystem: Environmental > Aquatic > Freshwater > Lake >...
CGGTGGACGTGATCGTCGCTACTAAGCGATTTCGGCGGGGTGTTTGCCGTCCATCGTCCCCATCGGGGCGGGATGCGCAGATGCCTCCTCCAACCCGTTTGGACCGTGCCCCGCCCTCGTGGCGGGGCACGGCAACGGGAGGGTGGACCCGCCGACCCCATGCCCATGAAAGAAATGCCGATTGAAATCGAGGGCCGGATCCATACGGTCCTGCCCGGCACGATGTTCCGTGTCGAACTGGCCAACAGCCACCTCGTTTTGGCCACCATCTGTGGCAAGATGCGCAAACGCTGGGTGCGCCTCACTGCCGGCGACCGCGTGCGCATGGAAATGTCCCCCTACGACACCGGCAAGGGCCGAATCGTCTGGCGCCTGGGCTGAGACCCAAGCCCTCCTCTCTCAATTATCACCCCACCGACCGCAGCCCGCGGTCCCGACTCGAAGCGCTCCGCCCCCCATGCGGGGCGCTCTTCGTGTACGGCACCGAGGGGGAGAAACCTCCTTCTGCCGAACGGCCTTGCGGTGCACCCCAATGCCGTTCGGGGATGGCGCGTGAACCGTGCGGGTTTCAGATTCGCCTTGTCCGGGGCGGCCGCCGTTCTCCTGCGCAGGCCACGCCACTCGAAAGCGGCGCGACGCGCAATCAGAGGCGCCGGGCGCACGGCCCCCGTTGCGGGCGTAGCACGCCTTGGAGTGCTCCGATCCCGGCGGAGCTTTGGATGGCCACCCGCGCTGACGATTCCGAGCGCAGCGTGTAACTTGCGTTTCGCGTGCGATCCAAAGCGGCGCTCTCTCGCGCCGCACTCCAAAAACACCCGGCTCAGGAGCGTCGTGCCCGCCTCTCCTTCGTACCGTCCGCCACTTGGAGATACGGTGCTCTGCCTGCCTCTGATCTTCGGACCTCGCCCACGCACCAGGCGCGCGAGTGGACTGCCTCAATGAGCGGTCGTGGGGGAGTCACCTGCCGAATACCCCAATACCCAACGGCATCGCGGTGAACCCCGACTCCCGTCGGCATCCCGTGCGGCCTTGTCACGGGAGCTCATGGGAGCTCATGGGAGATGGGAAATCCGGGTTGGGTTAGACACCGGCCGGCACGCCGGTCGGTTGCACGTCGGGCACGGATGGCCCGCGCGCCTGCGCAAAGTGAGTCTTGGATCGCGGCAGCAGGGTGCCGGTCAGGAGGTCCACCAGAGGAAGCACCACGTTGTAGTTCCGGTTCATGTACCGGTGATGCAGCAGGTGATGCCCGTTCAACCTCCGGAAGAGTTCAGACTTTTCCACCCGCCGGCTTTTCGGCAGGTGCATGCACCAGTGAAGATATTCGTAGGCCACGTAATAGCCGACGAACACCGGCAAAGCCGCCAGCGTGAACATCCAGTGGCCGGTCGCCCACGAAGTCAGAACGAAGGGCACCAGGCACATCAGGATCAACACCGGCCCGTTCCACCACGCCATCGGGATGTCTTTCTTGTCCGGTCCATGCACCAGGTGATACGTGTGATCCGCCTTGAATTTCTTGTGATGATTCAGCGCGTGGGCCCGGAACGCGTAGCTGATCCCGAGCAGCGGACGATGCATCAGCCAGCGGTGCACGGCCCATTCAAACAGCGATGCAAAGAGGACGGCGACGGACGCGCCAAGGACGGACCAGAGAAGTAGGGAAGGCATGGTTGGGTAAAGGGATACTGCGGGCGGCACGTGTTGCGAGTTGCCCGGATCGCTATCTTCCCACGCATTTGCCAAATCACAACCGAAAACCGGCCCCGACACCGAAAACCGCCCCGGCCCTGCCAAAATCAACCCGCCAGGGCAGGAGGGGCCGCCACGATGATCAATCGAGCAGCGCGCGGTCCGGTCCAGAACCCCGCCCATGAAAATCCATCCGCTTCAGCCGCATGACCGATCGGGGCCAGTCACGGATCGGGGGGCGGACTCCCATCATACGTCGTCACCACATCCCCCGCCAAGCGGGTCTTGTAGAGCGCGCAGTGCCCGTCTGCGAAAAACAACTGGGCCGGGGGGCTCGCAGCCCCCTCGCTGTCGAAAACCGGGTCCTGCGTGTAATTGTCCTGATCCGAATCATCGACTTGGAACAGAGAGTATCGCCGGACCTCGCCGGCGAGCAGGTACTTCCCGGGCCTCTCGATGTTCTGGAGCCGGACCGGACTGAAACCTCCCGTGGCGGCGTAGGCCGCCTGGCTGCCCAAAAAATAGCGACTCTGCCATTCGCCGGAAGCAAGCCGGACAGGATCGGGCCCGGCGAATAATTTGCGGTCAATTTTCCCGGAGACCTCCAACTGCTCCTGCCAGGATGGCAATCCTGTGATGGCGTCGGTTTCACCATACCGGACGACCCCCCCGGCGGTCGGGGTGGCGCCGTCGTGATCGCTCGCGTAAGCCAGCAGCAACACCCCAATCTGCCGCAGATCGGAGGCGGTTTTTGCAGAGTTTCCCTTCGCCCGCATCGACCCCAGCACGGAGACGGTGATCGAGAACAGGACGGCAATGATCGCAATCACGACCAACAGTTCGATCAGGGTGAACGCGCGGCAGCGCCGCGCCTCGGAGGGGGTCCACTGGGCAAGTCGAGGCACAGATCCATCCATCGCCCGGCCCGGGTGTTGTTGGCAATCTCAAACCGCACACCGCAGATGGCACGGTCGCCCCGGGGCCAATGCCGGGCGGGACGCCACGATCACCCGGTGACTTTGCGGCGGCCTGCCACCATCACCTGGGCCACCACCCAGAGCCCGACCGCGAATGCGCCGCAGATGGCGAGGCTCAGCCCCAGGCCCGGGTCGGGAAAACTCTCCGCACCCGGTTTGCCGAGATAGAGCACGCGCCGGACCGCCGCGACGCAATAGGAAACCGGGTTGAGCGCCACGACCCAGCCGACCCATGAATCGCGTCCGGGCGCCGGAAACAGCGCACCGCTCAACAGCCAGAGCGGCATCAGAAAAATATTCATGATCGCATGGAATCCCTGGGTGGATTCCATCGGCCAGGCCACAAGAAACCCGAGGCCGGTGAGGGCGAGCCCGACCAGAAAAAACACGGGGACGGCAGCAAGCAGCGCGGGCAGCGACGGCTTGAGCCCGATGAACGGGGCGAGGGCCAAAAACAACAGGGCCTGGAGTGCGGCCAGGGTCGCCCCGCCGAGCAGCTTGCCGAGGACAATCGCCCCGGGCGAGATCGGGGCGACCAGGACGGATTGCAGGAACCCCTCGCGGCGGTCTTCGATCACCGAGATGGTCGAAAAAATGGCGGTGAACAACATGATCAACACGATTGTGCCGGGGAAAAAATACTCGATATAGGCGACGTCCTGGGGGCCGCTCGGGAGCCGGAACGACGGGCCCAGGCCGGACCCGATCAGGAACCAAAACACGACCGGGGTGGCCAGCGCACCAATGATCCGGTTGCGCTGACGCAGGAATCGCACGACCTCCCGTTGCCAGAGGCTGAAGGCGGGCAGCACAAGGCGCGAGGGCTTGGACGGTTGCGTGCTCATGCGTCGTGCAGTCCGTGCCCGGTTTTGCGGATGAACACATCCTCGATCGTCGGCCGGGCGATGGAGACCGAGTCGAAACGTCCGGGAAACGCATCCAGGATTTGCCCGAGCAACTGCTGCGGCTGCGCGTGTTCGATCCGAACACTTCCGTCCAGAACGACGGGGTCGATGCCGAACCGGGCCTTGAGATCGCCTGCGGCAGCGGGCGCATCGGCGGCGCGCACGGTGAGAATCTCGGCTCCCAGCTCGGCGCGCAGGGCGGCGGGAACCCCCTCGGCAACCAGGCGTCCCCGGTCGAGAATCCCGATCCGATCACACCGATCCGCTTCCTCCATCAGATGCGTGGTGAGCAGCACGGTGGTCCCCTGCTCTGCCCTCAGGCGTTCGAGGGCCGCCCACAGATCGATGCGGGCACCGGGATCGAGTCCGGCAGACGGTTCGTCGAGCAACAGGAACCGCGGATCGTGCAGCAAGGCCTTGGCCACCTCAACCCGGCGCTGCAGGCCGCCCGACAACGTTTCGACGAGATCGCCCGACCGGTCGCTGACCCTCAGCCGAGTGAGCGCCCGCGCGATCCGCTCGGAAAGATCCGCGCCGCGGAGGCCGTACAGGTGACCCTGATGACGGAGGTTCTCGGCCACGGTCAGTTTCTTGTCGAGGCTTGGGGATTGGAACACCACACCGAGCGAGCGCCGGACCGCATCGGGATCGCCCACGAGGTCGGTGCCGAATAACTGTGCCGTGCCGGACCCCGGTGGAATGAGGGTGGAAAGAATCCGGAACAGCGTGGTCTTGCCCCCGCCATTAGGCCCGAGCAGGCCGTAGATCTCCCGCTGCCGCACTTCGAAGGAAAATGCGTCGAGCGCCAACCGCTCGCCGTAGCGATGCGTGAGGGAACCGGCTGAAAGTGCGATCATGGCACGGCGGGCTCGGGACAGAACACCCGCAGATAGATTCCCGCCTGGGCACGGACATACAGGATCTGCTCGCCCGCCGGCCCGATCTCGGGCACCTCGCCCACACGCCGGAATAGCAGCCGGGTCCGGGCATCATCGTGTCCGACCAACTGGATCGCCGATGCCGCGATCTCCACAGGGGCTGTCCCTTCGAGCGTGATGGGACGCCCGTCGAACTCGCCGACGACCGTGCCCCGGGCGACACGATCCTTCGGCGCGAAATTCCCATCCCGCACGAGCGCCGACATGGTTTCCACCGTGTCCGTCCCCGAACCGGCCCGGATCGCGCTCAAGGCGGCCGCAGCAAGAACCAGGGCCAGGCAGGCGTATGCGGCACGACGCAGAGGGATGGACTCGGAAACACGGGACACGGGCGGTTCCTAGACCAGCAGTCGTGGGTTGTCGCGCAGAAAATCCCATGCCCGCCCCACGCCCAGTCGGTTCCCTCCGGGGAGCACACGCTTCCAGCGCGTAACAGGCAGACATCCTGCCTGCCCATTTGCGGGCTTCATTGCCGCGGCGCAACAGTCCGTGATGGACGCCCGCTGGCTCGCCCGTTTACTTTCCCCCCGCGATGAGGCTCCCTGCCACCTCCATCACCTGCCCGCGCCGGGCGATCCGCTGTTGCCTGGTTGTGTTGACGCTCCTCCCCGGCCTCCTCGTTCCAACGGCTTTCGGACAACCGGCCCCCGACCAAACGTTCACTTTCCCCGGCGGATTCTCCCTCACGCTCGGAGCCGACTGGCGCATCCGGCATGCGGACCCCACGGGCGGGCGGCAGCCCGCGTTCGGCGCGAATTGGGTGAGCACCCGCCTGCTCCTCCTGGCGGTCCGCAGCAAATCGGCCAAACCCGTCCAACTCAGCGTCTACGCCATGGAATCGCCCGGGGCCGAATTGAGCGTCCGCTACCGCCAGCGAGCCTTGCTCGGCTGGCTGTGCGGGATGACCGGCACCACGGGATTCCTGCCCGACAATCTCGAGGCCGCGTCGGCCGAGGCCGCAGGCAACCCGGTCATCTTCGCGGAGATCCACACCGGCTCGGTGGAGGGCGGACGCGTCCGGCACATGGCCACCGAGCTCGAGGCGGAACCGGGCAAGCGACTGGTGATGGTGCTCGAGGTCAACGACGCCGACCGCGAAACCGTGCTTCCGGAAATCTTCAAGGCGGTCTACCGAGGGATCGCTCTGGCCGATCTGAGGGGGAAAGCCGGAATCCCGGTGGACGGGGCGGCACCGACGACCCCATCCCTCATCGCAGGGACCGGCAGCCCGGCTCCGTCCGGATCGCCGGCGCTCGCCTTCGCCACACCGGCAATGTCCGGCGAACGCGCCGCTGAACTGGCCACAACCACGCAGCCGAGCCTCGCGGTGGTCGAGGGGCCCAAGGGCCGGGGGAGCGCCTTCCTGTGGAGGCAGGGATCGGAGACGTGGGCGATCACCAACTCCCACGTGCTGGCCGGCAACCCGGGCGCGCGACTGCTCACTGTGGATGGCCGTGCGCTTCAGGCCCGGGATGCATTCGCCGCGGTGGAACACGATCTGTGCCGGATCCGTATCGCGGATGCACCGCCGGGGCTCGCCACCGTTGATGCGCCGGACACCGAGATCAAGATCGGCGATCCCATCCTCGTGCTGGGCAACTCCGAAGGAGCCGGTGTGGTGGCGCCCTTGCCGGGCCGGATCGTCGGAATCGGACCGCGCCTGGTCGAAGTCGACGCCCCGTTCGTGCCGGGCAATAGCGGCAGCCCCATTGTTCACGAACCCACCGGTAAAGTCATCGGAGTGGCCACCTACCTGACCACCCGCTCGATCGATCCCGAGCGACCGGGCGCCGTCCAGGAAAAGGTGCGGCGGTTCGGGTTCCGGCTGGACAGCGTGACGACGTGGGAACCGATCGACTGGAACCGCTTCCAGGGGCAGGCCGCCGCCACAAAAGCCATCGAGGAAACCAGCGGCGAGTTCATCCGGCTTTTCGAGATGGCCCGGAAAGATAACATCCGCTCTGGAAGTTTCCGGACGCCCGGCATCCGACGGGCTCTCGAAAGCATGGAAGTTCGGATGGCCGGCGGCGGACGCAGCCTGAGCCCGACGGACCTCGCCGATGTCAGCCGCCGCCTTCTCGCCGACCTCCGCGCGGCCACCCGGGCCGATCTCCTGGCATTCGATCGCCGCACCGCCTACGACTATTTCCGACGCAAGGTCGAGGAAGAGGAACGATTCCGGACCGAGCTCTACGAACACTTCAGCCGCGCCATCGATGCACGGGTGAGGTAGCCAATTGGACCCCGACGGACAACCGCTTTGCGAAAACTGCCAGCCTCACGTTGCTGAGTTGCAAAGACCGACCCCTTCACTCTGCGCGCCCACGGATCCTGGGTGATGCAGTTGAACCCCGCCCCGGCCCGGTGAATAACTCCCATGAAAAAATCCATTGCAAGAGAGAGAACATCTGACCCGAATGGCGCTAACTTAGCACTAGGGTCGGCCGTGTCGGCCGATGGCGGACGGTTCTCAGATTGGCCGACACGGCCAATACTACAGGCTGCATCCGAAACTCGCCTTACGTTCACGCCATTCATGTCAGCCCCTCCGTTGTAGCGGCGGCTCTCCCGAAGGGGTGCCGCCGGGGGCGCGTCCGCACACCGCCTGCCCGGTGGCCAGAGTCGAAAAGCCGCATCGCATCTCAACAAACAGCCCGGTTGAAAGCGCAATCTCGACGACCTCCGTGGGTCGGCAGACCACCGGACTGTAGGCCTCCGCGCCCCAGTCACAGCGGGGCCATCTGCGTGTGACGTGGGACCACCGTAAAGGCTATTGCTCCTATCAAGTGACTCGACCCCAGCAGGCACAGGCCAGGTTGCCGAAGGTCACCCGTTGCAGGTGACCGCTCAGAGGCGAGTAGCCGTACCCGGTCGGGGTGGGGAGGGCGTTGCGCTTCCGATTGTGATGCAAAGCGCGGACCCCTCTGCCGACGCCTTTGGTTGCTCCGGTGAGTCATTGCAAGGACCGACCCCTCCGTTCCCGACGGGGCGGCCCGTGCGGCGACGGGTGGGTGGGAGTGGCGCACTGAACCGCCCGTCGATGGGCCCGCCCGCCTCAGACATCCTCACCTCAACCTGACGACAAACTCATTTCAGGGAAACCGGGTGAACCCATCGCGGCGCGGCCCTCCGCCACGCTTTGCCGAGGCCAACGGCCTCATTCACCATAGCCTGGGGCAACGCCCCAGGACGTTCGGGGAATGGCACGCACGCTGAAGGCGTGCTTCACCATCCCCGGGCGGCCCGCCAAACTGGGCACCGATGTCAGGGTGAGGCACGCCTTCAGCGTACCATGCATGGGCGCTCCGCCCCTGGGGCGTTGCCCCAGGCTGGGATGGAGCGAGGCCTTCAGCCTCCCGCGGACTGAGCACCGCGCTTTTGGCGATGCCCGTCGCCAAATTGTTCGCACGCTATCCGAGGTTAAGGACCTCATTCACTCCCAGCCCAGGAGCTCCGACAGAAGTCGCGGGTCATCGGACTTCGCCCTCCATGCCCAGCCCTCTCAGCCGCAGACGGTCTCATGCACATTCCTGCCGGATCAGGATGTCTGAGGTTGCCTAAGGTCACCCGTTGCAGGCGACCGGTCAGGGGCGAGTAATCGTACCCGGTCGGGGTGGGGAGGGCGTTGCGCTTCCGATTGTGATGCAAAGCGCGGACCCCTCTGCCGACGCCTTTGATTGGTCCGGTGAGTCATTGCAAGGACCGACCCCATTTCTCCTGCACGAAATCTTCGCCGACCTCACAAGACAGCGTCAAGCCTCATTTGCTCATACCAAGAGACGTGACCCCAATGGAGTTCTTGTGCTGTAAGTTAGTGCCATTCAGACGCGACCCCAATGGAGTTCCCACAAATCCTGGCCACTTGGTATCCAACACAGCAATGCTGGACGGCGTCGCCATCGTTTGTCGCCGAAACTGCCTCAACCCCGTTGAGAATTATTACTATCTTGCTATCACAATATAAAATTCATGCCCCAGTTTCCATATTAAAAATTGCCTAGTCTTGCGAATAGAACGTAGTCGCTTATCTAGTTCGACGGCCTGATTGGAATATATGAGTGTTAACATTCCTAATTGCCCCCTTCCTGTGCTAAATGTCAACTCCGTCACGCTACCTACTTTCAAGGCATACTCAGCACCAATCGCTTCCAGGGAGGGCGAGGGAATGTATTGGTGAACATCTTTTCGATATAACACACCCTCAGGTTGGGAATTTATCCACTCGGAAAGTAATCGCAACTCGATGTCAGATGAGAGAGCTTTGCGCGATTGATGGGGAACAAATAGTCGCCAGCCATGCATTGACCAAAAAAGCAAAACAGCGGCAATCAATACGACGAAAGCAACCAACCCCGTCAACCATGAGCGTTGAATTGCACGCATTTTCATCAGTATGCGAGGCACTTCCTTAAATCATCGGCAAGCTTCCCACAGGAAGCAATACACGAACAATCCTCTATGGCCTTAATTTCCCGAGAGTACTTCGTTTGTAAGTCTCGACCGGCTCGAGCTTGAGCGGCAGTTTCTATAGTGCCTCCCCAACTTGAAGCCCAATAATTCCAAACCGTATGTCCATTCGCCACTGACTCGAGTATTTCGGCGCGCTCCGTTTCAACCGCTGCTGCGTATTCAGATGGAATACCAGCTGCGTCCGTTGTAATAAACTCATAAGCTTTTTTGCATTGCGCTCCGTAAGCACCTGGATTGCCACTAATTGCTCCAAGACCAGCAGAGCACTTTGCAAGCGAGCTTGGAATCCTAGCACACGCCCTCATACGACCCATTAAGAATAATCCAAGCATGTCGGTGGAATTAGTAGGACCATTACCAATAAATCCATTTAAATTTACGCCGCCCCTCTCCCCAATCGGATCCCTGCTCACCCACCTCCCCGTTTCCGGGTTGTAAAATCGATACCCATAATACACCAGCCGGTTCCCCTCGTGCCATTTGGTCGAGAACTTGAATGGATTCTCCGGGCGATTCTCGGTGGCGGCGACGATTCCGCCGAACGGGCCGTATTCGTAATGGTTCTCCAGGGCTGAGCTGAACGCCGGGTCGAGGAAAGTCGTGAAGTCCCAATCGCCCGACACCAGATCACTAACGTTTCCGTTGCCGTCATACGTATACCAGTGCGGACGCAACTCCAATTCGCTGCTCCACCCTACGCTCTGCGGCTGGAGCCACATCAGAAGCCCGCCCACACCACCTGCGCCATGAATCGTCTCCGAAAGATCCAATCCCGAGACGACGGATGGGAAAACCTGAAACGGGAAACCTGAGACCTGAGTCAGTCCAGCAACGGAGTTCCAGACGCCATACGCGAATGTCCGCCCCACCCCGCCCTGTTCAGCCCGATGTCGCCGATCCTCCGCGCCATACCCCCGGGACCAGGTCTCGGACCCGGCCACCGGCGACTGGGCGCACGGGCGAGTGATGTTCACGGTAGGACTCTACGCCGACCGGGCGTCCGGGGGAATCCCGAAATCCGGGTCGGACGCGCTTCCGTTGTAGCGCTGGCTCTCTCCCTGGTGGAGCATCGCGCAGCTAGGGACGTGCCACCGGGCGACGGGTGTGCGGACCAGCCCCGGCGGCACCCCTTCGGGAGAGCCGCCGCTACAGCGAAAGGCAGGTGCGGGCCTCCGCCGGATCCTTCGACCCGCCTCTCGTCGCCGAAGGCCTTGGGACTGCGGGGGTTCCTCCACCGCTTTGCACGCCGGGCCCAGAATCCCGTTTGCTCAGATCAAGCGCCTAGGCCTTGGAGTTAAAGACAGAATGAGCCAGCTTGAGCCATTGCAAGGACCGACCCCCGACTCGTACGTGTGAGCAGGTGCGAGGACTGACCCCTAGTCCGGCACTCTCCCGGTGGCGTCAAGTCCTGTCTGCTCATATCAAGAGACGTGACCCCTACGGAGTTCAACGAGATCGGACGCCGCCGCGTCCCGGTTTCGTTGCTTGCTCCGCTTGCCAAGGCTTTGAACACTTCCACCGTCGATCTTCTGGAAGTTGAACCAGCGCCGGGAAAGCGTGGCCCGGTGCCCAAGCTTCAACGCCAGATTGATCAAGTCGGCCGCCTGCCCCGCACCCAACAGCAGTTCGTCAGCAAGTTTTTGGACACAGTTCTGCAGCAGCAACCCGGCTGATGTCGCTTTTTCTCTTTAGCTGCTCTCTCTAGCCTCCCCGGCAATGAGGGGCCGCCGGAGGCGCGTAAACACTGCCTTCGGCGACAGGCAAGGCTTTGATAAAGATGCTGCCCAGCATCTTTCCCCTTCGGGCTGCCTGCGGCAGTCTATCTCCAGGCTTCCCAGCCTTCCGGTTCCTTTTCTCCGGGCCTTGATTGCCGCCGAACACTTTTCCGGGAGGCTGGTGGAAGTAATGGCCGTGACAACTGCCGGAACGAAGTGGAGCGGTTGGCGCGGGCTTTGCCGGGGCTGGTGGTGCGGAGCATTCGCCGCCACTTGGTTCTAACTGCGAAGGCGGAGCCGGAGCATTTGTCATCAAGCGGCGATTCAATTATGACCGCACGGTGAGACGCTGACGGGTGGCGCGGGAGGGAGGAACGACCGGACGTGACGCATGGCGGCGGCTCACGGTGTGGCTGACTTTCGGGGAGACGCGGCACGGTGGTGAGCTGGTCGCAGCGAGGCACGAGCGGAGAACAGATCGCCACGGTGCAAGGACGGGGTGGTTCATGGCGCTCTGCCAACGCCGGAACGCATCCGAGCTACCTTGAAGCCAACCCTCCTCCCGCTCCCTGGAGCGGGGCGAGGATGGGGCTTCCAATATTCCTCGGCGTTAGCCGCACTCAGGCCGGCCCCGCCCCACCGCAGCCACGCGGTCCAGCCCGCCCTGGAGCGACGAAGGAGCGCAAGGGTCTGCGGCAGCGGCTGATCCCGCCGCTTTGGGCGGGAGCAGAGGAAGCTGCCGACGGGCGGTAGACGGCACAGCCAAAGGAGCGGCTGGCGTGGCGCGGCATGTGCCGGGACGTGCGAGGAACGAGCCGCCACGAGCAGATGCCATGACCGGCCAGACCAGCGACTGCCGCCCGAACGTCCACGGCGGGAGCACTGGCGCGGGATGTGATCGGAGCGAAGCGACCGCACAGCCCGTGACAGTGCGGCCCATCGGCATTTGACGGAGGGTTGACGGACTCCGCTATTCGCGACAGCGACAGGACTTGGTGCAAATTCCCAGCAGATCAATATGTCAAGAAGTCTTGACTGGCACCCAAAAATTCTCAGTTTTCAATCGAAATCGCCTCTTTCAGAACTAGCGGGTAGTTCTCCCTACTTTCTGCTCTTCAAGAGCATTATTACACCGGCAGCTACTGCTAACACCCCAACAGCGGCAATAAGTCCGGAAAGCCTCAGGATAATGCCCAAGTGATCTGCGGTGAGGCCCAATGAGTCTGCCAGCACAAAAGAAGAAGCGGCTAGCGCCAGTGCAAGTAAACAAAGCACAGAAGCCAAACGTATCAGCACCCAAGCCCGCTTTAGGTTACTCACGTTCACATTTGCAATATTCAGCACCAGCATCATCATGTCCATTCTTAATGCCATTTGCTTTAGCGATCACGACGCCTGCGTCGATAACTGCATCACCGGCGAGCACGCCAGCGGTCCAAGTCCCAGCAACGGCTGCACGAGTGCCGTATGTGATTCCAGCCTTTGCAATCGCCCCTGCTGTGACACTAGCAACAGTCTGAAGAGCATCCGCTGCAATCGGAACACCGAGCCAATCACCCAGATATCCTACCAGCTCTGCTCTAACTGCACTCTCGCACTTCGTGATAGCGATATCGACATCTAACTGGCAATCTGACGCACTAGGTGTTGCGTCTGTGTAGTCACTAGCTTTAGAACCTTTTGGGGTATGTGCTATATGAATAATGGTGCTCGCAACTGGAATCCAGTCCCACCAAGCGTTTCCCAGCACATCAATTCTTCCGGCTGGGCTATTCCCCACGAACCCATACAGGTTCAACCCACCCTTTTCCTCAATGGGATCTCTGTTTGGCCACCTCCCCGTCTCCGGCGTGTAGAACCGATACCCATAATACACCAACCCGTTCCCCTCATGCCATTTGGTGGAGAACCGGAACGGGTTGGGATCGCTCGCGGGGTCCGGATTCCACTGGGCGATCACTTTCCCGAACGCGTCGTATTCGTAGTGCTCTGTGGCGTAGATCTCCCACTCAGGATCGAACCAGTTGCTCCAATTGACCGTTCCACTGATCACCTCCGAGACATTGCCGTTGCCGTCGTAGGCATACCAGTCCGGCGT
>Ga0163150_10007486_pt1 | contig 12795 bp, 11 predicted proteins | sample OliLakLV19P2IB_FD_148628 | JGI IMG/M metagenome (GOLD analysis project Ga0163150, IMG submission 148628) | Freshwater microbial mat bacterial communities from Lake Vanda, McMurdo Dry Valleys, Antarctica - Oligotrophic Lake LV.19.P2.IB | ecosystem: Environmental > Aquatic > Freshwater > Lake >...
CATCTTTGGTGAACGGCCCGATCTGATCAAGCGACGACGCAAACGCGACGATTCCGTAGCGCGAGATGCGCCCGTACGTCGGCTTGATACCCACGCACCCCACGCACGCGGCTGGTTGGCGAATTGATCCACCAGTATCGGTGCCCAGCGTGATGGCGCACTCGTCTGACGCAACTGCCGCGGCGGAGCCGCCGCTCGATCCGCCGGGAACACAGTCGAGGTTCCAGGGGTTGCGCGTAGTTTGAATCGACGAATTCTCCGTCGACGACCCCATTGCAAACTCGTCCATGTTCAGCTTACCGAGAAACACCGCGCCAGCCTTCGCAAGCCGCTCGACCGCTGTGCCGTCAAACGGGCTGCGATATCCCTTGAGAATTTTCGAGCAGCACGTGGTCGTGCCCAGCTTCGTGCAGAACACGTCCTTCAGGCCAATGGGCACGCCCGCGAGCGGGCCAACGTCTTCGCCTTTCTTGATGCGCGCATCGATGTCGACGGCTTGTGCGCGCGCGGCATCGCCCCACACATCGACGAAGGCCTTCACCTTGCCGTCTACGGCGTCGATCCGAGCAAGATGACTTTCCGTCACCTCCAGCGCGGAAACATTTCCACCACGCACCGCATCGCGAATCTCATGCGCTTTTTTTTCGTACCACTTGCTCATGCGTTTCCTGTCTCGTTCGTGCTCGTGCTCGCCATCGTATTAGTACTCGATCTTGTCAGTTTATACCTCAATCGCAATCTTGGGCGTAACATCCCCCTTCAAAGGGGGACTTTAATGCGGCTATTCAACGTCGTTGAGAAACGTGCCGTTGAGAAGAAACATGTCGCTGAAACGATACATGTGAAACGATACATGCCGCTGAGACGAAACAACTTTTATCGATATCCATACGTCGAATGGCCTCTTAAAAGTCCCCCCTTTGAAGGGGGATTTAGGGGGATGTTCTTCACTCATCTCCCAGGTCCAGAATCTTCGGCACGAGAAAATATTCGCCATCCGTTTTCGGCGCGTTCATCAACGCAACTTCGCGGTCCAGCGACGGCTCAACCACATCTTCCCGAAACACATTGGTCATCTCCAACACGTGCATCATCGGCTCGATGCCTTCCGTATCCAGCGCGTTCAGTTTTTCCATGTATGCAAGAATATCGCCCATCTCGCCGACCAGCTTATCCTTGTCCGCCTCATCGAGCGTAAGTTGGGCCAGTCCAGCGACATATTCCACGTCGGCCTTAGTAATTTTCGCCATAGTCTTCCCCGGCGGACACGCAGCACCGCGCGCCCGGATTAGTAAAGTCACAGAACCGCAAGTTTACCACACGAATCCGCCGTATTTCCAAAGGCTTATGTGCATTAAGAGCCCCGAAGTAGCGTTGACAAAGTAGCACCGCCATCGCAAAGTAGCGCGAATAGCGTCGACATGACCGAAGTAACGCCAAAGTAGCGCCGCCCTTGGCGAAGTCGGGGCCACTTCGGCAAACCCGGCGCTACGAATTGACCAACCCGCACACCTCTAGTATCCTCAACCCATGAAAAATTCACACAATCTCCCTCGACGCGAATTTCTGGCTGCATCCGCCGCGGGCTTGTCGCTTGCCACCAGAATCGCGCACGCAGCCGAACCCGCGACCCCTGCCGCGCTAGCCGTTGACGGCGGCGAAAAAGCGGTGAAAACCGCGTTCAAGCAGCCACCCCGATTCGGCGAACCCGAACGCGAACGCCTCAACGAAATGCTTGGGCAGGACACGCTGTTTTATTGGAAAGGTCCGCAGACGGGCATTTTCACAGAGCGGTTCCAGCAGATTTGCCCGTTGAAACACGTTATGACGTGTTCCTCTGGCACCGCCGCATTGCACATCGCTGTTGCCGCCGCGGGTATCTGGCCTGGCGACGAAGTGATCACCGCGCCGATCACGGACATCGGCACGGTGATCGGCGTGATATACCAGATGGGCGTGCCCGTCTTCGCCGATTTGGATCCAACGACCTACAACCTCGATCCCGCTGATGTCGAACGGCGCATCACCCCGAAAACCAAGGCGATCATCGCGGTACACCTCGCGGGCAATCCATGCGACCTTGATGCGCTCAAAGCCGTTGCCGATAAGCACAACCTTATCCTCATCGAAGACTGCGCGCAGGCCTGGGGCGCGAAGTATCGCGGCAAACCCATCGGCACCATCGGCCACATCGCTTGCTGGTCCCTGCAAAATTCCAAACACATCACCACAGGTGACGGCGGCGTTGTAGCCTCCAATGACGATGCGCTCGGTCCGCGCCTGCAATGGTTTGGAGACAAAGGCTTCGACCGCATCAACGGCGGGCAGTTTTCGTTTTTCTCGACCAACTACCGCATGAGCGAAACGCAGGCAGCAGTCGCCGCGGGCCAGATCACCCGGCTGGAAGATATCGTCGCGACGCGATCAAAACTCGGCAATCTGCTCAGCGAGCGTATTGCCGGCGTGAAAGGCATCACCGCGCACAACGTGCACGCGGAAGACCGCTGCTCGTTCTGGTTCTACATGTTTCGCATGGACCTGGCAGCGTTCTCCTGCGACCGCGCGCAGTTCGTGAAAGCCCTCGTCGCGGAAGGTGTGCAGGCATCCGCGGGGTACATCCCCGTCACCATGCACCACAATCCCGTGTTTCTGAACCACGGGTTCTTCGCAGGGAAATGGCCTGTGAAGGAAATGGGCCTCACCGACATGGATTTCTCGAAACACGAGACGCCCGAGGCCGAGAAAATCCTCACCACCGGCGTCCGCATTGTGATCCACGAATCCATGCCGGAACAATACATCGAAGAAGCCGCATATGCGGTGCGGAAGGTGGCGGCACATTACAGCGTTTGATACGCACAAAATACGCCCCGCTCGCCGAATTAGCCGTTGTTGTATACTTAACGAGGCCGTCCGCGTTGACGCCATTATATAAAGGAAAGCACCAATGTCACTCACTAATAAAGTGCGCCTGGAAGGACTGGTGCGCGTTTCATACAAACAAGAAGACGGTAAATTCTACGCGCGGGCCCTGGAGTTTGATTTGTTGGGCATCGGTGCCAGCCGCGAAGAAGCCAAGGATCAGTTGGAAGAAGTATTCAAACTCTATGTCGAAGAATTCCTTGCGGCGCCCGGCGAGATGCGTTTCTTTTTCCCCGCGGAGGCGGAAGAGTGGTTGAACAATGACATAGAATACAACGAAGTTTTGATCGACTCGGAGATAGCGGTTGGTTCACCGTCGATGCCTGCACGAATCACTCCCGCCGAACTATCCCGTGTGTCGCGTGGAATACGCGGCATGGAATTGCTCCCGGCTTAGCGTGCCCAGCCCAATTTCAAGACACGATTTCAAGCGAATTTTGGAATCGTTTGACGTCGAAGTTCGCGAAGCAAATAAATCCAGCCATTTCAAGTGCATCAAATTCATTGCAGGGAAAAAGGAGGTCTATCCGGTCCCGCTTCAACAGGGAAGGTACATTGACCACAAATATGTCGTCGGGGCCCGCCGCCGTTTTCGGCTCACTCCGGCGGATGGAGTTTCGGACGAAGAATTCTATGGCCGCTAAATCGTGATCAGCTTCTCGTACCCCAGCAGATGCATCAGTGTTGCGGCCACTTGCTCAAACCTGGCCACGAATTCATGCCCGGAACAGTATGTCGACGAGGTCGCCAATGCAGTTGGAGATGAGGATTGCGTAAACTTTTGAGCGGTTCTGCGACTACTATTCTCGCTATTTCCGCCTGCGGGTGTTTCGCCGGCGATAGACTAGTTATTTACCCCCCATTGCGCGTTGAAGGCAAATTGTCAAATAGTGTCGGGCAGCCGGTTGCCGGCAGGGCAGTTTTGCTCGCCCGCACGAGCCTGGCAAACGAGGACGTGGCATTGGCCGATGCGCTCAATGGAACATTAGGCGACGGAAAACCGGGCTCTACTCTTCTGCGAGGAAATACCACATCTGACGGTGTATTCCGTTTTGACTTTTCAGGAAGTACATCGTTACAAACGGGCGGAATGATCGGTTTTGTTCCCGTTGGGCCTCCCATCCGCAAGGACATTCATTTCATTCTCACAACGGGTCATGAGTCCTCAATTTACCGTATCCGAATTCACAACCGCCGCCTCAACATTGTGCGCCTCAGAGCTTCTCTACACGATTTAGAGCCGGTAAATGACGAACGACTAATTTTCGGCACAGCGAAACGGACCACAGCAGAAGATATGATTACGCTAACACTTATGGATCAATAGCGAAAAAATCAAATGTCAAAGTCTGAAAGTCGCCAAACATTACTCGGTGTAGCTTTGAAATGGCCTGGAGAGACTCATGGATTGCGAACCGGCACTATTTCCACCGCGTTATGTCTTCATCAGCTTCGTATTGTATAGCGCAGAAATACACCCCGAAAAACTAACTCAACGACTAGATATTCAGCCAACGAGCGTGACGTTAAAGGGATCGAGGCCAGGTATTAAATCTCACGTTTGGAACTTGGGTTCCGGTTTGCCGAACGACGCGGATGAAGAAGAGCACATTTCGCTGCTCAGGAGTATTCTTGAACCTAAATTGGAAAGAATTGACTCTCTTCCGGAAGAAGTCGAAAGACAAATGCGCTGTGCGATCTACCAAGAGTCCGAGGTTGGAACAGGCTTTGGGTTCGATGTGGAAGCATTTCAATTTCTGGCACGACTGAAAATAAAGTTGATCGTTGAGTTTTATACTTTTGCGCCATACTCAGTGAGGAAATTGAGGAAAACCGCAGAGCCTGCGGAGTAACGGCTGTAACTCGTTAAATCTCGATCAAACTCTCGTCATATTCCGCCGGCTTCTCGTACCCCAGCAGATTCATCAGCGTCGCCGCGACATTGCTCAAGCCTGCGCCATCCACCTTCTTTATCGTGATCGCGTTTGCGCCGGTGTAGTCCTTGATGATGAACGGCACGGGGTTCAGCGTATGCGCGACCATGGGCTCGCGCTTGCCGTTTTTCTCCGTGAACATACAATCTGCGTTACCGTGGTCGGCGGTGATGACCGCTATGCCCTTCGCCTTCGCGATTACGGGCAACAACCGCCGTAGCGCGATATCGACCGCTTCAACCGACACGCGAATGGAAATCGGCACGCCGGTGTGGCCCACCATATCGCCATTCGGATAGTTGATGCGAATAAACTTATGTTTGCCGCTTTCAACAGCGGAGATCACCGCGTCGGTGATCTCCGCCGATTTCATCCAGGGCCGCTGATCGCATTGCACGCGGTCGGAAGGAATCTCGACGTATGTTTCCAGATTTTCATCGATATAGCCGGTGTTGTTCCCGTTCCAGAAATAGGTGATGTGCCCAAACTTCTGGGTTTCCGAGATCGCATATGCCGTGATGCCCTGCGCGCACATGTACTCGGCGACGGTACGCTCGATCGCCGGCGGCTCGACCAGATAATGCTTCGGCACCAGCGCGTCACCGTCGTACTGCATCATGCCCGCGTAAAATACTTTCGGCGCGCGCTTGCGATCAAACTTGTCGAACTCCGCGCCTTCTTCAAACGCTTTTGTAATTTCGATGCCTCGATCGCCACGGAAGTTGAAGAATATAACGGCGTCGCCGTCTTCGATCGTGCCGACCGGCTGGCCGTCCTTCGCGACTACAAAACTGCCAACATACTGGTCCGTCACCGTCGGGTCTTCGTCGTAATACGTCTGCACCGCGCCCGCCGCGCTCGAAAACATCCGCGCGTCTCCCAGCACATGCGCGTTCCACCCGCGCTCGACAATCGACCAGTCCGCGTTGTACCGGTCCATCGTCGTTATCATGCGGCCGCCCCCGGACGCCATGCAGTAGTCGCAGCCATTGCTGTTCAGTGCGGCCAGTTTTTCTTCCACTTTGGCGATGTACCCCAACGCGCTGCGTTCGCGTACGTCTCGCCCATCGGTCAACACGTGCAAGCGCACGCGCTCGACGCCCGCGGCCGCGCTACGATCCAACAATGCCAGCACGTGATTGATATGGCTATGAACATTGCCGTCCGACAGCAAACCGATGAGGTGGAGCGTGCCGCCGGCCCTGGCTTTCGCAATCGCTGACTTCCATGCCGCGCCTTCAAAAATCCGTCCGGATGCTATCGCCTCGCTCACGAGTTTTGCGCCCTGCGCAAACACACGGCCCGCACCCAGCGCATTGTGGCCCACCTCCGAATTGCCCATGTCCTCATCCGATGGCATGCCTACCGCGGCGCCGTGCGCCTTGAGTTGCGCGTACAACGGCTCATTCATTAGGGCGTCCAGCACCGGCGTGTAAGCAAGCCAGACTCCGTCCGATTCGTCGCGCTTGCCGATCCCAACGCCGTCCATAACGATAAAAACTACCGGTCCCGGAAACGGTTTGTAATTGGGTAGCGATTTCAGTTTCAGGTCCGGCATGACGCAATCCTTCCATGATCCATTAAAACGGAGATCCGCAAAGTGTAACGCTCCTCGCCGCGTAGCGTCAAACCCAATGCTTGAACTTGATACCGCGCGACGCGCAGGATTGAGCTTCACTCAAGCACCGCCGGGGGAGAATGTTCATGCGCCGAATAGTCCTGATGTTCGTTGGTATCGTGTTTGCCGTTGTCGCGGGCGCGGACGCGCCACCCGCGAAGAATGTCGTGATCATCACCTACGATGGTCTGCGCTGGCAGGAAGTTTTCGGCGGCGTCGAGGAGCTCTTTCTCGCCCCCGCGCTGAAGGTCACGAAAAACATCGCGGGAATGCGCATCAAGTATTTCGCGGAAACGCCGGAGGAACGCCGCGAAAAGCTCATGCCGTTTTTCTGGGGTACCGTCGCGAAACAAGGGCAGGTCTTCGGCCACGCCGAAAGCAACAGCATTTCGCTCGTCACCAATGGGAGAAACTTTTCATATCCAGGTTACAGCGAAATTCTGGTCGGCGCGCCGGATGACCGCATCGATTCCAACGCAAAGACGAACAATCCCAATGTAACTGTGCTCGAGTGGCTGAATAACCGCCGCGAGTACAAAGGCAGTGTCGCCGCATTCACATCATGGGACGTGTTTCCCTTCATCATCAACACCGAACGCAGCGGGTTGCCCGTGAACTCCGGTTGGGTGCCCTTCGAGATCGCTTCCGATAACAAACGTAGGGACGCAATCAACGATATTCTCGTCGATTCGCCGCAGATATGGGACAGCGTCCGCTACGACGTCTTCACCTACTACGCCGCATTTGAATACATCAAAAAGCAGAAGCCCCGCGTCCTCTACATCTCCTTCGGCGAAACCGACGACTGGGCGCACATGAACAATTACGATCAGTATCTGGAATCAGCGCATCGCACCGACGATTTCATTCGACGTATATGGGAACAGCTCCAGTCCATGCCGCAGTACCGGAACAAGACCGCGCTCCTCCTGTCGACCGATCACGGCCGTGGCGACAAACCGGAGACCTGGAACGGTCACGGCGAAAAAATGCCCGAAACAGACCGCATCTGGATCGCGGCAATGGGCGCAGGGATCCCCGCGAAGGGAATCGTGATGGACGTGCCCACGACGCAAAATCAAATCGCGTCAACCGCTGCGGCCCTGCTCGGCCTTGAGTACCGCGCCGATTCCCCGAGAGCCGGGGCGCCCATCGCGCTTAGATGACGATTCTATTCTCGCGCTTGTAATCGGGTATCGGGTACCGGGTAATCGGGTATCGGGTATCGGGCAGGACATCGGTCGCCGGATATGGAACAATTTCGTGCTCGTGCTCGTGCTCGTGCTCGTGCTCGTGCTCGTAATCGATCTTTTCGATCCCCCCGCACTTCGCCAAATTAAGCGCCATCGGCGCGACGCAACCTATCCAGGCAAGTCGCCCCCGCATCGTGTATACACTCTCACTTATTGACTCTTCGCGTTGCGGGAACATGCAGCCATATGCTACGCTCACATGTTTTTGGCGCATTCCCGCGGTGTACCCCCTTCACCTCGCATATCCTGGAAAAAGGGTGTTGCCGCGTGTACCGGAGGTTGGGTAGTTATGATTCAAGACATGATGCGAAAGCACAAGCGCTTATTCTTGGGAATAGTGCTGGTGCTAATCGTCCCGATGTTCGTCCTTTGGGGCGGTTCGTTTGGTATGGGGGGCACTGGCGCCGACCCTCGCAACGTCGAAGCCGTCGCCGTCGTGGCGGACCGTCCCATCTCCGCTGAAGACTTCCGCAGCTATCTCATGTCCGAGCGCCAGCAGCGTGGCCAATTCGGCCAAGCCCCCACGTTGGACCAAATGCTTCAGGATGGCACCGCGATGAAGGCGCTTGAAAATCTCGTAAGCAGCGAGATCATCAGTGAAGAAGCCGAAAAGGGCAAATACGCATTCGACAGGGACTACATCGTCGAGAAAATAAAAGACAAGCCGGAATTCAAAAACGATCAGGGCCAGTTCGATCCTAAATTTTGGAACGACATCGTAAAACGAAAAGAAATCCCCTGGAACCAGTTCTACGAATCGGAGCGCCAGCAACTCGCGCGCAACCTCGTCATCGAGCGGGCGGTGGCTTCTGCGCGCGTGTTGGACGAAGACCTCCGCAAACAGTTTGAAGAAAACAATACCAGCATCGAATTAAAGTACATTGGCGTCGCGCCGAAGATCGAGCCGACCGAGGAACAGATCAAAGAAACCTACGACCAGAATCCCGACGCCTACGCGCTGCCGGAAATGCGCCGTGCCGAGTTCGTCGCTATTTCCCTCGTGCCGCCCAAGCCCGCCCTTGCGGATGAACTGGTTCAGCGCGCGCGCCGGTGAAGATTTCTTGTGGCGCTGGTCACTGAACATTCCACCTCGCCCACAAAAGACAGCGGCGGCGATCTTGGCTGGATGTCGGACGGCCCCATCGTGCGCCCGCACCAGAAACCCGTGTTTGCCCTGAAAAAAGGCGAGGTTAGCGAACCGATTGACGGCCCTAACGGGTATTACATCTACAAAGTCGAAGACGAACGCACCGACCCGGTCTCAAATCTCCGCGAAGTGAAGGTACGCGAAATTCTCGTTGCCGCCAAGCTGGATGAAGCCGAATACACCGCCGCGAAAGACAAGGCGAATGCGGTCCAGGCCAAGGCAAAAGAAACCGGGGATCTGCGCGCCGCGACGACAGAAGCCGGCCTCGAAGTGCAAACGTCCGGCCCATTTTCCGTCGAGACACTCAATATTGAAAATGTGCCCGACGCCGACGCGCGTTTCCTGCGTTCGCGCCTTGCCGCCGTCGCGCTGAACGAGATTCCCGAGTCCTTTGAAGCGCAGCGCAACATCTACGTCACGAAGGTCATTGAAGTGGTTCCCGCCGTGCCGCAGCCGCTCGAGTCGGTGCGCGAGAAAGTTCTTGAAAACACTATCGCGCGCCTCGGCAGCACTCCTGAATACCGCCAGCAAACTGCCGAGCTCACGCAAAAGATTTCCGCAAGCGCGAAATCACTCCAGGACATCGTCACGCAATACCCGGAGCTGGGCGCGACGATTGAAACCTTGCCCGCGTTCAGCACCAAGACCTACGATTTCAGCAAAGGCCCTATGTGGAACCCTCGCGACGTGATGGCACTCGCAATGGATAAAGAGCCGGGCGCGTTCATCGGGCCGATCAACGATTTCACCGGCAAAACTTATTTCGTCGAGATCGTCTCCAAAACCCCGCCCGATGAAAAAATGTTGGCAGAAGATTGGCCGCTCGAACAGAAAACCCTGCGCGAGCAGGCGCTCCAGCAGGAAGAAGCGCGGCGCATTGAAGATTACCTCGCCTACCTCCGGGAGGATTTGATGAACAAGGGCCTGTACGACGTCGATAACGGCGCGTTTGTGCGTGCACTGGGACTTGTGGACGAGGAAGGCAATCCAACCGGCGATGAGACTACAGCCGATATAACCGGCGCGCCATTGACGACTCCGCCCATTGATATGGTAGTAACGCCGGAGGCCGTCGGTACTGATGCAGCCGCTCCCGCAACAGCCGAGGGGGAGGCCGCTACGGCGCCTGCCGAGACCACGGCCCCGATTGAGCCCGCCCCAATTGATGACAGCGCTGCATCGGCCACCGTTACGCCTGATCCAGCGGAGCCGTCGCCCGCGGCCACCGAAACCGTGCCCTCCGAAGCGCCTGCCGTGGAAGAGGCGCCCGTGCAGCAATAGCCCGCGCGATCCGATCGGTTTGGCGGCCTTCGCGTTCCTGTATTCTGCAACCAGGGATGTGTGTTCATGACGTGGCTGATGCTCTTCATCGGACTTGCGATCCTCGTCGCCGGCGCGGAAGGCCTCGTGCGCGGTTCATCAAAACTCGCCGCGGCTGCGGGCGTGTCGCCTTTGGTCATCGGATTGACCGTTGTTGCGTACGGCACCAGCACGCCAGAACTTGCCGTCAGCGTGAAAGCCGCATGGACCGGCCAATCAGACATTGCATTGGGCAACGTCGTCGGCAGCAACATCTTCACCGTACTGTTTATACTTGGCGCATGCGCGCTGATTTCGCCGCTGAAAGTCAATGCGCAACTCATCCGGTTCGACGTCCCCATCATGATTGCGGTATCCATCGCACTCGCGGTGATGGGACTGAATGGCGTCCTGGGGCGTATCGACGGCGTCCTCCTATTTACCGCGATAGTCGCGTACACGGTCTACGTGATTCGAAAAAGCCGTAGCGAAAGAAAAACCGTTCAGGAAGCGTTCGACGCGGATTACGGCGATACAAAAAAAGAAACGCCGGTCCGGTTCATAGTCGATATTGGTTCCGTCGCCATCGGACTCGTAATGCTTATATTCGGCGCGCGCATCTTCGTCGACAGCGCCATCGAAGTCGCCCAGGCATTTGGCGTCAGCGAACTGGTCATCGGACTAACAATCGTCGCGATCGGCACCTCGCTTCCGGAAGTTGCCACATCCATTGTCGCGACTATTCGCGGAGAGCGCGACATCGCCATTGGAAACGTCGTCGGCAGCAATATTTTCAACATTCTGTCCGTGCTCGGAATCAGCAGTCTCGTCAAGCCAATCTCCGTGAGCCCCGAAGCCCTGGCGTTTGACATCCCCGTCATGATCGCCGTCGCAGTTGCATGTTTGCCAATCTTTTTCACCCGCTCGACCATCAGCAGATGGGAAGGCGTCATTTTTCTTGGGTACTACGTCGCCTATACGGCATACCTGATCATGAATTCCCGCGCCGAATCCGTGCCGCAAATATTTACCAATGCGATACTCTATTTCGCCCTCCCGCTAACAGGCATCACGTTTATAATCCTCGGACTACTGGAGCGGCGCAAAAGCCAAGGATTAGGGCCATCGTAGGCGCGGGTATCGGGTACCGGGTATCGGGTATGGAACTATTTCGTGCTCGTGCTCGTGCTCGTAATCGTAATCGATCTTCTCGATCCCCGCTGTGATTCCAAATCGACGCAACACACCAAAAAGCCTCCTCCGCCATCTGAAGCGCCCACGGCGCGACGCACCAAAGATACGGTCAGTCGCACCTGGAATTTGAACACCCCAGCAACGGGAATCGAAGAATCGATTACGAGGACGATTACGATTAAGACCACGAGCACGATTCACAATACGAGCATGGGCCGGATAACGGTTGTGGATGTAGAGATGAGCTCCGCTCTCAGCCCTTCACAAGCCGCTCCGCAACTTCTCCGCGCATCCCGTATCTCGCTTCTGCGTACATGCGATACCACCCCGCCGATTCCGCATCTCCCCCGGCTTCCACCCGCCTCGCAAACCCGTGCAAGGTCTCGATATCCGCGCGCACAAGCCCGCGATCGTTCAAGGTCCGGTCCATTTTCTGCAACAGACGATGCAGCGCGATAACCGCGGGGTCTTCCGGATGCTCTATAACTGCCCGGCGACTGCGCCATAGTCGCCAAACTATCGCACTCGTCAAAAGCAGAACTACGAATATCACCGCGACACTCGATATGAATCGTGACAGTCTTAACGTCTGCGCAACTGTCAACAAGCGCTGCGGCGCATACCCTGCAAAGTCCCACAGTTGCGCAAACCAAGTCGCCGTTCCCCGCGGCACCCCCGAGGGTGGTGTTGCTTCGACGGTGACCCAGCCCCGATCCGGAAAATAGACCTCGACCCACGCGTGCGCATCTCTGTTGCGCGCGACCCAATACTCTCCAAAAGTATTCTGCTCGGCCGCGAGGAATCCCGTCGCATAACGGCACGGCACGCCGGCGGCCCGCAACAGCAACACCACCGACGATGCAAACAGCTCGCAATGTCCGCGGCGCGTCTCGAAGAGGAACGCCACCACGGGATCGCGCGATGCTCCCGCGCCCGCGCGGAGATCGTATGAACACGTCTGTTGCACATACCACACGACTGCATTGACGCGTTCCGCGTCGGTGGCGCACTCACTCGTGACCGCCTCGGCAAGTTCCTGGATTCGCGCGTCGAGGTCGCGCGGCGTCGCCACAAAGGATTCGCGATCCTCAAGCGTAATCGGCCTTCCCCGGCCAAATGTCCCCGCAATGGAATAGGACAGTCCCGGCATGACCTGGTTGGATAGCGGGACGTCGTGACGGTCTACCTTTAACGGATTCGCGTTCGCCGAAACATACTCCGACTCCAATCGCGTGAACAAAGTGCCTTCCAGTTCAAGCACACGTTCCACGGTCATCATGTTTTTTGCCCGCATCTCATTCGCGGGGGCGAGTGAAAACCAGTGTTGCGACGGCGCGGTAACCGGCGCAGCGCCGTCTACCGGGTCGATCTCGCGAAAGGTTTCCGCGCTTGTCCAACTTCCGCTCGCATACGTGTCATACGCCTTCC
>Ga0163150_10007489_pt1 | contig 12788 bp, 8 predicted proteins | sample OliLakLV19P2IB_FD_148628 | JGI IMG/M metagenome (GOLD analysis project Ga0163150, IMG submission 148628) | Freshwater microbial mat bacterial communities from Lake Vanda, McMurdo Dry Valleys, Antarctica - Oligotrophic Lake LV.19.P2.IB | ecosystem: Environmental > Aquatic > Freshwater > Lake >...
TGCTACGGGAAAATGTAGCGTAGGAAATTTCTGAGCGGCTGGCCTGGTACATAAGCGACGGGTTGGCCGATAATGCCCCGCCCCAGTTGTACATTGTACCGGTCCTGTCCGAATCCAATCAAAGGCCGGAAACCTGAGTTGTTCGACGAGTATAGGCCAGGCACTTGATTGGGCATAATGGTCGACGGTGCATAAGTGCCAGGTAATCCGCCATAAGTTGGCCCCGCCGAACAACCGCGATAGCTTGGTGTTCCGCAGTCGGTCGACATCATCGGTTCAAGCATGTTGTAAGCATCGAATTGACATGGCGGCGCGGTGACAAAGGGCTCGCCATTGATGATCGACGAACCTTGCATGCCGTAGGTTGGCAAACTGCCTTGCGGGTAGGTTGGCAAATTGCCTTGCGGATAAGGCTGGACGTTGGAAGGTGGATAAGGCTGGACGTTGGCAGGAGGGTAAACCGCACCGGGAGCCGTGTTAGGCATAATCGCTGGACCTGAGTTCAACGCTCCGCTGTTGGGTACGATCGGTCTGTTCGGCAGAACAGGAGCGTTAAAGCCGTCGGCTGGCGCCTGGAAATTTGCAGGAACGACAGAAGAATCACTCGAAGATGGTAGGCTGCCAACGGAAACGGAGCTACCAGATAGTAGTGGACGGATGGTTGCTTCTACATCATTGGCAGCGATTACAGCGCGAACCGGTTTCCATTGTCTTGTTGATGAATCCAAACTTGCGAGCGTCGTTGTTCGATGCTCGGATTTCCAGTCTTTGATTGGACTGATCGCAGGTGGAGGTAATTGCCGAACAACGTCAGAACGTAAAACTTGTGTCGTCGGACCAGCGCTGATAATGATAGGCGGCGATGACCGCGTAATCGGAGGTGCGCTGAGCGATTCGCTGTCGATACCGATTACGATTGGCGAGCAGGGAATGGCGATGCCCGGAACCAAAGTGGTAGAGGATGTTGCTAGAGGAAGCTTTGACTCTGGTGATGAAATACTTTGTGATGGAGCGCGTTGCGCGAGATCCGATAGGCCATTGACGGATGTCGACCCCAAAAATTCTCTCTGGTATTCAAGAGCGGCTTGTATATCGGATTGTACGCTGGAGTCCGTTCGCTTCCGCAGCTCAATCTTGACTTCTTCGCTGATAACAATGACGGGAACGCCGAGGCTTGCTGCAAAAACAGCCTGAAAAGCCAAGCGTTTTAGTCGAGTGGAACGACCGCCTCTTAAAAACGTACTCATGAAAAGTCTCGCCTGCACGTACTATAAAAACTATGTAATTCTAGGAGCATCATCAATTGTATCTCGTGCGTTTATCGATCTAAAGCCAAGAATGGGAATATGCCCAGGTTTTCTCTTTTTTGCCAAGGATTCCTAAACCGGATTGCCACGCCAGCGAGTGAAAGCTTCTAACGCAAAGAATTCGGGAAGTCCAAGTTGGTTGTACCGGTCAGCCGTACCACGATTTCGGTCTTCGGCTCGTTGCCAAAACTCCCTGGGGTCGCTTCCTGGAAAAAGCGCCTCGTCTTTTTGACTCTCGTGCATGAAGATCGCTCGTCGTTTTAACTCGATATCGCTGGGGCTCAGAGGCACTGCGATCTCGATTTCGTGAAGTGGATATTCTTGCCATGCTCCTCGATACATAAGCACATCCGGAATCGGCTGATTCGCTTCTTTCATGCGATGGATGACTTCGAAAATCGCTTCGGCACAAACCCGATGGGTACCATGTGGATCGGCCAAATCGCCGGCAACGTAAACTTGATCTGGCGAAAGTCGTTCGAGTAACTCTCGAATAATTCGGATGTCTTCTTCGCCTACAGGCCGCTTGGCAATGGTGCCTGTGCAGTAGAAAGGCAAATTCAAATAGTGAAGTCGGTCTTCTTTGCAACCGACACAGATCGCGCCCGCGCGGGCTTCACTCCAACGGATCAGTCCTTTGATTTTCTGAATAACCTCGCGATCTGGTTGGCCAGCCGTTTTCGCGGCGAGCCCTTCTAAGACATCTTTAGCAATACTTGCCGATCTATCTCGATCAATCTCAAATATTCGGTTGTATTCGGTGACCAGATCCGCAACTCGATATGCATCGTGATCGAAAACGGCAATATTGCCGCTAGTCATATAGGCGACATGGACTTCATGACCATCTTCGTTGAGTCGAATCAGTGAGCCACCCATGCTGATGACATCGTCGTCTGGATGCGGCGAAAAACACAGCACTTTCTTCGGTTCGCGACCGGCAGGATGGTATTCGATCGTATCCATCATCCAGCGGAATACGCGTTGAGCTAACCGCTGAGCTGGACCATGATGGCGAAGCAGTTGGTGCAAATCATGCTCACGAAAATCGTTGTCGTCCAGTTTGAGCAGTGCCTTGCCCGTCTGCTCGCACAGCCAGAGTATGGCGACCTTGATCAACGAATCCGTCCATTCGATATTTCCAAGGACCCAAGGCGTTGAAGAGCCTGTCAACTGAGCTGCCGCCGGCGAGTCCAAAACGGCGCGCACGTCGCCATGTTCCTGCAAGAACGATGCTGGAACGCGATCCGAAATTACACCTTCTAGTGCTTCGCGAACGATGGCAGCTTTATGCTCGCCAAGCGCCATCATCAATACTCGGCGAGCCGATAGGATCGTCCCCAAGCCGACTGTTAGGCCTTGCATGGGCACCGACTCCTCACCAAAAAAGTCGCTAGCGACGCTCTTTCTGGTAATAGGGTCGAGGGTACACAATCGAGTCCGGCTTTTTCGAACTGAGAACGGTTCGTTGAAACCGATGTGTCCATTGCGGCCTATGCCCAACAAGACGAGATCGAAGCCTCCAGCATGTTGAATGGCTTCGTCGTAACGACGGCAATGCAGATCGACGTCCGTTGAGTGGACTTGAGAATCAAGAAAATGAATGTTTTCCTGCTGGATATTGATTTTGTTGAGAAAATGGTCCTTCAGCCATTGTTGATGACTCTGAGGACTGTCCGACGGCAAGCCATGATATTCATCGAGAGCGAAGATCACGACATTTGAGAAATCGACGTTCCCGCTTTCATATATTCGAACCAACTCGCGATAGGTGCCCACCGGTGTCGACCCGGTCGGTAAGCCAAGGACTGTACGCTGCCCCAACTCCGCGCGCTCGCCGATTAACCGTACAATCAATTGGGCTGCATATCGAGCCAACGAAAGACTTGTTTCAAACCGAAACGTTGGTAGGTGCGTCCCGGCAACCGGTTGCCCTTTTGTGACGGTTCCTTGTCTAGGAATCAGCGAATCAGACACGGCGAGACAATCCTTTCGGCAAAACTCAAGTTGCGTAGCGAATTCAAATGAATGAAGAACGTTCCCCTATTGTAGTCGACATTGATTCCGAGCTGAACGCGATCAGAAATCTACTCGTGCAAAATCAGCAGCGGCTGGTATTAGTCGAAAGCTGCACGGCAGGCTTGGTGAGTGCACTATTAGGGAAAATTCCTGGTATTTCTGATGTTCTTTGCGGCTCCATGGTAGTTTACCGCAACGATAGCAAGCACCGCTGGCTTGGCATTGATAGGCAGGTTTTAGAAGATTCAGATATTGGACCTGTCAGTCAAAGAGTGACCGAGGAGCTTGCCCGGGCGGCATTGGATCGAACGCCCGAAGCAACGGTGGCAGCGGCTGTCACGGGTCACCTTGGCCCAAACGCACCCGCGGGCTTGGATGGGCGAGTCTTTACATGCGTGATTCGTCGAGAGGCTATCGAATCGATTCAATCAACGACGCATCAATTAACTTCCGATCCACCGAAGGATTCGGAGGACTGGAAAGCTCGGCAGCTTCGGCAGACTGAAGCCGTCAAGCGATTCCTGCGTGAAATCAGAAATGCACTCGAACGTTTGTAACACCATGTTGATCGATGAAAGTCAGTACAATGGAACGCAACCATCTACCAAAAGTAGTGGTGCCCACCAGTCGTGCAATCGCCACCACAAGGATCATTTCATGCACCGGATTTCATTCGCCCTTGCAATCGTCGTCTTCCAGGCAATTCATTTGCAAGCTGGAGAGCACCATCGTGCGATCCCTGACGGAGCGGTGCTGAACGATGTTCGCTTAGGACCACTCAAGGATCTAAATGGTTATTTTCCGTTTGTTGTTCCCAAGACAGTGAAAGAATGGGAAACGCGATCGGCATGGGTGCGTCGACAGATTCTGGTCTCACAAGGGCTTTGGCCGATGCCGACGCGAATGCCGCTTAATGCAGTGATTCACGGAAAAATTGAATTCGAAGACTATACCGTTGAGAACGCTTTCTTCGAAAGTACACCAGGTTTTTTTGTGACGGGGAATCTTTATCGTCCCACCAAAATTCAAGGCAAGGTTCCAGGCGTCTTGTTTGCTCATGGGCATTGGCAAGATGCAAGGTTCTTCGATCAGAATGAAGAGCTTACGCGAAAAGAAATCGCGACAGGCGCCGAACGATTCGAAGTCGGAGGCAAAAGCCGATTTCAATCGATGTGCGTTCAACTGGCGAGAATGGGTTGTGTCGTTTGGCAATGGGATATGCTGAGCGATTCCGATTCGATTCAAATTCCTCGGGAAGTCATTCATAAGTTTGCTAAACAGCGTCCCGAAATGAACACGCAAAAGAACTGGGGGCTGTTTAGTCCCCCAGCCGAAGCTCACTTGCAATCCGTGATGGGATTGCAAACCTGGAACGCTGTTCGCGCACTCGATTTCCTTTTGAGTCTTCCCGAAGTCGATCCAGATCGAACGGCGATTACTGGAGCTAGCGGTGGCGGTACGCAAACGATGCTGCTGGCGGCCATCGACTCCCGAATCAAGCTTTCCTTTCCGGCGGTGATGGTGAGCACCGAGATGCAAGGAGGTTGTACCTGCGAAAATGCATCTCTGCTTCGCGTCAACACAGGCAATATCGAATTTGCCGCCTTGTTCGCCCCCAAACCTCAGGGGATGACAACGGCCAACGATTGGACTAAAGAGATGTCGACGAAAGGCTTTCCGGAAATTCAGAAGATCTATAAATTGCTTGGTGCATCGAAGAATGTCATGCTACAACGCGGTGAGCATTTCCCTCACAATTACAATGCCGTTACCCGATCAGCTTTCTACACTTGGCTCAATCAGCATTTCAAACTCGGTTTGGAAGCACCGGTCATTGAACGAGACTACACTCTGCTGAGCAAAGATCAGTTGACGGTTTGGAATGCAGAGCACCCATCGCCAAAAGCCAAGGACCCTGATTTTGAACGCTCGCTATTAAAGTGGTTTTACGAGGATGCTCAAAAGCAGCTCCAATCAAGCCTAACGTCGTTCGAGAAGTTTAAACATGAAGTTGGCGGTGGAATCGAAGCGATTGTCGGTCGACCCTACGATAAAGCTGGAATCGTCGAATGGAAATTGACGGCGAAGGAAGACTTCGAAACCTACGTGGAAATGGCTGGACTATTGACGAACACAACCTATGGCGAGGAATTGCCCGTTCTTTGGTTGTATCCGAAAAATTGGAATGGAGAGGCCGTTGTATGGTTGGACCAAGAGGGAAAATCTGGTCTGTTTCAAAAGGACGGGCGCATGAAGGCACCGGTCCAAAGTCTCGTCGATCGCGGTTTTACCGTTCTTGGTGCCGACCTACTTTTACAAGGCGAGAGTTCGATGGGTGACGGAAATAATGTTGTTCAGCAACGCGTTGTCGACAATCCGAGAGAATTCGCCGGTTACACATTTGGCTATAACGATTGCCTGTTTACTCAACGTGTTCACGACGTGATGACACTGGTCACGTTTTTACGATCAACCAAAGTCGGAAACCATCCGCACCCAAGCTCGGTTTCCGTTGTCGGAGTCAATCAAACGGGAGCGTTGCTAGCCGCTGCTCGAAGCATTATCGGAAACGCCATTGATCGAGCAGCTATCGACACTCAGGGGTTTCGCTTCGGTTCGGTTTTGGATTATCGCGATCCACAGTTTCTTCCAGGAGGAGCGAAGTATCTCGATGCACCTGGACTCTTAGCATTGAGCGCGCCCAACGCCTTATGGCTCGCTGGTGAGTCGTCGAAATCTTCAGTGGTCAAAAACGCCTATCGCTTGGCAGGTCGAGAAGATCGATTTACCGAACCGAGCGAAGCATCGAACGATTCGGAATCGGCGGCTGTCGATTGGTTACTTTCAACAAAGTAACTTAGGACGCTAACTCTCGACTTCGATTGGTTGCAGCCTCAACCGCATCCATCAAGGCAGAACGTACGCCGCGCTGTTCAAGAATTTGAAGGGCGGCGATCGTCGTCCCGCCTGGGCTGGTCACTTGATCGCGAAGTACGGCCGGATGCAATCCCGTTTCTAGTACCATTTTGGCCGTCCCGAGTACGGTTTGTACAGCGAGTTGGGTTGCGACGTCGCGAGCCAATCCCGATGCGACGCCGCCATCGCTGAGCGCCTCGATTACCAGTAACACGTAAGCGGGGCCTGATCCAGAAAGTCCCGTAACGGCATGCAATTGGCTGTCGCTTACATGCACGACGGTACCAACGCTCCGAAAGAGTTTTTGCGTCCATTCCCGATCGGAATCCGATACGTCCCGACCAAACGCGATACCGCTTGCGCTTTCTAGAATTTGGGCGGGCGTATTGGGCATGACTCGAACGATTTTATGACTATTAAAAAAATCGGATAACTGCGATAGCGTTATGCCAGCCGCAATTGAAATCAACAAATGATCGCCGTGTACTAAAGGGCGAATGTGTGTGGCGATTTCTTTCAATATCTGTGGTTTGACGGCTAAGACGATGCGTGCGCAGACTGGAAATAGTTCTGCGGCACTTGCGACAACCGTACAGCCTGGAAACTCACTCGCCAGTTTCTTTTGCTGAGCAAGCGACGGTTCACCAAAGATCAAAGCATCGTTTTGAAAGAGCCCACTCGCCACAGCTCCTTTGGCGAGGGCCGACGCCATTTGTCCACCCCCTAAGAATCCGAGGTGCTCGATTTCGTTAACCACCATCTAAACGCGATCCTGACTTCGTCGATCACGAGAACGCCGCTTCGAGCACACGTCGCAGGTTCCGTTGACCGTCAATCGATGACTGCGAATTCGGAATTTGTGTTGTTTTGCGACTACTTCGATGAAGGACGCAAGCTCGTCGCTGCGAAATTCGAATAGCTTTTGGCACTTCTCACAATACAGATGATCATGCTCAGGATAGCCATAGTCATGCTCATAAACACTACGACCGTTCAACTCGAAACTGCGCAATAATCCTGCATCAACGAACTCTTTAAGCGTTCGATAAACCGTTGGTCGAGAAACGTAGTTAGGAGCACCCTTCCTAGGAAGTTGGTCGATCAGTTGATCTGCGTCAAAATGCTCGTGATGGCTGAATACAACTTCAACGAGAAATCGACGCTGCTCGGTGTTCCGCTGCCCACGGCTTTGCAAGTACTCTTCAAATCGCTGAATGGGTGAAAGCGAAACTTCCACCGTACCCAATGATTTGTCTTCATTTGTTACGTCTACAGTCGACACGATGACTTGCCAGCTATCCTGCAAAGTGCTTGGGGAAAAGCTCCGTTCGACGCACAGTACGTCCAACTTGAGTTTCTAATTGTAGCTGGCCACCCATAGCCTGCCAAACAGCTATCCTAGCTGATTCAGAAAGTTATCGAGGGCAGCTGAAAGTTTTTCATCAGTTTCGTAGCTTCCATCGGCAATCTGACGTCGAATGTCTGACACGCGATCGACTCGAATTTTGCTTTCTGTGCTGCTTGCGTCTGAAATCCCCTGCGCCTCAGCGGACAAGTCGAGTTGGTCTACCGGCGTTATAGTGCCGCTAGATGGCTCCAATGCGGCGTTACTGGTCGTTGAGCTACTTCGAGAAGCTCCTCGCAAAGTGTCGATGGGCGAAACGGAAACATTGTTTGAAATCTGCATAAATGGCTCTCCCCTTCATGTTTGAGCACTGGAAACATCCGGTGCCGAAAAACGTATGGACTGCATTCACAGTTAACCGTCGGTTAACCGACTTTCAAATACCTAAAAGGCATCGCAGTCCGTGTCGGGAGATAAGCTGTCCGTTGCTTCAATAGCACTGGTATACTTGCGCGACTTTGCGAAGACGCCTTCCATTTGGAAAGTAAACCATTGCTTCGTCCAACGACCTCTCAACTCCTCAACGTTTCTCGACTCCTTCCTGTTATATCTTCTGTCCGCAAGTTGCAGTCTGCGAAAAATCTTATGACTGCGTCAAGCTTTCAGGCTTTGCCAACCGTGGCAACATCGGATACGAAAGCAACCGCCGTTCCAATTGGCAACTTGTCAAGCAAAAATTATTTTTTTATCGAGGCGTTCACGACCTAGACAAGCACGAATTGCTGGTCAATCGATATATCTTAGATAATTTGGACGGTACAGGGCAAGATCGAATGTCCGTAAACGATTCCGATGATCGGTAATATTAGTGGGATTGGGAGCTTTGGGGTGACTCGCGTTTTTTCAACTTCTGTCAAAACGTTCTCATCCGATTGTAAAAGTGACAATTGCCCTTAGGCACTTGGCTGGAGGATAACTTTCATTGCCCCTGCTTCTCCCGCATAGAGCCGCTCAAACCATTGCGGCCCTTCTTCCAATCGAGCCGTAGCGGTGATCATTGGCCGAACGTCGATCAATCCACGTCGCAAGTACTCGATGCATTGCGGTATCTCTCCGTTGGACGCGCACGACCCCAGCAATGTCAATTCGCGATTGACGATCGGTTGAAGCGGGATTTCAATGTTCGGTGACAAATTTCCTACCAATGTAACCGCTCCGCCTCGACGGACAGACATAATTGCTGACTGGACGGTCTTTGTTCCACCGACAACCTCCAGTGCTGCGTCGACGCCGCAGCCGCCGGTAAGCCGATAGACCTCGGACGGAACATCACAGCTTTTGGCATTCAACGTGAAATCGGCCCCGAGAGAACGCGCTAGTTCAAGTTTCCCATCATCCAGGTCGACGGCGATCACCGTTGCAAAACCTGCCAATCGAACCGCTTGAATACAAAGTAAGCCGATCATTCCGCTGCCGATCACCACACACGAATCTCCCATCTGATGTGGTGTTCGATTGGTGGCGTGCACCGCAATGGAAACCGCTTCAATCATCGCGGCATGCTCAAAGGAAAGTTCGTCTGGCAATTGGTATGCAATGTTGTACGGTACACTCACGAACTCGGCGAAGGCTCCGTGCCGCCTAAACTCATCGCAGGAAACGCCAAGGACCTGTCGGTTCTCACATAGGTTGATACTGCCCCTTCGACACGCTTGGCATTGCCCGCACGAAACAGTCGAGTCAAAAGTAATCCTATCTCCTTCGGCAAAGCCTTTCACTTGCTTGCCAACTGCCGTTACGACACCCGCTGCTTCGTGCCCCATAACCAAAGGAGGCTTGCGTCGACCGGAACTGCCGTCATAGCCATGAATATCGCTACCACAAATCCCGCAAGCTCGAACCTGTACCAACAAATCATCCGGACCAATATCGGGAACCGGCATATCGACCACGTTTAACGTCTTGTATTCACTTAACAACATCGCCTTCATGCGTTGCTTACTTTCAAACTAGGGAATCCACCTGCGGCGCTTCGAAACGCTATTCGAATGCAAAAATACTATCTAGAGCTTTATTACAGCGCAATGCAAGACTAGCGTTGTTTTGGTGTGCGGGCATCCCGCCTGCTACTTGGGAAGAAAGGCAGGCGAGTCGGCCTCGCACCACCCATAAAATCAACCGGTTACTAACCACGCGTCTTTCCTTTTAAGCGTCTCCGATGACGCATCACGAAAGTACCTATGCTCGCAACCAGTAAGCTAATTGAAGAAGGTTCTGGAACACCGACAAGTCCATATTGGAGCACGACACCTGATCCCGACTGAGAAACGCGGAATGCCGAGTTCACCGGGAGATTGGTAAACTCCGACGCATTGATCACAAACTTGCTAGCATCAAATCCTACGAGATCCGCCGTGTTGAGCAGCATCCAGGAATACTGAAGATTTGGATCAAAATTCAACGCATTTCCAGGTGTCGCCAGCGCCGAAAGACTTTTGATATTGACCAATACTTCCGAAGCACCGCTCAAATTGAGCGTCCCACTAATTTGTATCGGCTCTGCCATCGATCCGATGGCCAGTTCTCCGCTGCCCTGGGCAATACCCGCATCGATCAATTCCCAATCGATGATACCGATACCGTTGACCGTCAAATCTCCGGACGAAGGTGCCGAACTAGCCATGCTGGGCGCGGCAGGTGCGGGCGGGTTTGGAACTCCAGGAGAAAATCCTCCTGAAAACAATACGCTCCCAGTGACCGTTACCGAGCCACTTATCGTACCAGAGCCGATGATGGTCGTTCGACCATCCCGAGCGTTCGCAATGAGCGTACCGGCCGCAGTTTGACCTGCCGCCACACTGAAATTGCCACCGTTGATCGTATAGATTCCGGTGTTTCCAAGGTTCGCCGTGGTGCCGGTCAGTGCCAGGGCTCCCGTTCCATTCTTAACGATATTTACAATACCGCCGCTTGCATTCAGCGGAATGTTCTGGATTTCACTGCTTGCGGTCGCCGACGTAATGGTCAAAGTCGATGTCCCGGTTCCCGTATTGACCAAATTAAAATTGGATCCCGTAACAGTACTTCCGCGAATCACCGAGTTGAAAGTGTGATCGAAATCACGCATATCGAGGTTACCAGTCGCAGCAACGTTCCGAGTGATCAGATCGACGCCCGAATTTAAAGCATTCGTTGACCCTAAGCGAACTGTTCCACCCGAAAGGTCAAACTTTGTATAGTTAGGGCTAATAAAATTATTCCCCGTAAACTCGGTATAACCATTAGCCGTCGAAGAACGCTGGATAATCGTGTCACCGGTAGGCAACGTTACTTGGCTAGTTACTCGAAGCACAGATCCGAGTCCAGCACCCGATCCGAAGTGCCCCCGGTCCGCTAGCAAGGTCGCCAATGTAATTGGACCGCTGACCGTTCCCACACCGGCACCCGTATTGGTGACCTGTTGTACCCCTGCACCTTCGATCGCTCCTCGACCGCCTTGACCGGCTAAATCGTTCATGACAATTGGATTGCTTATGGTAACGCCGTTACCGACGTTCAACTGAGTTACGCGAGCGGTTGATACACCGTTTAGGGTAACCGTACCAGTACCAAACGCCGCGTTGTTGCTGGCACCGATGGTATGATTCGAGATCGAAGTATTCCCGGTATAGGTGTTCGTTCCCGTTAGAATCAACGTTCCGTTCTGCGTTAATAACGGCTCAGGAGTTCCAAATTGGACGTTGAAGCCACCGCTGATCGGCGCGACAATGTTCCCCAAAACATTCTGTCCGGCGATGCGAGCATCCGCTGTCAACTGAACCTGGCTCGTCGCACCAATCGTCGCGCCCGTCGCATTCAAACGCAGCGCGCCAAGAGGACCGAAATTTGCCGTCGGTTCAAACACCCATCCGTTGCCGGCGATCTCGAAAATATTTCCTTCATGAGGAACCGTACCAGCAACCAGTGCGGCTGATCCCGAAGGAATAACTACTCTTGCCGAACCGAGTTCATCGAGTCCGTTACCATTATCGACGTTGATTCGTGCATTGTTCAATACCCATCGACCGCTGAATGCGGAGTTGTCGGCATTGATCGTGTACGCACCAGCCGAATTGATCGCATTGGATTGCGTTGTCGCAACCCCGTTGAGTTTGATATCCCCAGCACCGCTAAAGACATTGGTGAGCGTGGTCGCGGCTGTTGCGGTTGCAGTTCCATTGAGACCGTTTCGCGTTAGCTCGAAAACACCACCCGAAGCGATGCTAACTGGTCCAGCCCCCATCCCCGAATTATTGATATTCAAGCTGTTGCGGAACGTAGCGCCGCTCGAAATATTTGTTTGCAAGATATTGGTAATCACGTTCGCCGAAATTTCCGCCAGACCATCTGTCTGATTGGACCCAGTATACACATTCTCGAGAATTCCACCCTGAACGTTTGCCGTACCAATGGTGTGCTGTGCTCCGGCTCGAATCGTATTGATCGTTAACGTTCCGGTACCACTCTTGTTCAACGTCGATTGAAGACCTTCAATAACGCCGCTGGTGTCCGATAGCTCCCCTGGCTCGCCCACTGGCGTGCCCGATGGCGTGACCACGTAGTTGATCGCGTTATTGTTGAAGTTGAACGAAACTCCTGTCTGGACAGCACCTCGAGGACCTACGAGAGCTGTACCTGTATCATCAAACGTAACAATATCTTGGTCGAAGAAGACATCTGGACTGGCACCATTCACCCAGTTCTGGGTTGCCTGGGTATCCCAAAAGCTTGGATTCGTAGGGTCATTTCCCCGCCAAGTTAAATTACCAGCTTGATAATCCAAAAGAATTTGAGTCGCGGTTGCTTGAAGGCCATTGCCAAACGCTCGACCATTAAACCGGATTTGTTGATCGCTTATCATGCTCGCCAAGTCAGCAGCCGCCGATTCAAATACGACCAACCCAGTTCCACTGGTGATTGGTGCACTGAGTCGCACAATCGCCGGGACACCTACACCGGCTCTATTCACTGCTCCGACGCGCAAGTGCTGGTTGGCTCCCGTTGTTGACGGGTCGAAAGTAATCACATTCCCGTCGAGCAATCGCAACGTGCCCGTTGTCTGTCCTTCACCACCAATTCCAACGCGGAAAATCGTGGCCGTCAACGGGTTGGACGAATCCAAAAAAATGTTAGCCGCGATCGGCGACGTGTTGAGCAAATCG
>Ga0163150_10007491_pt1 | contig 12788 bp, 9 predicted proteins | sample OliLakLV19P2IB_FD_148628 | JGI IMG/M metagenome (GOLD analysis project Ga0163150, IMG submission 148628) | Freshwater microbial mat bacterial communities from Lake Vanda, McMurdo Dry Valleys, Antarctica - Oligotrophic Lake LV.19.P2.IB | ecosystem: Environmental > Aquatic > Freshwater > Lake >...
GTCCTAAAAGAAAATTACCCATGTCAGTTCCTCCGCACTGCGTCAGGGACAAGCTCTCGCGGCTCGTCACTTTTCCGGCAATGCCGGCTTAAACTAAGCAGCTAACGGGCCATTGGCGGCGGGACGCAGAATCACTGGTTTGCAAAAGCGAGCGGAGGAAAAGCGTGCAGAATTTTCATCCCACGCAAACTTCGAGGAGCGCGGCGTGCAGGGGCGCGTGCTGGTTTTGCGCCAGCTTGCGACCGCCGGCGGTGACGTAGAACACGTCGAGAGCCTTGTGCGCTTCAGTATCGATCAGGACGACTTCGATGTTGCAGCCGGCCCCGGACATCGCGGCCGCCAAATCGTAGAGCAGTCCGGGGCGGTCTTCAGCGATGATCTCGATGAGCGTCGCGGCCGGTGAAGCATCGCTGTTGAAGGCGACTTTGGGAGGCACGCTATGCGCGCGGCGCACGGTCCTGGGCCGGTTACGAAGGAGGCGCTTCACGTCGTCCTTGCCGAGCACGACGCGGGCGATGGAATCGCGCATACGGTCAGATTCCGAGGGGTTGAGTTCAAGGGTCCGCATCGGGTCGGCGAAGGTGAACGAATCGAGGACGAAGTGAGCGGAGTTGGCAAACGCCTCGGCCTTCAGGATGTTCATGCCAAACGCGGCTAGAGCGCCGGAGATGGAGGCGAATAGAAAAGGCCGGTCTGGAGTGGCGACGACAAGGCGGTAGTAACCGCTCTCGCGCTCCACTTCGATACCGATGCCGGAGGTGCGGGCCTGCTCCCAAAGCGCGAAGTGGCGGCGCGTGGTTTCGACGGAATGCGTGCGCGCATAGCGGGTGGGGAAACCTTGCAGGAATTCGCGCATGGCCGGCTCGGCGATTTCAGGAGCCTGGATCCGCTGGGTTTCAAGCTCGCGAGTGAGCTCATCATAGGCGAGCAGATAGGTTCGCCATAACTGCTCGTGCCGCCAGGGCGTCATGGCCGTGGGGTTCACGGCGCTGATGTCGGCGAAGGTGAGCAGGGTGAGGAGCTTGAGACGTTCGACAGTTCCGATTTGCTTAGCGAGGGCGCGGGCGGTGGCTGCGTCGCCGAGATCGCGCGAGGTCATCACGGCGGAGAGCGCCAGGTGCTGTTCAATCAGGAACAGCACGGTGGAGGCTTCTTCAGGACGCAGACCGAGGCGGTTCATCACTTCGCGCGCGAGCACCAAGCCATCGGCGACGTGATTGCCGCCGCCTTTGCCGATGTCGTGGAGCAGAAGCCCGAGACGCAGGAGGGCGGGGTTGTCCACTTCAGCGAGAAGATCGCGAAAGCGCCGGTCAGCCTCGAGGTGTTCGAGGCTTTCGATTGCGACGAGGGTGTGTTCGTCGACGGTATAGCGATGGTAAAAGTCGCGAACCACGAGGCACTCGATGCGCCGCCATTCCGGGATCATCGCCGCCAGGACACAGGATTGCTCCATGGCGCGGAGGCCGGCGGAGGCTTTGGGTTGAGCGAGCACGCCGCGGAATTCGGGCCAGCGGCCGGTCCACGAAGCGGCGATTTCAGGAAGCGCTTCGGTGATGCGGCGTTCGGTTTCACGGGCGATGGGCAGGCCGTGACGCGCAATGAACTCGAACAGCCGGAGCAGCAGGCCGGGGTCGCGAACGATCTGTTGCGGGGAGCGGACGTAGACGTGATCGCGGGCAACGGTGAAGTCGGAATTGGAGAGGCGGGTGCGCCAGTCGCGGAAATGGCCGAAGAGGGAAGGCTGAGTATCTTCAGCGTGCTGGACCGCGTCGGTTGCGGCACGGGCGATGGCGCGGGCGTGGCGGAAGTAGCTGCGCATCATCTCGGCGGGCTGGCCGCTGACATCGTCCTGGGCTTCGAAGGAGAGGATATTGTCATCGCGGCGCGACCGCGAATGGAGGAACGATCGGAGGGGAAACAGAAACGCGCGAGCGCCGGTGAGATCGGGCGGAGGGATGTCCAGCAGCTTCGAAAGCCAGTGCACGACGTGAAGGTCGCGCAGGCCCCCGGGGGTTTCCTTGAGGTTGGGCTCGAGATGGTAGATCGTGTTCTGGAACTTCTGGTGGCGGGCGCGAGTGAGCTGGGCGAGGTGGCGGGCGATGGCCTTGCCCTGGAGCCTGAAGAACTTCGGCATGCGCGCTTCAAGCTGCGCGAAGAGATCGGGATCGCCGGCAAGGAGGCGCCGGTCGAGGAGGCTGATGCTGAGTTCGGTGTTGCCCTCGTGAAGCTGGCAACATTCGTCGATGGTTCTCACCGAGTGGCTGAGGCGGAGGTTGGAATCCCAGAGATCCTGCACGAAGGCGCCTACAGCGGCCTTGATTTCCGAGGGGGTGAGAGAGTTTGAAACCAGCAGGAGAACGTCTACATCGGAGCAGGGAAACAACTCGCGCCGCCCGAATCCGCCGACGGCGAGTACCGTCATTCCGGATGCGTGGTGCGGCGCGAGCCGTGATGCGAATGCAGTTTGAACCAATGCATCGACGGACGATGTGCGCTCGTCGATCAAGGCTTCAGTGTCGGGCGCGGAAAGCAGACGTGGACTTTCCGTTGGAGACTTACTCACGCGGCTTCAACCTCTATAGCGCTGAATCGCCCCGGTCGTCATTGCGAATCCGAATCACATCGAGGACGTCGAAGACAAACACTTTACCGTCGCCGATCTTACCGGTTCGCGCCGAAGCAACGAGGGTCTTGATCACTTCTTCAGAGCGTTCCGTGGGCACCACCATCTCCAGTTTCACCTTCGGCAGGAGGTCGACTTCATACTCCTGGCCGCGGTAAACCTCTTTATGACCCTTCTGGCGGCCGTGTCCTCGAACCTCGGTGACGGTCATGCCGTCGATGCCAATGGCCTTCAGCGCCTGTTTCACATCTTCAAGTTTGTGGGGTTGGATGACTGCTTCAATTTTCTTCATTGGTGGTCTCCGTTACGCCTCCAGATTGTAGCCTTCTTCGCCGTGCATGCTGATATCGAGGCCGTCCATCTCATTTTCAGCATTGGCTCGCACACCGGTGACGAGGTCGCAGATTTTAAGGATGACGAGAGTGCCGACGATGGCCAAGCCCCAGGCGATGGCGGTGCCGATGAGTTGGTTGACGACCTGCCCGCCGTTGCCGTCGATGAGGCCGAGCGGCTGCTCTTTGAGTGCGCTGTTGACGGCCTTGGTTGCGAAGACGCCGGTGAGGATGGCTCCAAGCGTTCCACCGGCGCCGTGGACACCGAAGGCGTCGAGCGAATCGTCGTAGCCGAACTTATGCTTCACAAGGGCGACCATGAAGAAGCAGACGATGCCCGCCGCGAAGCCGATGAGCAGGGCTGGGAAGGGAGCGACGAAGCCGGAGGCGGGGGTGATGGCGACGAGCCCGGCAACTGCGCCGGAGATACCACCGAGCACGCTCGGCTTGCCCGTCTTGAGCCATTCAACGAGCAACCAGCCCAAGGCAGCGGCAGCGGCGCCGAAGTGGGTGGCGACGAAAGCGCTGGTGGCGAGACTGCCTGCGCCGAGGGCGCTGCCGGCGTTAAAGCCGAACCAGCCGACCCAGAGTAGACAGGCTCCGATAAAGCTGATGACCAGGTTATGCGGTTTCATCGGCTCCGTTGGATAGCCTTTGCGTTTGCCTAAATAGAGGCAGCAGACGAGTGCCGAGACGCCGGAGGTGATGTGGACGACCGTGCCGCCCGCGAAATCGAAGCAGGGGACTTTGCCGCCGAGGTAGGCGTTGAGGAATCCACCTTTGCCCCAAACCATATGCGCCATGGGGAAGTAGACCAGCAGTGTCCAGAGGATGGTGAACAGCAGCATCCCGCTAAATTTCATGCGCTCGGCGAACGCGCCCGAGATGAGCGCCGGCGTGATGATGGCGAACATCAACTGATAGATCATGAAGGTCTGCTGGGGGATGGTTGCCGCATAGTCGGCGTTAGGCGCGGCGCCGACTCCGTTGAGAAACATGTAGCGGAGGTCGCCGATAAAGGGGTTGCCTTCACCAAAGGCCAGGCTGTAACCGACGACGGCCCAAAGAACAGTAACCACTGCCATCAGGATGAAGCTGTGCATCATGGTGCCGAGCACGTTCTTTCGTCTGACGAGGCCGCCGTAGAAAAGGGCCAGGCCGGGGCCGGTCATCATGAGCACGAGGGCGGAGCTGGTGAGCATCCAGGCGTTATCGCCGGCGCTTTGAGCGGCCTTCACCGCGGCATCGAGTTCGGCGAGCTTCTGCTCCACCGCCGGCGTTGTTTGAGCAAGGGCGAGAGCCGGTAAGAGTAAAGCGAGAGCATACAGTCTGTGCATCGAGTCTCCTTCGCGGTGAAGTAAATAGAACGGGAATCTCGATGATACGGAGAGGCGCCGTCAATCGACAACCGAAGTTTTGGATGAGTGCGATACGAAAAACTTATGGGGCTGTGAGTTGCGGGGCTTTTCGGTTGAGGTGGGGCTACTTCATACCGAGCGGGAAGTCTCGGCGATCCGCACTTCGGTTGGCAATCATTGCCAGCCCTGATAGTGCGAGAAAAAGGAGGCCCATCAGCATGCCGACCCGCAATGTAAACCTGCAGAGCATTTTGCCCGCTTCGTCGAAACCGGCATCAGATCCGGGCGATTCAGCAACGCAAGTGAGGCGGTGCGAGAAGGCATCCGGCTTCTGAGCAGCCCGAGCAGGATGACAAAGCCGAGCTCGAATGGCTTCGATCCGCCGCCAAGGAAGGCTTCACCGCCGCCGACCGCGGCGACTATGTGGCCCTGAATTGCGGAACAGGGATAGGTGATTTCCTCAAGGAGATCCGGAAAGAGGCCTCGGCCGAACTCACAGCCCAGCGCAAACGTGGCTAAAAGGGCCGGTGTTCAAGTCCAGGTTACCGGCTCCGCCCGCCGGGACATCGCCGCATCGTGAAACGGAGCCTTCAGGAACAAGGGGAGGCGGCAACTTTACGATATGAAGCGCTCATCCTGCTTCGCTACGCGGAGGCTTGCGTGACCAATCTGACCTTCTGAAGAAATTCCGTCGCCTTCTGAAGTTCTTCCTTGTCTACCTTCCATCCGAACTTCGGCAGCATCTTGGCGATTTCTTCGAGAGTAGCCTTGTGATTCATCTCGGTCAGGATGTAGTATGCCTTCGCAGCAATCGAGAGTTCCATGTAGTCGAGATTTCCGGCCTCGTTGACGACCTTCGCAGCGGTCTCAATTCGCGTCCAGAGTTCAGTTTGGAGCGCCGCCTTCCGGTTGGCAACCCTCGCCCCTGCATCCGTGAGTTGGTAGTCATGGCGGGACATCTCGAAGCCTCGCTGATCGACGCCCCACCCGGCCACAGATTCAGACAGGTACCCCAACGACTTCATTTCAAGGTTCGTGGTCGCAACGCCTTCTGAGTAAGGCCCGTAGTAGTGCGCTTCATAACCGAGATCGGTGTTCAGGAAAACGGACAGGAAGTAAACTCGCTTTTGGAGCATCGTCTTCCCCTTGATTGTGCCGCCGAAGGCTCTGTATGCCAACAGCAGAACGTCACGAATCGAATGTTCATTCGTCATTTGTAAATCCTTCGAGACAACGCAATATCGGCTCCCTGATTCTGCTCATCAGTTCCCGGCGCTCTCCCGGACTATCGTAGCGGACCGGGGCGTATACAGAGAAGTGGGGATCGTTTAACTTCTCGTTAATGGATTTGAAGAGGTCAGATTCCTCTTCGAAAGGCGTCGGGTTCGGTGTCGTGTGGACCATGATAGAACCCTCGTCGTTCCGGGACTGCGCTCGGGCCGACTTCAGGCTGTAGGCGTGAACGATCAACAGTTGCGACGGGTCCTTCAACGAAGAATCGAACTTAATGCCCACCTCTCCAAGAGCCCCAGCAATCTGTAACTCAAGCTGCCGCCGCAAGCCCCTGTTCTCCGTTTTCGAAATTGAAGTGATGCACTCTCGACAGGTCTCTGGCAGATGGCTCACCCTGTCATCGAAAACTCTTTTCAAGAGCCGTCGCTGTTTGAGCCGTTCCACAAGGTCGTGGCAGTATCCGCCCTGATACCTTTCATCCCCAAACTCCAATAGGAACCGCCCATCGTCCCATTTCGTATAATTTTCAACGAATCCCGCCTCGCCGTCGTAAGCGTACAGTCGGTGCAGCGGAACGATTTTGTCTTCTTCGATTCCGAGCGTGATGGCCCGCACCACCATCTGATCCGTGACCATCCGGACACGGTGACTGTAAACTTGGGCGGTTAGGTAATACTTCGCCAATACAAACTGTTCAAGGGCATGAACTCCGTCCGCCGAGACCATCAGGAGCTTACGTCCATCGGCTGGGTCTTCCACGACTTCCAACTCACGGTGAAGTTGCTGAAGATCGAACACGCCGTATTTCACTCCGCAGAAGTAGCTGTCTCGAAGCAAGTAGTCCTGCTTGTCGGCATCGAGCGGACCGGAGACGATGGATCGGAATAGCGGCTCGTCATAGCCTTGGGCCAGCAAAGACTCCACTTGAGAGAGGGTCCGTTTCCCGAGCGTATCGATCAGGTGCGTATTCGTTCGCAGGAGATCCTGCGTGACTAGCTCATGAATCTTTTCCGACTTCTTCTGATTGAACCGCGCCGCAAGTTTCTCCCGATCAGCAAAGATTTCCAAAGCGCCTTCGGAAACATGGGAGAAGGGGCCGTGCCCGAGATCATGTAGAAGCGCGGACAAACGGACAATTCGTGCCTGCTCGGGATCAAGTCCGCAAACGGCGGCCATCAGACTCGTGACGTGAAAGACTCCGAGAGTGTGTTCGAACCGCGTATGGAGTGCGCCAGGGTACACCAGATTTGCAAAGGCCAGTTGGCGCACGCCACGCAACCTTTGAAAAACCGGAGTCGCTACGATGTCAGCCTCTTCGCCAGTCAATCGAATGAAGCCGTGGATGGGATCTCTGACACTTCGAGCTTCACTCATAGCGAAACATTTCAAACATTCTACGTTTGCTCAGTATATCCGTTCAGAAGTGTTGAGAAGCGCAACGGCTTCACGGGAACACGTCTGGGAGATCCTTGATGATGGGAGGGTGCGGGTAGAATGCAGGGGCCGGATGCAGACACTGCAGAACGCGAGGCTCTTGACCGGCCAGCAGATCACTGAGCGCAAGCTCTGATCGATATTGGAATCGACGCCGACCCGGCACGTTCAAAAGAGCTGCCTGAAATCATGATCGAAGAGCACGCACCTACCATCTCTCGCTAAGCCGACGTGCGCATGGAGGTTGGTGACTGACGCTCGCGGCTCTTCTCCCTTCGAGGCGGCTTTGCTCGTGTTCATCGAAGTGGGGCCGACGATCGCCCTCTGATCTGACGACCCCCACCGCCTGAACCCGACGCCGGATTGCTGGAAGCGGGAGTCGGCAGCCAAGTCAAGACCTGACGGCGGTCATGTGAATTCCGACTCCCGGATTCCGACTCCCGGATTCAGAACTCCTACGCTGATATCATGACAGCGGCTTAGGAACGTCATGAGAATCTATCGAATTTTACTCGCCGTTATGCTTGTCGCCGGTGTCGCCGGCGTTGTCGAAGCGCAGCAGCCGCCGCGCAAGAAGAGAGTGCTGGCTATCGGAGCCGTTGCCGGCTTTCAGCATGACTCCGTCTCAACGGGCCTCGCCACCATCTACAATCTGGGCAAAGAGACGGGGTTGTGGGATACCTACATTCGCACGGACACGCAGTTGATCACGAAGAAGAAAGTGCCCGCGGGAAACGCAAAGAACCTGGACTATTTCGACGCCGTGTACTTTTACACGACTGGCGAACTGGCGCTCGACGATTCGCAGAAAGCCGATCTGCTGTCGTTCGTCCACGAGGATGGAAAGGGCTTTGTGGGCGGCCACAGCGCCATGGACACGTTCTACAAATGGCCCGAGTATGCAGTGCTGGTGGGCGCATGGTTCGACGGTCATCCCTGGAACACCTTCGATGCGCCGATCATCGTGGAGAACACCACGTCGCCGATGTCGAAGCACCTGCCGCGCACATTCACGATCAAAGACGAGATCTACCAGCCAAGCAAAGAGTTCTCGCGGGAGAAGCTTGACGTGCTGGCGCGGCTCGACGAGAGCAAGTTGGACCTCACCAATCCGCGCATCAAGCGGACGGACAAAGATTGGGCCGTGGCCTGGGTGAAAACATACGGTAAGGGCCGCGTCTTCTACACGACGTTTGGGCATGTGGACGCGGTTTACGATAATTCCGACATTCGGAAGATGTATCTGGAGGCCGTGAAATGGGCCTTGCGGATCACGGATTACGAGCCGCAGCCGCATCAAAAGAAGTAGCCTCGGGACGGGCATTCGGCGTTACGAGGCGCGTGAAGCCGCTTCAGCCGGCCTGCCGTTGCTATAATTCATAGAGGAATACCCTTCCCAACTCAGTTAGGAGTCTCTCAGGATATGTTTGATCTGTTTCGCAGCCGGGCCAAGGCTGTGCGCTATCTGCTCGGTGGATTGCTTGGCATCGTCGCTCTATCGATGGTGATCACTTTGATCCCCGGCTATGGCTCCGGCACCAGTTCCACCGACAACGTAATCGCGGAAATCGGGAAGGGCGCGCTGACCGTCAAGGAAGTGCAGAACGAGATGCAGCAACTGGTGCGCGGGAAGCAGATCCCGTCCGACCTTGTTGCCGTCTACCTGCCACAGCGGATCGAACAGATGATCATGGAGCGGGCCGTGGCTTACCAGGCTGAGCGGATGGGCTTTCAAGTGCCCGATGCCGAACTGGCCGCGACCATCCGGACCGTGCTACCGCGATTCTTTCAGAACGGGCAGTTGATCGATAAGAACGCCTACGAGGCCTTTCTGAGCGAGCAAGGCTACACGATTCCCGAGTTTGAAGCGAACCTGCGCAAGCAGATGCAATTGACCCGTCTGATGAACGTCGCGCTTGAAGGGATCATCGTGACGCCGGACGAAGTGAAGCGCGAGTACGACCGCAAGAACGCCAAGATGAAGGTTGCCTACATCGGATTTCGACCGGACTTGATGAAGTCGCAGGTGAAGGCGTCCACCGAGGAGCTGCAAGCTTACTACAACGGGAACAAGGAAGGCTTCCGCGAGCCGGAGAAGCGCGATCTGGTGGTGCTTGTCGCGGACCAGGAAAAGATGGGCGCGGCGATGACGGTGCCTGAAGACCAACTGCAGCGCGCCTATGCTCAGAATCGCGACAACTTCCGCACGCCTGAGCGCGTGAAAGTGCGCCACATCCTTTTGATGACCACCGGCAAGTCAGCCGACGAAGTGAGCAAGATCAAGGCGAAGGCGGAGGGGCTGCAGAAGCAGGTAAACGACAAGAGCTTCGGCGATCTGGCGAAGGCTAACTCGGAGGATCCGGGATCGAAGGACAAGGGCGGCGAGCTGGGTTGGATCGTTCGCGGCCAGACGGTGAAGAACTTCGAGAATGCTTCGTTCACACAGAAGCTCGGCGACATATCGCCGTTGATCACCACCGAGTACGGCTTCCACATCATTCAGGTTCAGGAGAAGGAGCAGGCGCGGCTGCGGCCATTTGAGGAAGTGAAGGCGCAGCTTGCTACCGATGTGAAGCGGGTTCAACTTGCAGACCGGGTCCAGAACGGGATCGAGCAGGCGAGGGTCGCCCTTCTGAAGTCGCCGGGGAGCTATGCGCAAATCGCCGCGCAGTACGGGCTGGATGTGGTGAAGGCCGATCAGGTAGCCCCTGGCGCGCCGATCGGAGCGCTGGGCGCCAACCCGGAACTCGATCAGGCGGTGGTCTCACTGAAGGCGGGCGAGGTGTCCCCCGTGTTCCAGCTTTCGCCGACGCGGCTTGGTGTGGCTGAAGTGGCCGCTATCGTTCCCTCACGCGTTGCAACATTCGCGGAAGCGGAACCGAGGATCCGCGAGAACTTCGTGAACGCGAAGGTACAGACGCTGGTGGTTGAGCGGGCCAAGAGCGCGGCCGATCGCGTCAAGGCGGGCGAGGACATGCAGAAGGTGGCGAAAGACCTGGGAGGCGAGTACAAAGCGCCGCCCGAGTTCACCGCCGAGGGCGCCGTGGAAGGACTCGGCTCGGCGTCGACGTTGAACGAGATCTTCGGAAAGCCGGCGGGCACGGTGGCAGGGCCGCTCAATGTGGTTGGCCAGATGGTGATCGCCAAAGTGCTGGAATCGATAAACGCCGATGCCGCGGGCCTGGCGTCACAGCGCGAGTCTTTGGTGCTGGCTCTCAAACAGAAGAAGGGCACCGAGCGCAAGGATCTTTTCCAGGACAGCATCCTGGCCCAGTTGCTGAAAGAAGGCAAGGTAAAGAAGCATCAGGATACGATCAACCGGCTGCTGTCGTCGTATCGCGGCTAAATGATCGAACAACTGATCGACTTCTTCCGGATCCTCTGGACTCCGGACCGCCTCATCCCCTTCCTCGGGCAGATTCTCACGAGCTGGGTTGGGTACGCGATGCTGTTCGGGATCGTGTTCGCGGAGACCGGGCTCTTAGTGGGGTTCGTGTTTCCGGGCGACTCGCTATTGTTTACCATCGGCGTTGTCGTGGGCGCGGGTAACCTCGACATCGTCGCGGTTTGCGCGGTGCTGACGGTAGCGGCGATTCTGGGCGATCAGGCCGGCTATCTGCTTGGCATGCGGACCGGGCCGCGAATCTTCAACCGTCCGGACTCGCGCTTCTTCAAACAGGAGTATGTGCGCCAGACGCAAGCGTTCTATGAGAAGCACGGCGGCAAGGCGCTGGTGATGGCCAAGTTCATCCCCATCGTGCGCACGTTTGCGCCGTTCATGGCGGGCGTTGGCCGGATGCCTTATGGGCGCTTCCTATTCTTCAACGTATTTGGCGGCCTGGGGTGGGTGCTTTCAATGACGCTACTGGGCTATTATCTGGGCGCCATTCCGCTGGTGCGGCGGCATTTCGAAAAAGTAGTGTTGCTGATTATCGTTATTTCCGTGATGCCGGTGGTTATCCAGGGGTGGAAGACGTACCGCGAGAGGCAGTCGGGCGCGCCTGCGAAGTAAGATCAGGCTCGGTCGCGTCTCGCTTGACGGCCACGCAGAAATGCAAGTCCGGCCAACGCGGCTCCCGCCATTAGAACTGTCGCTGGTTCCGGCACTGCCGCGATTTCCCCGGTAATCGTTCCACGAGCAAATCCGAGGGGCGGCGGCTGTCCGGGTCCACGATCGGTGAAGTCGAGGGTGGTGAAGCTCCCGTTGAGCGTTGTCGTTTGATAGCCGGGACCGCCTACATCGACGGAGATTGAGAGTGCCGAGATCAACTCCAGCGAGGTGACGAGTGAGGCGTTCAGGACATTCGGAATGAAGTCAATATCCACTCGCCAGCGGAAGGTCTCAGCGCCACCGAAATCGTTGAAGAACATCGTGAAGATTTGAGACTGATTCGTGACCGGACTCGGGACCGTACCGGTGAAGCCCGGCGTGCCGACATTCAGCCCACTGGGATCGGCGAGGAAGGCGCGCGACAACACACCGGTGGTGTTGAAGACGTATGGGCCGGTGAGCGTCAACGTCATCTGTTGCACTCTTAGATCGGAGGCTCCACCGTCGCTCGAGAAGATGAAGAAAGCGCCGCCGTTGTCATCGTTAAAGACCCCGGAAGGAACTCCGTAGTCGAGCGTGACGGCAGCGGCAGAGGCTGTTAGGGCTGCGCAGAGTGCGAGCGTGATCAGACGCACGGCACCCGCGCGTTTTCGGTAGTTGGGCAAGCTTTACTCCAGTTAAACCAGCAGGTGCTGATAGGTTAATTGCTCTGATAGTTTAACATGATTACACCTATGATTTTATCGATTTAAATGGACCTGCGGCTCCATTAGTACTAGAAGTAATGGACTTACTTTAATTTAGACGTTGCGCGAAGAACCACCGGGTCGCGCTGTGCTTCCACTTCGTCGCCCTTTTCCACTCCGAAGGCGAGCGTAATCACCTCTTGCATGAGGCGGTTCTCGATCCAGGATTTCTCCGACAGCCACTCGCTTAACGGCGGTTGGATTCTGCGTTGAGAAAGCCACACCTTGAAGTCGTCGAGCAGGGCTCCGGTCATCTCGAACTCCGGCGTGATCCTGGTTCTCTGAGTGAACTCAGTAGCGAAGTTGGTGATGGCGCCGCTGGCGTCGAGTACGGCACGCAGACGGGTGATGGGGGCCGGTAGCACCACCTCATCCGGCTCGACGCCGTAGTGGGCGGAGCCGATGGAGGAGCCCAACTGCACGCCTTCGAGCGGACGCTGCAGCGACCGGCCCTTGGGCGTGTAATAGAATGCCGTTGTCAGCGCGAGGGCGCTGTTGTTGGAAAGATTATAGACGCTCTGAACGAGGCCCTTGCCGTAGCTCTGCTCACCGTAAATGGTGGCGCGGCGATGGTCCTGCAGCGCGGCGGTGACGATCTCGGCGGCGCTGGCGGTCTTGGCGTTGATGAGTATGGCAACGGGGAACAAATAGGGCTTCGAATCTTTCGGAACGGCGATCTCATCGCCCTGAACCGCGCGTCCCTTGACGCTCAGGATCTTCTGTTCGGGATTGAGAAACATGGCCGCCATCTTAAGCGCCGATTCCACGACACCGCCTGGATTATTGCGGAAATCGATCAAAAGACCGTGCAAATCCCGGCCGCCGAGTTGATCGATGTGGGTCTTGAGAAGGTCGGCAGTCTTGGGATCGAAGTTGGCGACGCGCACGTAGGCGACGCCGGGCTTGAGCAGAAACGCACGGTCGACACTGGGCGCTTCCATCAGTTCAGGAGTGAGGACGAACTGGAGGAGGCGGACGTTGCCGGGGCGGCGGACATCGAGACGGGCCGGG
>Ga0163150_10007493_pt1 | contig 12785 bp, 12 predicted proteins | sample OliLakLV19P2IB_FD_148628 | JGI IMG/M metagenome (GOLD analysis project Ga0163150, IMG submission 148628) | Freshwater microbial mat bacterial communities from Lake Vanda, McMurdo Dry Valleys, Antarctica - Oligotrophic Lake LV.19.P2.IB | ecosystem: Environmental > Aquatic > Freshwater > Lake >...
GCTAACACGTATGTAGATATCAATAAGGATAATAAAGTAGATTCTGTTGATTTCTCCATACTGTTGTATCGCTGGGATAAGAAATAATTATTATATATATGAAAAAATACATTTATACCATATCAACATTGAGTGCGTTATTTCTTCTTATACCTCTTACCACCTCAGCTGCGACCGTCTATATCGAAGCGGCTAAAAATCAAATTTCTGTTGGAGATACTGTAATCCTCAATGTAAAAATAAATGCCGAGGGAACTACGATTAATACTGTCGAAGGAACCATTTCCTTAAAATCACTGGGAGGTAATATAACTGTAAAAGAATTTAGTCTAGCAAATTCAGCATTTGGTTTGTGGCCACGAACGCCATCCCTCTCTACTGACGGTAAAACAATTTCATTCGTTGGAGGAGTTCCAGGAGGATTCAATATCGAAGGGGCGACCTTGTTTAAGATTATTGCTGAAGCCCAAAAAGAAGGAAGTATTACGCTCGCACCTGAATTATTGAATGTATTTGCGAATGATGGAAATGGTACAAAGGTAGCGGTAAAAGGAAGTAGTTTTGCATTGACCGTTGGATCCAAGCAAAACGGTGTCCAACCTACAAATGAATGGCAAACCGTTGTATCCAGTGATACAGCTGCTCCAGAAGATTTTATTATTGTTCTTGGTCAAGAATCGTCACTTTTTGATGGAAAAAAGTTCGCTTTCTTTAGTGCCTTGGATAATCAATCCGGTATAGACCATTATGATGTCTCTGAAAATGGTGGACCTGCAATTCGAAGTGGAAGTACGTATGTCCTTCAAAATCAAACAGGAGAAGTAAGGTTGGATGTTGTTGCATATGATAAAGCAGGGAATAAGAAGGCAAGTACCTATTCAGGATCGGCCACAGACGAAAAAGGAGTACCTTGGATCACTATAGCTGTCATTGTGATCATTCTCTATGTTATTCGAAAGATATATAGAAAGATGAAGCGTAGTAAAAAAAATGCTTCATAAGCGATTTGAAAACCGGATTTTAAAAGGGTTCATGCAATCATGTGTGATTGCGGTCCTTTTTCTTTTTTCAGGAACAGGTGTGCATGCTGCAACACTTTCGATAAGTCCCCTAACAGCACAAGTTGCTGTGGGCAATATTGTTTCTGTGAAAGTTGTGATCGGTACTCAGGGTAAAAGTATAAATAACTCTGAAGGATTGGTTTTGTTTCCCTCAGACATGCTCGATGTTATCTCTATCAGTAAGACCCCTTCCATCTTTACGTTATGGGTTGAAGAGCCAAGTTTTTCCAATGCGTCTGGAAAAATAAGTTTCAATGGCGGATTACCAAATCCAGGTTTTACGGGGGAAAATGGAGAAGTGGTTCTTGTTACTTTCAAGGCAAAAAAGGTAGGTACCGCTTCTATTGTTTTCTCTGATGCAACTGTTCGTGAAAATAATGGTTTAGGGACTGATATTTTAACTTTCAAACAATCTGGCATCATCAATATAGGGCCAAGGCAAATTGAAGTCCCTATTTTGTTACCTTCAGTAAATAATCTTCCCGCTCTTCCAGTTATTACTTCTTCGACACATCCACAACAAGATCAGTGGTATTCAAGTGCGAGTGCAACATTTAGTTGGAGTATTCCAAGTAATATAACTTCTATTCAGACACTTCTTGGAACGTCAGCAAATTCAACTCCGACAGTTACATACGATGCGTCTGTGTCTCAAAAAACAATTACAAATCTTACCGATGGCACTCTTTATTTCCATTTGAGATATATGAATGCACTGGGTTGGGGTCCAACAGCTCATTACAAGATTCGTGTAGATTCAACTCCTCCGGAAAAGTTTACACTAACGGTACGCGATGATGGAGTTAGAAATATTGTTTCTTTGAAGGCAATCGATGCGATCTCGGGCATTGAATCATATTCTTTGAAAATCAATGATCAGCCTGCCCTTCGAATTAAACATGATTCTTTAATAAAAAATGACTATACCTTGCCAATCCAAGAACAGGGTGATCATGAGATAGTTGCAGTTGTGTATGATAAAGCAGGAAATTATACCGAATCTCGAGCGCTCTTTTCGAGTCCTGTTATAGTGACACCCACTCTCTCTGTGGTTACTTCGCATCCCATAAAAAATAATCCTATAGAAATAAAGGGTACCAGTAAATATCCTCAATCACCTATGATGGTATTCATTCAATCTGGACGACTTCAGGAAAAGTCATATCCAATAACTACATCTGCTGATGGTTCGTTCTCTCTTATTACTAGTGACATTTCTTCTAGCGGTTCAACCCTCGCATGGTCGCAACTGGTCTTCTCCGACAGCGTGAAGAGTCCGATTTCAGAGAAGGTTTTATTTGAAGTCTACGATACTCCATTTGTAAAAGCTGCAAAGTCGATCACTTATGGCCTGTCTCTAATTATTCCTATTGGAATCCTTATTTTTATTTTACTTTTTCTTGCTTATCTTGGTTGGCATAAGTTCTTTGGGTTGAAGAGAAAATTGATGATGGATTTCCGTTCGACTGCGGATGATATTCATAAAGCACTAATGCTTTTTAAGGATGAATTAAGTACACAACTTGAGTCACTGGAAAAAGCTAAGGAAGATCGGATTCTTAATAAAAAAGAGGAAAAGATATTTAAGGAGCTTCAGGATAATATCGTAAGTATCGACGAGTTCATCGCAAAGAAATTACGAAAGATCAAATAAATCAGCATGAAAAAAATAACCGTTTTTGAATCGTCGATCATCGGATTACTCATTGGAGTCGTGGTGGCAGCCTACCTCACGTTTGTGACAAGCGTTGATGGTTTTATTAGTACTCCACTTTCGGTACTTTCATGGAAGCCTTTGTTAGTGATGATAGAAATCCCGGAAAAATATCTTTTGGTTACTTCGTTTATATTTTTTGTCGCAGTATATGCCGTGTACGGATGTATTGTAGGAATACTTTTCAAAAAAAAGACTCAGTTGGGAATCGTTGCACTGGTGGTCTTGGTTGGTGTGAGTGTTTGGTCAGTCTTTGGTCAAAAAAATGCTCCATTACCACTTCCATCTATTCCTCATGGGTTCGCGACTGCAGCAGTGATTGATCGTACTCCTAAGCCTCCAAAACCATATTTTGGAATAGAGGCATTTGGTGATCTTAACGGAGATACAAAAGATGATGTGGCGTTTGTAATCACGCGAAATGATGAGGATAAGGAAGCTGCGATGTACTATCTCTCATCTGCGTTAGGTGTTGATGGTGGCCATAAAGGAACTAATCTGATCTATCTGGGTGAAAAGATGCAACCTAAGACTCTTGTGATTGTGAAAGGGGTCATTACGATCACCTACGATGAAGTGTTGCGGTACGCTCAAGTTATTGAAGGAAAGTTATTAGAGATTCAAGCCCCTGCTGTTGCGACTACTACGATCACTACAGCTACAACGACACCTGAGTTATAATTACCTCATGCTCTCTCTTTTTTCAACCATCGATGTGTGGGTAAATTCATTCATGTCAATTCACGCTAGCCCTTTCTTACAGGGTGTGGCGACGTGGACAAGTACGATTGCCGATGCGGAAGTTCTCATTGCAGTTTCTGGAGTATTGATTGCCTACGCATTGTTTCGTAGAAAATTGCGGGAGGCAGTGATGATAACCTTGGCTATAGGTTCAACCACTGTCCTTGTCCTCGCTTTTAAGGATTTCTTTATGCGTGCTCGTCCTGACAATGCTCTTTATGTCATTGTGAGTGATCCGAGCTTTCCATCTGGTCATGCCAGTATGGCCGCAGCGTTTTTTGTTATCCTGATGTTTGTGTGTGTACCAAAAATACATTCCTCCGTACGCAGAGGTGGATATATTGTCCTCTCGATCTTTCTTATCATGCTTATTGGAATGAGTCGGTTAATTCTCAACGTACACTGGGCGACTGATGTGTTGGCAGGATGGGCTTTGGGAACAGCGTTGGCTTTTTTCTCCGCGTGGATTGCTCGAAAGTTTTTATCGAAGTAGGCTCTTTCCGAGCATTGCCGATGGGATCGGAATTTCCAAAAGATGAAGAATTGTTGGCGCAACGTCAAAGAGGGCGCCATCTGCCAGAGAAGCTTCCTTGCCTAACAGAATACAGGGTACCAGATTTGTTGTATGAGCGGTGTGTTTAGTGCCGGTAATAGGATCGATGTTTACTTCGGCATTACCATGGTCTGCGATGACGAGTGCAGTACCTCCGGCCGCATGAAGTGCTTCAGAAATTCGTTTTAGTTGAGTATCAATTGTTTCAATCGCTGTAATAATTGCAGGGACATTTGCGGTATGACCGACCATGTCCGGGTTAGCAAAATTAATGAAAATAAAATGTGTACCCGTTTTTATTTCCTCAATAACTTTGTCAGCAATAGCTTCTGCACGCATTTCCGGAGCCTCATCGTGGGTTTTGACGTCCTTGCGACTCGCTAACATGATGTCTCGTTCACCTTCGTATGGCTGCTCTCGTCCTCCGTTGAGGAAATAAGTGGCATGAGCAAATTTTTCTGTTTCAGCAATACGGGCTTGGGAAAGGCCCGCACGGGAAACTTCCTGACCAAGGGTGGCTTCGATTTTTGAAGGAGGAAAGGCGGTGGTGCACGCAAAGTCTGCTGAATATTCGGTTAGGGTGACAAAAAGAATATTGGGAACATCCGTACGTTCGAGCATTTTTTCAGAAAGCATACGCGCACGATCGGCACGGAAATTAAAAAAGAATACGGCATCGTTTTTTGTAATAGCGCATCCTAGGCCGTTGATATTGGTACATACTGTTGGCTGAAGTAACTCATCATTTTTTCCGTCGGCATATTGTTTGGCAAGATAGGCTGATGGTTGTATTTCACACACATTTCCTTTGCAGTGGTAGAGTGCTTGTTCAACGTGTGCCAAACGATCCCAATTATTATCACGATCCATGGCGTAATAACGTCCAGAGACGGTTGCAATAAAAAAGTGGGATCCAAGTTCAGTAAGCACCTTTTCGAGCTCTGCAAGATAGATTGAGGCGCTTTGGGGGGCTGTATCACGTCCATCAGTGAATACGTGAATTGCTACTTTTGGAACTCCTGCTTTTTTCGCCAGACGCAGGAAAACAAAGAGATGATTTTGGTGACTGTGAACGCCGCCGGGACTTACTAGTCCTTGAACATGTAATACTGAGTTATATTTTTTGACATGGTCAAACAGGGAAACGATCGCAGGGTTTGTATCGAATGCTCCTGAAGCAATCGCATTGTCTATGCGTACAAGGTCGGCGTCTGCAGGTCGTCCTATACCAATAGTCATATGTCCAACCTCACTATTACCCATCTGTCCTTCAGGAAGACCGACTGCATTGCCGGATGCTTTGAGAAGAGAGTGGGGTCGGTTTTTCCATATATCATCGAAGAAAGGAGTATTAGCTGCGACAATAGCATTATCCTTTGTCTCTTCACGATAGCCCCAACCATCGAGGACAATGAGTACAACGGGTGATTTCTGAGTAGATTGCATGGTTAATTAGCGAGTTGAAAACGTAAAGACTTTCTTTCCTGGATAAAGAGCTTTTTTACCCAGAGTTTCTTCGATGCGAAGAAGTTGATTGTATTTTGCAATGCGATCCGTACGTGAAAGAGAGCCAGTCTTGATCTGACCTGCTCCTGTTCCCACGGCAAAGTCCGCAATAGTTGTATCTTCTGTTTCACCTGAACGATGGGAAATGATAGATGTATACCCAGCTTTCTTTGCGAGATTAATAGCATCAATTGTTTCTGACACTGTTCCAATTTGGTTTAATTTGATCAGGATGGAATTGCCTATATGTTGTTCTATTCCCTTGGCGAGACGTTCGATATTGGTAACGAAAAGATCATCACCAACGAGTTGAACTTTCGAACCGAGAACTTTAGTGAGTTCTGCATAGCCTGCCCAGTCATCTTCTGATAAACCGTCCTCAATAGAGATGATAGGGTATTTGGCAGCAAGCATTTTGTACCACGCAACCATTTCAGAAGAAGAGAGGGTTTTGTTGTCGCGAACGAGGTGGTACATACCATCTTTGTAGAGTTCAGTCGCTGCAACGTCGAGCGCAATCATAATATCCTTACCTGCTTTATATCCGGCATTTGTAATAGCTTCCATAATAACTTCCAGAGCTGCTTCATTTGAGGTCAACGAAGGAGCAAAACCACCTTCATCACCGACTGTTGTTGCGAGATTACGACTATGAAGAATATTTTTCAACGAATGAAATATTTCTGTACCTGCACGTAATGCATCTTTGAATGATTTGAAACCAGTAGGAACTACCATGAACTCCTGAATATCGGTTGAATTTTCCGCATGTTTACCACCATTGATGATATTCATCATCGGGACAGGTAAGCAGATTGGATTTTTTGTCTTGGCAATTTTATTAAAATACACGTACAACGGTTTCTTGGTACTTTTTGCGAGCGCATGAGAGAAAGCCATGGAGACGCCGAGGATTGCATTGGCACCGAGTTTGCCTTTGTTGGCGGTACCATCGAGTTTGATCAGTTTGTCATCGAGATTACGTTGATCAAGCTCCTTGCCTTTGAGAGCTTTGGCAATAGTCGTATTTACATTCTTTACAGCTTTCTCTACGGATTTACCGTTGTAGTGTTTGCTACCGTCTCGGAGTTCGACGGCTTCGTGACTTCCGGTTGATGCTCCACTGGGGACAGCAGCACGGCCAAAAGATTTGTCGGATAAGATGAGGTCGACTTCAACAGTGGGGTTTCCACGTGAGTCGAGGATTTGTCGTGCGTGTATGGATGATATTTTGGCCATGGGATTTCTGATTTTGAATTAATAATAAGAGCATCGCATTCCTCGGTTAAACAGAACAAGGATTTTATTTTATGTCCTAGTTTGTATCCTTGATAGTGAGTGCTGGATACAAACCTAAAAGAGTGACCACTCCAACAATTGTAAACAAATATGGAGTCGTCGTAAATAAAAGACCGACCGAAGTAATGACTGGGGCAATAAAATAAGACAAATGTCGAGTAATTCGGAATGAACCAAGGATTGCCGAATCACGACTGGAGACGGTTTTGAAGAAATAAACTTCAATCATAATTTCTGTAGTTGCTGCACCAATACGGGTAATCAGAAGAATTAACGCCCAGATCAGAACACTTTTTTCAGAAAAGAGCGGAATCATGGCAGTAGAAATTGCCATGATGACAAATCCGATAGCCATAAGTTCTTTTTCTCCATATTTTTTATCTGCAATTTTACCAAGCGGGTATTGAATGAGTGTAAAAGGCAATAACATAATAGTTAAAATGATACCTATTTCACTCCATGAAAATCCGATGGTATTGTGAAGATAGATAGGACTATAGACCACCATCCAAGCGTAGAATGTTTGGAGGATGATATTAGCCATAAATAATTTAACCCAGTTTTTATTTGAGGAAATTTGTTTGATAAGTTGTACAGGAGAAGGGTGATTATATTCAGGGTCTTTGAAGCGAGGAAAATTGCGGTGAACTAAATAGAGAAATGGGAATAACATCGCAAGTGCAGCTATGTATGTATTACGATAATTTAAACTTGATCCAATAAGTAAACTGCCGAGTAATGGTGCAATCAACCATGCTGAATTGGTAATACTAGTATAGAGGCCACGGACTGCGCCGACTTTATGGTTATTGGTATAGACTGATAAGAATATATCAATTGTAAGACCAATAAGAGGTATAATTGCTGTTTGAAGGATAAAAAGACTTGCAAGTGTGAATGGAGATGTAGATGATATTAATCCATAAAATATGGCGATTTGAATGCATACAAGCCAAATAGATGTTGTATAGTTTCCAATACGACGAATGATACTGGGGGCAATGAGATATCCAAGGATACCCAAGGCTGCTCCGGCCATATATATGTATCCAATAGTCTGTTCGTTCGCGAAAAGTGATAAGAAGCTGGAGTTGGAATATATAGGAATGGCTATATGAAGGGCATATATGAAGCCAATAACCACGATAGTATATATAACGTGATTCCTCGGTTTTGGATGTAACTGCATAATTTGTTCTATTATAGCTTACTTTCCGGAGGTCTCGCCTCGAGGCGAGGCCTCCGGAACTGCATATTGCTTTTTCTGCTCTCTAATGCTACATTTTATCTACATTATATGAAGAAAGAAATTCATCCAACTAACTATCGTCCAGTGCTTTTCGCCGACAATTCCAGTGGTGCGCAATTTATCATTTCCTCAACTATTGAAACAAAGGAAACTATCAAAACAAAAGACGGTACGGAATACCCAGTTCACTATGTTGAAATATCTAGCGCTTCACATCCTTTCTATACAAACCAAGACAAGACCATCGATACAGCTGGCCGTGTAGAAAAATTTAAGAACCGTCAGGCAAAGGCAAAGAAGTAAAGTTGTGAATTTAGATATCTATAAAACTAACCCCAAGACCTCTTTCTTGGCTGGAATGTATGAAAAGCTTTCTAAAGATGAAGCTGAAGTTCATGTCATGATCGAAAAAGATCCTTCTCTTGCTGAAATGGGTGAGCTTGATCTGGCTTCAATTGTGGAACAAAAAAAGTCTCTTCAAACACAAATGGATGATATTTTGGAAGGTGATAAACAGGAAGATGAAAAACCAAATGAAGTGGTTCTCGAAGTCCGTGCTGGTGCTGGGGGCGATGAAGCTGCACTCTTTGCTGCAGAACTTCTCGATATGTACAAGCGCTATGCAGAAACAAAAGGATGGAGTACCAAAATCACTGAAGAATCAAAAAATGACCTTGATGGTTATAAAGAAGTATCTATGGAAATAAAAGGTAAAGGGGTATATGACGATTTTCGTTGGGAAACTGGCGTACATCGTGTTCAACGTGTCCCTGAGACTGAAAAGATGGGACGCATTCATACTTCTACCGCATCTGTTGCAATCATGCCGATTCGCAAGAAGTCCAAGTTCGTGATCAATCCTGTTGATCTCGACATGGAATTTTCTCGTGCAGGTGGTAAAGGTGGGCAAAATGTTAATAAAGTCGAAAGTGCTGTACGTCTTATTCATAGGCCTACAGGTATTGATGTTCGTTCAACTGTTGAACGTAGTCAAAATGCTAACCGTGAACGAGCATTGGTTATTCTTACATCCAAGCTCGAAGCTCTTAAAGAAGCCGAAGAAGCTCGAAAATTTTCTGCTGATCGTAAGGGGCAGATTGGCACAGGAGATCGTTCTGAGAAGATTCGTACCTACAACTATCCTCAGGACCGAATTACTGACCATCGTATCAAACAGTCTTGGTACAATTTACCAATTATCCTCTCAGGTAAAATAACACCTATCATCCAAGCATTACACGAATTTGAAAAGACTGGCAAAACAGGAGAGGTTGATGAAGAATAACACACGTTGACTTCAAGCTGTCGTTCTGATAAGTTTTAACCTACATATGTCAACAATCACCAAAACTATCGATACAATGTTCTCAGCCGGAGCTCACTTTGGTTTGGGACGATCACGTCGTCACCCAACAATCTCTAGTTTTATTTTCGGAACCAAAAATAGTACTGATATCTTTGACCTCGAAAAGACTCAGCTTCTCCTCGAAAAAGCCAAAGCTTTTGTAACAGAACTTGCCAAAGAAGGTAAAATTATACTATTTGTTGGTGGCAAAAAAGAAGCCTCTGCAACAGTCAGGATGGCTGCCCAATCTCTAAATCTTCCATACGTAGATGGTCGCTGGATCGGAGGTACTCTTACTAATTTTGGTCAAATCCGTAAACGTATCGAACGTTATGAAAAACTCATCTCTGATCGTGAAAAAGGTGAACTTTTAAAATATACCAAACGCGAACGTATGCTCCTCGACAAAGAGATCGCTTCTCTGGAAAAGATGTTTTTGGGCATTATTTCACTCAAAAAACAACCAGACGTTATATTCATGATTGATCCTCGTCATGAAAAGATTGCCGTCAAAGAAGCAACTGATATGAATGTTCCTTTGATTGCATTAGCGAGTTCAGATTGCGATATATCAGAGATCAAATACCCGATTGTTGGAAATGATGCTGCAAAAGCGAGTATACAATTCTTTGTAGAAGAGATCGCTCATGCATATCAAGAAGCCAAAAATACGGCTTAAATTCATATATGATTACTACAGAACAAATCAAAGCACTTCGTGATCAGACTGGTGTTTCGGTCATGCAATGTAAAAAAGCCCTCGAAGAAGCATCTGGTGATTCAGAAAAAGCATTAGTTATTCTCCGCAAAAAAAGTGGAGAATTGGCTGTCAAAAAAAGTGACCGTACTTTTTCTGCCGGTGTAATCCAGTCTTATATTCACGCAAATGGATTCATCGCTGCTATGGTTGAGCTCAACTGCGAAACTGACTTTGTGGCTAATAACGAAGAATTCAAAACTGTTGCACGCGATATTGCGATGCATGTAACTGCAACAAATCCAAAATTCACCAGTAAAGACAACATTACCGAGGCCGACAAGAAAACCGCTCGTGAAGTTTTTGAAGAAGAGGTCAAGAACAAGCCAGAACCAATGCGTTCAAAGATCCTGGAAGGCAAGCTCGATGCGTATTTTGCAGAGATGGTATTGCTCAATCAACCATTCGTCAAAAATCCCGAGATCACCGTTCAAGGATTCCTCGATCTTGCTACTCAAAAGTTTGGAGAAAAGACCGCTGTCGGCCGTTTCATCCGTTTTAAAGTTCTCGAGCGTTAAGGTATACTAGAGCGAAGATATATGTACACTCTTATAGCCATTTTCTATGCGTCTCTGGTCGGAAGTATTACGATGATTTTCCTCAAACATCGTGAAGGTAAGACTGGCAACGCAACTATTGTATCTCATTGGGGAAAGGGAATAGACCACGTATTCCATGATTTTTTTGCACATGTTCGACGCAGTATTTCATATATGAATCGCCGAACCTTCATAATCATTGGACAACTCATCGCGTTTCATGTTTTACTTCGTATGCGCAATGTATATGTGGATATCAAACACCGTACATTGGCCAATCCCCACGGACGCAAGGTGCTCGATGCGGTTCGGGGTCGCGGAGAGATAAAAAAGCACGGAGCGTCCCTGTATCTGCGCAGGATATCAAGTAGAGGAAAGTAAGTTCAATTGCCACCTTAGCTCAGTTGGTAGAGCAACGCTTTTGTAAAGCGAAGGTCCTCGGTTCAAGTCCGAGAGGTGGCTCAATAAATGGGGTCAGGTACCATTAATTCGACAATTTAAATGGTATTGACTACATTGGCTCAAGTTTGGATACATCTTGAGGTTTATCTTTACATTGATAGTGAAATGTGATATGAGTATATAAATCTTGTAGGAGTTTTATTATGCCAAAATAGTTCAAATTAATTCAGGAAAAATTAAAGCAATAAAATATGTTGCAACAAAGTAAAAAATTTGAATTTGAGAATCTGCATGACTTTGTTGATAGAGTTTTGTCATTTGTTGTGGCTATTTTGATGGTATTTTTTGTAATTATTTCTATACTTTTTATATTTTATGCCAACAGCTCGACAAAAATAACAGTATTCTTCTTTGGTGGCGGAGTATTCAATCTAATTAATTTTTCAATATTGGCTATATATACCCTTTTTCTCTTAGGAGCAACAATTTATTTTCAAAATTTTCTACGATTAAGAAAATATTTCAGTAAACTTAAGGAAAAAGTTTTTTTGCTGGCAGATTTGGTTAAGTACTCGGAAAAATTAGGAAAAGAACTTCCAAAAATATGTATTTTCGTTCCTGCGAGAAATGAAGGGTATGTTATAGAAAATACAATACGACGCCTTGCAAAGCTAGATTATCCAAAAAGTTGTTACTACATTTTTATAATTGTCGATGAACGAGAACTTGATGATAATGTAGAAATATTTACAAAAAATGTCGTTGCGCAAACTAGTCAGGATTTGCTCGCGCTTCACGATTTCAAATTTATAGAATGCATAGAGGTGCCTAAATGGTACAGCGGTAACTATAGAGACATCAACCAAACATTCAAAAAATCTACAAAAGGGCGCGCTCTTAATTATGCACTTCAGGTAATTGGTTCACGAACAGACTTGTCTGATATCGAAATGATTGGTGTTTTGGATGCAGATGGGCGACTTGATATTGATACACTCAAGGAAGTTGCTTGGAAACGGCTTCAAAAAAACGCAAAAATTCTCCAGGGACCGGTTTTTCAGGTGTCAAATTTTCTGCAAATCAAAATGGTTGGGATTGTTGCTGGACTTGAGCTTGCAATTCACCATATGACTGAATTACCTTCGCGACTTCATAGAAATAAGCCGCAATTTTTAGCAGGAACAAATTATTTTATTGATAAAGATTTAATTGCAAGCGTTGGAGGATGGGATCAAAATACTATTGTTGAAGATGCAGAACTTGCATTAAGGATTTATATACAAACTGGCATAAAAGCCCAGTGGCTAAGTTGTCCTGAAATTGAGCAATCACCAGAAAATTTCTCAATATATAGAAAGCAAAGAGAACGATGGGTACGCGGACACCTCTACCTTCTTCGTACAATCATGGTTTCTACTTTGCCTTTTTACGAGAAGATATTTTTTATGTGGAAAATAATTACTTTGCAACTTCGATTTTTTATGGATTTCTTAATTCCTTTAACAGCCTTAACCATGCTATTTTTAGGTATTTTTTCTCAAGTAGGATACTTTTTTAACTTAATTTCATTATTTTTAATTTTTACATCTTTACTTATTTTCGATACATATGGTTATATT
>Ga0163150_10007496_pt1 | contig 12781 bp, 10 predicted proteins | sample OliLakLV19P2IB_FD_148628 | JGI IMG/M metagenome (GOLD analysis project Ga0163150, IMG submission 148628) | Freshwater microbial mat bacterial communities from Lake Vanda, McMurdo Dry Valleys, Antarctica - Oligotrophic Lake LV.19.P2.IB | ecosystem: Environmental > Aquatic > Freshwater > Lake >...
TTCCAGTCGCTCGCGGAGCGGGTCCGCTCGTTGGGCGAGCGCGAGCGTGTACTCGAATGGTCCCGGGACCGACAGCCGATCCGGCCCCAACTCGTCAGCTCTTTCGAGTGCCGCCTGCATGCCGGCCGCAACGATGCCGATCGAACGGAATCCGCCATCCCTCGCGGCGCGTACCTTGGCCGGCTCGATTTGAACGGCGGAAAAATGAATGCGATTGAATCCATTCGCGGCAAGATCTGCGATCTGATCCATTTCGATGACTGCGGAATCGAGCGCCACGGAATATTCGCAGGTTACAGCCGCCGAGAAATGAAACTGGTGTCGCAAAGATTCGGACACGTTCCGCAAGGCGTTCATGGGGAAGGATCCCCCCATTCCGCCGGTGTCGATGTGAAGCTCGACGACTTCCCGATCGCGGTCGATCAGCCGGGCGATCAGGTCGATTTCGCGATGCAGTCGCGCCATGTCGCTTTCAAACTCGGAGCGGTCGCCGGCCGGCAATCGCAAGGCGAGAGCCAGCGGCCGCGGAATGGGATCGTCATTGCTGATGTTGATCGCGGCGCGCAATTCCGCGGCGCCGACGCCCATGTGGAACCGTGATGTCGGCGGGTAGGAATCCTGGCCAAGGTGCGGCATAGTCGGAGCCTAGGCCCGCCCAAAGGCCCTGCGCATTGATGCAGATCAATCAGGTATCATTCGCGCCGCTCCGAATCGGGCCGTTAGCTCAGTGGTAGAGCATCTGGCTTTTAACCAGTTGGTCGGTGGTTCGATCCCACCACGGCCCACCACTCCAAGGACGGAGATGCTGGCATGACCGACAACCGCACCGTCATCGCGCAGTTTTGCGACGACTTTCGACAGGAAATCGGAAACAAGTTCTCGTTGATGGGATGCTATGGCACGGATCTCTACGTGCCGCAGTTTCCGATCACGCTGCCGAAGTTATGCGTGTTCGTGTACGTGCGGACTCCGAAGGAGAATCCGTTCGGGACGTTGACCCTCAGGGTCATGCGCGCCGAGCAGGTGCTCGCCACGCTCAGCGCCAATCCGGATCGACTCGATTCAACCGAGGAGATGCCCAGCTGGACACGCTGGCTGTCCATGACCGGCGTCCTCGTGATGGCGCCATTTCACGCGGTCGAGCCATGCGATCTGCACGTCCAGGCCGAGACAGAATCCGAGGTCATCGAAAGCGGGCGGTTCCTGATCCGGAAAATGCCCTGACAAACCGACAATAGCCTTGGAAGACGCGCTGGCAAAAATCAATTACTGGATCGCGAACGACGCCCAATGACGGTCGCCGCTCGACAGCAGCGATTGGCTTGCGACCACCGCCGGTCGAGCTCCCCGACATGGAACTCCGCCCGTTCGAACGGCTCGGCCTCCGGGCGGCGGCGGTGGTGATGCTCGATGCAGGAACCTCTATGAATCGCATATACGTTATTGGTGCAGGTGCAATAGGCGGATTGATCGGTGGCCGTTTGGCGCTGCACGGTCATGACGTAACTTTCATCGACCGGGGTGCCCACCTCGAGGCCATGCAGCGTGATGGACTCCAGCTGATCGGCGCTGACGGCGAGCAGTATCGAATCAAGACCGGCCGCTATGCGGGTTTGTCGGAGCCGCTACCGCAGCCCGACCTAATCTTTCTCGCTACCAAAGCGCATGAAATCCCGCCCATTGCTGTACGTGTCGCTGAGTTGTTGGGGCCCGAGACGGTTGTCGTCACGGTGCAGAATGGCTTGCCATGGTGGTATTTCCAGGGCCTGTCCGGGAACACTACTGACCAATGCCTGCGCTGTCTCGATCCCGACGGCCGCGTGGCCGAACTAATCCCGGCCCGGCACATCGTCGGCGCCGTTGCCTATCCCGCGGCGGAGATCGTACGTCCCGGCGTGGTGCGGCATGTCGAGGGTGACCGTTTCCCGCTAGGCGAATTGCACGGCGGGATCACGCCCAGGCTGGAACGTATTTCAACGTTACTTGAGGGCAGCGGTCTGCGCGCGCGTTTGCTGGAAGATATTCGCGCGGAGCTCTGGCTCAAAGCCATCGGCGTCATGAGCCTGAATCCTGTCAGCGCACTGACCGGCGAAACGATGGGAGCAATTTGCCGCAACCTGGAAACGCGCGAATTGTTGATGGGCATGATGCGCGAAGGCGAACAGGTGGCCACCGCGCTTGGAGTAACGCTACGGGTCAGCATTGAGCGGCGCTTGGCGGGCGCCGAGCGAGTCGGCGAGCACAAGACCTCCATGCTTCAGGACCTCGAAGCCGGCCGTCCCATGGAACTTGACGCGCTGGTGGGCAGTATCCTGGAGTTGGGGCGGCGGCAGGAGATACCGATGCCCTTGACGGGTTCGATATACGCAATGCTTCACGCGCGCAACCAAGCCTTGATTGAGTCCTGCAAGTAAGATTACGACACGCTCACTACCTTGCGCCGATTGAGCGCAGGCGTGTCGAAGTTCTGCACTGCAATCAACTATCCGCAGTTCGAGGGACTCGAGTCGATAGTTGCGGGCGGGCCGGCCTCAACGCGCTCCCAATCGACCGGCCCGTAGTCAGAGTGTATGAGCGAGTGTGCCGGGCGGAACTTGCCTCCGGGACCAATGTCCAGTGTCTCGACGAAGCGGACGACGATCTCGACCCCCGGCCCTACGGCCACGGCGGCGTAACGGCGAAACTCTTCGAGGCGTGCGGCGGTGGCCAGCGGCGTTGGAACCACGTTGAACACGATCCGGTCCTCGCGTTCCTGCACCAGCCGGTATTGACGGATCCATTCCATCCCGTCCGCGTCCACGTTCTCGATCAGTCGATAGGGATGCAGCCAGCGCCCGCGAGGCAAGCGGAAAAAATCGACCGTCCGGCCCTCGACCGCCTGAAGAGTGCCGAAGGGCATACCGCATGGGCACGGCGTCGGACCGCGCCTGGCGACGTCGCCGAGGCAAAAGCGTACAAACGGCATCGCGTAGGAATGCAGGCTCGTGATCGCGATTTCGCCGTCTTCGCCGATTGCGGCGGGCCGGCCATTGCGGAGTACCTCGACAACCGCAACGTCCTCGTTGCAGTGCAGGCCATGCCCGTGCGGACAGTCCCACGCGATCAGGTTGCACTCATGGCAATCGTAGAACTGGAACACCGGCGCGTTCCAGCACGCGCGCAGCGCGGCACGCGCGAAAGTCGTGAGCACCTCTGAATTGCAAAGGAGGAAGCGCGGCCGCAGTCGGGGCCGGGACTGCTTTTGCAGCGCTCGGCCGAGGCGGAGCAGGACGTTGGGATAGGCAGTCACCATGTCGGGCTCAAACGCCTCGAGGCGCTCTAGCAGCACGTCGTCTGGCTCGTAGAGGCTTAGCTGCAGGCGGGCCTCTAGCCCGAGCGTACGCAGCGTCCGGCCGATCAGCTTATTGTCATCCGGGTGCGGCGGGATCGGTTGGTCGATCTCGGCGATTCGATCGCCGATTCGGCGGCCGAATTGTCGATGCGCGCGCAGCCGGAACAGATGGAGAATCCGATACTCGAGCCACGTATTGTAGATCCTCATTGGACGGCCGGTCGAACCGGTAGTCGAGATGGAGAGCAGCCGGTCCGGATCGAGCCCGCGGGCGAGTGTCGCGCGCACCGGGCTTGCGCGCAGTTCGTCCTTGGTGACCACGGGCAGCTGCGCGAGGTCGGCGACGCCGCGCACTTGCTCTGGCTGGACGCCAGCGCGTTCGTAAAGGTCGCGATAGCGATAGAAGGGCACGCGCGCATAGGCGTGGGCGATCAGGCGCGCGATCGCGCGGTCCTGATAACACTCAAGCTGAGCGCGTGAACTCCGAGTATGCCGCATGACGGTATGCACGGTTCCCGGCAAGCTCAACGCGCTCGACAGGTTGATACGCCAACTCTCTGACCTGGTAATGTGGAGTGATCCCGTTTTCGTGGACTGTTGGAGGGCTTTGTTTGGCACGGTCGGGAACGCGTCCGATCAATGGAGCGGGTCAGTTTGGCGGTGCCACCGCCTTTCCCGAGAACATTTCCCGGAGAAAACGCAGGTCATGGAGCCTGACTGCGCGAAACACCCACATTCCGGTCAGCATCGCGAGGGTCACGATTATGACGCGCGGTACGAGGGGCACTCCAGATAGCATCATGCCCGCTGACGTCACCAGTGCAGCAACGAGGGCAGGTGCAAACAGGCTTAATTTCACCGCAGGCGCGACTCTGGCCCTGGCAAGGAGCGCCCAATCGAGCGCGAATTGAATCACAGCGCCGAGGAGTACCGCCCAGGCGGCACCAACGAAGCCCAGCCAGAGAATCAATCCGGGCGCCAGCAATGCGAACGTACATAGCGCCGCAAAGCGTGCCCGTGCCAGACTGAACTCCATTTCCAGGGCAGCGAGCTGGGAACTTAGCAGCGCTTGCGCACCGCCGATGGGCAATGTCCACACGAGCACTCGCAATGCCTGCTCTGCGCCCAGGTACTGTGTACCGAAAAGCAGTTCCACGATATCGCGCGCAAAGATCGCAATCAGCGCCGCCAGTGGGAACGCGCCGACCCATACGAGTCGCAGGCAACGGGTGGTCAGCGCCTGGGCATCCGCCGGGGACTTCCGCGTCACTCGTGTGAGCGCAGGATAGACGGCCGTATTGAACATCTTTGGCCCCAGATTCGCGGCTGCAAGCGATCGATCTGCGACTGCATACAGTCCGACCGCATGAGGGGCAGCAAGGGCGCTCAATGCGAGCATCGCGCCGCGCGAGTAGAGCACGGACATGGCAGTCAGTCCGAAGAATGTAAATGACCGGCTGAACAGGCTTAGCGCCTCGAGAGGCGCAAATCGCAATCTCGGCCGGCCGAAGCGGCGCGATGTCTGAATCCACGCGAATATCATCAAGCCTGCCGCGCCGGCGACGGGCGCCAGCGCGACGATCCCTGCGCTGGCACCCACCCATATTGCCGTCAACGCCAGCAGCAGAGAGAGCACGCGATGCAGGAAATCGCCTCCTGCCGACACATGCATCAGCTGGGATGCATTGAGCGGGACAAGCAACAGCGTCGCGAGGCGCAGCGCGATCTGGTAGCCGCAGATGGCCGTCACGACTGCAATTGCCGCAGTGTCGCCGATGAGCACGATACTCAGCACGCAGGCAGCGACCCACGCGACTACCGCCAGAATCAGCTGGATGGGAAGCAGCACTCCGAGGCGTTCGGGCGCGCAGGCGGGATTGACACTGAGTTCGCGGGTCAGCAGCGCCACGGTGCCGAGACTCACCAGCAGCATGGCCACAGCGCCAACAGCCATGCTGATGGAGTAGTAGCCGAGCACTGTTACGCCGAAAGCGCGGGCAAAACTGATCACCAGAAAGAAATTCGCGAGCTGTCCTGCCGCTCCCGTCACGCTCAGCGCGGCGGTGTTGGTCAATATCTGACGCACGTGTGGCATGGGGTTTTCCAGATCAGGGGCGCATCGCGAGGAGCTTGCCCAGCAGGGCGCCGGGGTCAGTCAGTGCGTGCACGGATTGCACTCGCGGCTGACGCATCTCGAGTGTCCATACCCGCCGAAGGATCGACGTCCACCTCGATCCGGGCTCCAGCAGTTCCGCACCAACGCCCGCGAGCCACCGACCCGGATCGAGGTAGTGCAGGCCGGCCTGATAGCTTGGCAGGCGCATTTCGCCCAATCGTTCTCCTAGCGCCGCCCGACAGTAGAGCAACGGCATGTTCACGCCGCACGCGATTGGAAAATGGATTGCTCCCGAAAAGCGTGGGTTGATCTCGAGTAGCTTGGCTTGCCCGTCGCGGGCGTCGATCTTGAGCTCCGCGTCAGCCGGTCCTTGCCAGCGCAGCTTGCGGAAGAGCGGCAAGAGCAGGTCGACAAGTTCCGTCTCGTGAGTGCTGACGGCAGCCACAGTGACGCCCACCCGCGACGGCCAGATGCGCAGCTTGCGCAGAACAAAGAATGCCACCAGCCGGCTGGCGGAATCGAACAGAAGGTGCACAGCCCGCAAGTTTTCCGTCGCGCCCGCGACATACTCGGTGATCAATGCTCCGCCGAATTCGGCCATGACCTCGTCATGAGTTGGCCGGAGGTCGCCGGGTCGTGAAACAAAATGCACTCCGCGGCCTCCTCCCACATCGCGTCTTGGCTTGACGACAACCTGGGAACCCGGCGTGTCAGTGAGTAATAGGATCGCTTCTTCGGGCTGAAGCATCCGCGGCGCTGGAATTCCCAGTGCCGCGCAGTGTTCGAGCAGACGCACTTTATCGTTCAAGTCCCCGAATGCGTCGGCCGGGGGAGTCAGGGAATGCGCGCGCTGGTGGATGAGATCGCGAGCTAGCCGCTCTGGCTGGATTCCGCGCGACGGGATGAGTACATCTGGGCGTGTTCGATCGAGCAGCGCTAGAAATGCGCCTGGGAACGTGGGGTGATCATGCGCCGGCAGCAATTCATACGGCGCCGCGGCGAAGCGCGACCGAAGGCCAAGCGCGTAGACACGATCATCCGCACCTGCGACAGTCCATCCTGCCTTCGACAGCGCACGCATGATTGTCAGCCCCGAGTTGCGGGTGCAATTCATGACGAGCGCTTTCATCGCAATTTCCTGCGGTACCAGCGCCGGTGGATCCCAAGATAGGGTCGCAGGAGCACTCGGGCAAGATTCCCGGCCGGGCGATAGAAGAGACGGTTGTTGATGACCCAGCAGCCACGAATCCGTTTTGCCTGTAGGGCGCTGTTGCCATAGTGCAGGGTCCTCAGTCCCAGCGTCTGCGCACAATCTGCCAGGTGATAGAAGCACAGATTCGCGTACGTGAAGTCATTCGGTCGATCACGCTGCTCAATACCGACCCACGCGACCCATCCGACCGAGCCGGAACGGACTACGCCCAGTATCCCGACACGCTGCCCCTCGCGGTTCGCCTCGAACACGAGCAGGTCGTCTCCGATCGCCTTGAGGAACCGCGGAAAGAACTGTGGCCCCACAATCGGGTCGCTGCCGTTCTTGTAGCGGTAATGACGGCAATAGAGCGAGTACATCGCGTCTGCGTCGACGGTGCGGTTGTCGAGTTGCCTGATCGTGACACCGTTCCTGCGATTGCGATCGCGCTCATTTCGTGCCGTCCTTGCCGCGCCCTTGCTTCGACGGCGCAGATGATTGACGTAGGCATCGAAGCCAGACCACTCGATATCGAGGCGCGACGTAGGCCAGGATTCCGATTCGAGATAGGCGCGCAGGCGCAATGTTTCGATCAGAAGCTCAGCGTCCTCGGGAACCCCGATGAACGCGATGCCCAACTCGCGCGCGGCGGCACTATCCTCGATCCCATCCAGCAGTCGGTGCAGGAGCCTGCGCTGTTCCGTGCCATCGGCACGACGGGCGATCACGCTCGATCCGTTTCCCAGCGGTGCCATGAAAAGCAGGGCCGGTCGCGACGAAATACCTAGCGATTGCGCCATGCGCGCCGTACGCCCGAAGAGCAGGTCGTCGAGCCTGTTGCGAGATCCTGGCGCGATCACTGCTTCACAGATCGCGCCTGCGGCAAGTCCGCTATCGTCCTCCAGCGAGAAGCTCTGGAGATGTAAAGGCCTGGTTGCCGTGTGGGCAATCGTCTTGAGCACCTCGAATCCGAGTTCCGGATGTCCGTGAACGAGATCCTCCCAATGCGCTTTTGGCAGGCCCTCAACGCCGTTCTCAACACGCATCCGCTCAGACACTGTTCTTTGCCTCACTTGCAGGTGGCACGCGCTTGAATCGGGGCGATCTGAGGTGCGGTTCTCGACGCCAAAGCCGCAGATCGATGCCGGCATGTGAACCGAGCTTCAGGCAGAGCCTGAGCTCGACCTCCTGAGCAGCCAAGCGGTCCTTGAATCGCCGGGTGGACCGGTTCAGCGCGAGCGAGATGCTGTAGAAGAGTCGTATCCCCGCCCGTCGCGTCAGCTCCCGCAGCATGCCTCGGCGCAGCACTCCTGCGAGCCGCAGGCCCCGACGCCGCGGCGTCACGAACATTCCGAACAGATACGCTTCATGCAACTGCAATTGGATCAGCGGCAGCCCAAGGCTCGATTGCAAAGGCACGGCATCTCTGCGCGCCCAGGTGTAACCGGCAAGTTCGCCATCGTAGAAAATGCCAAGGCAGGCGGCGCCCGGCTGCAACAACCGGTCAATGTGTGCCTGCTCAGTGGTGCGTTGGATGGAAATCTTTTCAATCGCGGCGGCATCCTCGGATGTAAGCATGCGCAAAGTGCAGCGTGGGTCGCTAACTGGGTCGGATTCGATGGGAGCGGATTCTATGACGATGAAGTAGGGGCGGATAACGAGCCCGGCCTTGGCGAACCGGTCCAGTACTTCCTGCATCAGTAACCCGTAGCGAAGCCGTCCTAAGAAACGCTGCAGCATCAGGCGAGGCCTGCCAGCTCACGCATGAAAGCAGAGCGCTTGCCACCGGGCGCGCGTTCGAGCCGGTCAACTTCGCGCACGGTCACAACAACGCGTTCGCCGGCCACCCGCTGGAACTCCGAGCACACGCGGTCACGCCAGATCACCGACTGGCCAGGGAACCGGACGATCACATCGACACGAAATGCATCCGCATTCGTTTGTACGATGCGGTACTGCAATATCGATTCCTCGGACTCGATGGTCGTTGTCAGCAGATAGGGCGACAGCCGCCGTTGGCTTGGCAGCGTGATCATGTCGCCCTCCCGCCCGTCGAACGCGATCATGTGCGGCGAAGCGCGTCCGCAGGGACAGTGGTTCGAGCCAAATACGCCACGATCACCGATGTCGAAGCGCAGCAGAGGCATCGCAAAATTGCAGAGCGACGACAGGATGATCGAACCGCAGGAGCCCGGTTCCCGCATCTCGACGTATACGCTTTCGAAATTAACGTGATACCGGCCGTTGCGACACTGCCAGGCCACTTCCTTGAATTCAGTGCTGCCATAGACGTCGTAGACCCGCCCTGCGAATGCAGCCTCAATCCGGCTGCGAGCGGCGGGAGTGAGCACCTCGGAGCTCGTGTAAAGTGTCTCAATTCGCGGCAGGGATATGCCGAGACGTTCCGCGGCCAGTATCAGATCGAGGAAGTACGAAGGAAATGCATAGAAAATATGCGGCTGGTAGCTGGCCAGCTCCGGCAGGTGCTTCTCGATCGGCGTGTGGATTGACAGGTGGTGTTGCCGGAAGAACAGGCTGAAGCGCGAGAGCCCCGCGTTGGCCGTGACATCCAGCAATTCTGGACCTTGCTCACTGGCTATCATCACGCGCCGGAGCAGCGGTACTCCGGCTGTTGCAGCAATGCGCCGCATTTTCAATACATACTTGGTCAACAGCCATGCGCGGTGATCGAAGAAAGTTGTCGTCGGCTGCCCTGAGCTTCCTGACGTTCGCGAGCCATGCAGCGCATCCGGCGAAAAGCCACCGGCAATGAAGCTTTCCGGGCGGCGCTGGACGTCGCTCTTGCCGATCACGGGGAACCGCTGGAGATCCGCCGTACTCGTGATCGTTTCAGGCCGGAGATTCAGCCGCCTGTAGAAAGGGACGTTGGCGGCCGCATGCTGCAGCATGTGGACCAGCGCTCTGCCCTGAGCAGCCCGGATCCGCTCTGCCGACCACCACTGCGATCGCATGACGACCAGCAGCCTGCCTGCGATTTCAAGTTCATCGAGTATTCTCATCGGATTGTCGAGCTGGCCGACGCCTGTACTGCTTCCTGGAAGATGGCTTCGTAGCGCCGCGACACGGTACGCCAGGAGAAGCGCGCTTGTGCGAGGGACGAATTTGCCGCAGCAAAGCGCTGCCGCCGTGGTCGATCCAGCGCCAATGCGAGCAGTGCGCCACTGAGATCGTTGACGCTGCCCGGTTCGATTAGCAGACCATTTAATCCTTCCTGGATCAGCTCCGTATTGCCGCCAACCTTGGTGGCGACGATCGGCAAGCCTGCGGCCATAGCTTCAAGCAATGCCATGCTGCAAGACTCTACGTTTGACACTTGCACGAATATATCGGCCCGCGCGTAGAGGCTGGACAAACCTGCCCTGTTCACGAAACCGTGAAATCGAACTCGATTTGCGACGCCGCAGGCGGTCGCAAGCCGACGGAGCGCCGCGTCGCAGGGGCCGTCGCCAGCGATATCGATCGACAAGTCAGCACTGCGCACGCTGGCGAGCGCCCTGATCAACACGTCAAGGCCCTTCCGCGCAATCAGGCGACTGACGGCGAGTACGCGCACGTCCGTCCGCGTCTCCTGGCGAACAGGACTCGTGTCCGGCGCGGCCGCGCCATTTGATATGACGTCGATCACGACATCCGGGGCAGACGCGATAGCAAGACTGCGCAAGTAGTGGCTGTTCGCCACGACGCGATGTGCGCCGCGCCAAATCCGGCGAGTGACAGGCAGCAACAATCGATGTTGCCACTGAAGACCCGGATCGTAACCCGGCACGTCGGACCCGCGCAGCGAGATGACGTACGGGCAGTATTGGTGCGGACCGGGCAAGCGAGTGAGCAGCCCGGTAGGAAGGCCGAAGTAATAGTGGCAGGCGTCATACCGAGTGCGCCGCGCGATTGCCCGCAACCGGCTCATCGCGCAAACGATAAAACTCAATGCACCACCGATTCCGCTCTCGTGTATCCCACGACGATAGCTGCGTACCCTGAAGACCCGGACGCCGTCGATCTCTGCGTCGCTTTCAGCGTAAGGCGTCGCGGTGGTGAGGAAATCGACACGGTGGCCCATCGAGACGAGTTCACGTGCCGTCGCCAGCGAGGCGTAGGCCGCGCCGCCCCCGACGGGCGGAAACTCATAGTTCAGGAACAGAAGGTGCACGAAGTCCCGATGCTTGGTTCAAAGCACATCAGAGCACGGTAAGGGGCTGTATTCGACAGGTCTGAGACGAATATCACAGGCACGCCTGAGATGCACGGACGGCGTGCGCTGCGTCGACCAAGGCGCACGATTTAGCAGCAGCGACTGACCTGCGACCAGCGGCGGTCGAATTCCGCGACCTGAAATTCCGCCCGCCCAAGCGGCACGGCACCTGGATGCCGGCGGCGGTGGTGCTCGAGATAGCGCTCATACGCGTCGTCGCCCGACAGTGTGCGTAGTCCATTCCAGGCTCGGCGAAACAGTCGCCTAAGCGCACTCATGCGAGCTGCGTCGCCACGTAGGGCACCTCGGTATTGGCCGCCACGCGCCGTCCCGCCAGGTGCAGGTAGCAGCCGCGCGCCATGTCGATGACGACGGTCCAGACGACCAGCAGGAAGAACACGGTTAGCCAGCCATCGAACTGCTGATTGAAGATGAGTTCAGGCGCGACCGCGGCGCGTTCCGGCGGCAGGACGCCGGCCGCGAGCTTGTCGGCCAAGTCCCGGGCCGCCGCGAAGAAGCCGAGCCTCGGGTCATCGCTGAATATTTTCTGCACGGCTGCAGTCGTGGTGACGGTCACGAGCCAGGCCAGCGGTAACCCCGGGACCCAGGCATGACGCTGGCGTCCTGACTTGATGAAGATCGAAGTCACGACGGCGAGCGCGATCGCCGCGAGCATCTGGTTGGCGATGCCAAAGAGCGGCCAGAGGATGTTGATGCCGCCGTTCGGGTCGATCACGCCGATGTAGAGGAAGTAACCCCAGCCCGCGACGACCAGCAGGCTCGCGATCCACGCCGAGGGAGGCCAGGAAGTCTGCCCGAAGGGCGCCCACAGCGTCCCGAGCGCGTCCTGCACCATGAAGCGTCCGACCCGCGTGCCTGCGTCGAGGACGGTGAGTATGAACACCGCCTCGAACATGATCGCGAAGTGATACCAGATCGCGAAGAGCCCCTCGCCGAAAGCGCTTCCGAAGATATGCGCCATGCCGACCGCGAGCGACGGCGCGCCGCCGGTGCGGCCGAATAGAGTCTGTTCCCCCATGCTGCGGGCGAGTTCCTGCATCTGCACCGCATCGACCGGGAATCCCCAGGCCGTGATCGTTGCCGTTGCGGTGACCGGGTCGGCGCCCACGACGCCTGCAGCCGTGTTGATCGCAAAATACACACCGGGGTCCAGCACGCAGGCCGCGACCAGCGCCATGATCGCCACGAACGACTCGAGCGCCATCGAGCCATAGCCGACCATCCGCACGTCAGTTTCCTTAGATATCAGCTTCGGCGTCGTTCCCGAGGAAACCAGCGCATGAAACCCTGAGATGGCGCCGCAGGCGAGCGTGATGAACAGGAAGGGAAACAACTTGCCGCTGAAGATCGGTCCGGTTCCGTCGATGAATCGCGTCAGTGCCGGCATCCGGATTTCCGGTTGCAGGACACAGATTGCGATCGCGAGCAGCAAGACGACACCCAGCTTTACGAAGGTGGAAAGGTAGTCCCGCGGGGCGAGCAGGAGCCAGACAGGCAGGATCGCGGCGACGAAACCATAGCCGATCACAAACCAGGCAAGCTTGCGTTCGTCGAGGTCGAACCAGGCATGCAGCGTCGGGTTCTGATCCACCCATCCGCCGGCCGCCACGGCCACGAGCAACAGGACGACGCCGATGGTCGTCGCTTCGAGCACCTTGCCCGGCCGGATCAGGCGGAGATACACGCCGATGAACAAGGCGATCGGTATGGTCGCGAAGACGGTGGAAGTCGACCAGGCGCTGTGCGTCATGGCCTTGACGACGACGAGCGCGAGCACGGCCATCAGGATGATCATGATCAATAGCGTGCCGATCATCGCCGCAGAGGCGCCGACGCGCCCGAGTTCGTCGCGTGCGAGATGCGCGAGGCTCCGGCCATCGCGCCGCGTCGAACAGAAGAGTACGAGCA
>Ga0163150_10007498_pt1 | contig 12780 bp, 14 predicted proteins | sample OliLakLV19P2IB_FD_148628 | JGI IMG/M metagenome (GOLD analysis project Ga0163150, IMG submission 148628) | Freshwater microbial mat bacterial communities from Lake Vanda, McMurdo Dry Valleys, Antarctica - Oligotrophic Lake LV.19.P2.IB | ecosystem: Environmental > Aquatic > Freshwater > Lake >...
TCCTCGGGGTTACCGACAATTGTGAGGACGGCATCCAGATTCATATCCGGCCCGCGGTCTTCCACTCGACCAACCAGCGCAATGTGAATAGCCATAATCATTCTCCTATGCCTGTGAAATTAAAAGAGCTTGCCCCAGACACGTGTCTGGGGCTGTGTGGTTCCTCCAGTACTACTCCTCATACTGATACTTGCGAACAGTAGCAACGACGAGCAATTCGTCATCGGGATCGTCCTTCGATCCAATGAAGTAGTAATCTTCATCACCAGAATCATCGTCATTGTGTTCACTGTACTCAACCTCGATCCTATGATCTCCGTCCTCTCTGTGTGCAACGAGAGTGGCCGAATCGCCGTCGATAACCACCGACATGCGGACTCCCATGTTGTAACCGCTACATTCTTCAATGCCCATTGCATATTTCAGTTCGCGAATGACCAACTCGTAGTGCCTCTCATTGTTGGCAACAAAAGAGACGCGCAAGACTGGAATGGCCTTCTTATCGGTACTCATTTTCTTCTCCCTTGTGACAAATTTCTGGTGACTGGATTGTAAAAGAACTTATTGTATTTTGATGAAATATTTATTTTTGTCAAGCAAATCATATTGTCATTTCTCAGCTTGCGGGCACGAAAAAGGCGAGGCAACTCCGGCCTGCGATCGAAATTGATACGCGTCGAAAAGCTGCAGGAAGCAAAAAAGTTGCTGTTGGGCGCAGCATAAGAAAGGCCCCCTATCGTCGCCGACGGTGGGTGATTGTCGCGATGGCCGCTTGCGAAGCGCCGAGGAACTTCCCCTCGGTATTACAGCGCGATTTCACGACTCGCTTTGGGTCGCACGGTTTCGCATCGTGGGGCGTCGGACTATTCGTCCGGAGTGGGCGGCACGTTCTTCAACAATATCTCCTCCATATCGGCATCCTCGTAGAAAGTAGCGTCCCGCGGCTCGAACGAGGACTCGACTGCTCGGCGCAGGGCATCATACTTTTCCGGAGGGATGTCCGCACGGTTGAAATTGCTGGAGTCGTAACGATCGAGGCCACTGATTTGCTCCGCAGTGGTGATCTCCGTGATCTCATTGTACCGCGTCCAGGCGATCAGCTGCTGCCCCTCGAACTCAAATTTGAGCGCGTTATAGTCGGCCATGCTTTTTCTCCTTACGAACCTATGAATTGTGATGTCAAAGTGCCTTATATATTCTACTTAAAAGTAATAATATGTCAAGCACACCATCGTTTGCTGGATATATCTCGAATTTGTGCCCCCAAAGGCCAACAGGTCATGTGTCCAATGTGGCAGCCCCACCGGGAGTCGAACCCGGCTTTCCTGGATGAGAACCAAGTGTCCTAACCGATAGACGATGGGGCCGCGTTGTGAAAAATGGAGGAAAAGATCGTACTCGTTTGTGCAGCCAACCATAGTCTAGTCATCCTGAACTTGTCGAAGGACGATGGGGCCACGTTTCAAAAGAGCCGCGCTAGTATAAACGAGGTTTTTCCGCTGGCAATTGCACTTCTGCAAAGAAAAACTATCATGATAGGCAACCCTCCCCCCTTTTTTTTCATGGATTTTACCGTGAATTACGTCTCGATTCTGGTCGCAGCTTTCACCGCCTGCTTCATCGGATTTATGTGGCACGGACCGGTATTTGGCAAGCAGTGGGTAAAACTCATGGGAATTACGCCTGCGCAGATGGCGAAGGGGCAGAAAGAAATGGCGAGTAAAATGCCGATTTACTTGTTTGGTTCGTTTGTTCAGCAGATCGTAACTGCGTTTGTTGTCTCGATGCTGGCCAATGTGGTTGGCGTACAGAATGCGATGGGTGCGGTAATGCTCGCGTTCTGGCTTTGGCTGGGGCTTATCGCCACGACGCTTTTCAACGGCGTGCTGTGGGAAGAGCGGAAAGTTTCGTTGTACCTTTTCAACATCACGTATCAGCTCGTGAGCCTCGTCGTCATGACGCTGATTGTGGGTGTGTGGCTGTGAACTCTTAAAACTCCGTTTCAGATCATAAATTTGATCTAAATCGCAAATCCTCACGACTTGCTGGCGTAATTTTTCCGAGTGTTGTACAATAACCTGTCTTTTAATAGACGTTTCTATTTTTTCTTCTTATCAGTATGACGACAGGCACTATCAAAACGAAGATGCCCAAAGGTTTCGGTTTTATTGCAGTCGAAGGATCGGCTGACGTATTCTTCCACAATACCGCATGCAACGGTCAGTTCGACAGCATGCAGGTTGGTCAGAGCGTTCAGTTTGACCTTGAGCAGGGCGACAAAGGACCTAAGGCAGTTAACGTTTCTGCAGCCTAATTAGTCCATCACATCATCCCTTTGTCTCGCTTTACGGCGGGGCAGGGGGATTTTTGTATGCGACCAGCACGTAGATTCCCATTGCGATTCACTGTCAGAAGAACGCGGCTCGTCATTTTCTTGCATTATTCCCGTGCGCCGTAGCAAGATCATCTCGATGTATCTGTCTTTTGTGTATGGCCGATGGAAAGGAAGCGTTGCCTGCCTCGGGGCGTTTATTTTTGGGCTGGTCTTTATGTCGTGCTCTATAATACGGGCTATCTTTCCAAAGAGCGTTCGCAGTTGGCACTAACTCTCCTTTCGCAAAGCACGTTTCGCGAGGGGCTCGTCGCCGGTGTGCCGGAGGGGACGAGCGTTGCGCATAAATTCGGACGCAAAGTGTTTGATGACGGACAGGACAGCCATCTGCACGACTGCGGCATCGTGTATCACCCATCGATGTCGTACATTCTTTGTGTGATGACGACCGGCACGGATTATGAAAATGAGAAGCGGGCAATCGCAGAGGTGTCACAGGCGGTCTACGAGGGCATTTCGGCGTTGCATCTGAAGAATCCGTGAGCGTCCGGTGCGGTTCAGAACACTCGTTTGTCATTCTCTTTAAGCAAGAGATCCATTTTTGAGCCATATTTCGGTAAGTACTGTTCCGGCAGACCGTCATCGCTTGTGTTGGGATCCCTTTTCGATCCCTCTTCTCTTCCCCCTTTCTCCATGGAACATATCTCTTTCCTTCCCAAGTGGCGCGCCGTGTTGGCGTCTACTGTCGGCGCTGCCACTCTGCTTGCATCGGGTCAGGCTTTTGCGGCGTTGACGTCGTATAGCGATGTCGAATCCGGCGCTTGGTATGAAGCGTCTGCTGCGGCCTTGCTTTCATCTGGTGCACTCGATGCGAGTCAGTCGAGGTTGCGTCCCAATGACCTCGCAACGCGTGCCGAGGTGTTTAAAATGCTCGTTGACCTGAATAATGAACCTCTGATTTACCCCGCTGTGTCCAGCTTCAGCGATGTTGCGCGCACCACATGGTATTTTCCGTACATCGAAGCAGCGGCTAAAGCAGGCTGGATCCGCGGTGACAACAACTGTTATGGACAGGGTCTCGCCAAGTGTACGGCTCGCCCGAACGGCAGTGTAAATCGTGCAGAAATGTCCGTACTACTTCAGCGTTCATTCAATCTTTCGTATACGAATGCGGCTCCGAGATTCCCCGATGTCCAGATGGGACAGTGGTACTTTACGCCCATCCAGACGGCGGCCGATCACTGTATTTTGCAAGGCGACCACAACACGGGCCTTGTTCGCCCTGCCTCGTTCATGAACCGTGCCGAAATGGTTACGATGTTCGATCGCGCATCCCGCGATCAGCGCTACGGCGAAGACTGCGGCGTGCAGCCTGAACCGGTCGGAAGCGTCAGTGCTGTCAGTGTCGTATCAAACGATATGATCCGCGTCACGTTCAATGTCGATCTTGATGCCAACCGCGAAGACGACATGGATCGCTACATGCTTGAGCGCAGCAGCAACGGTGCGAACATCGATATCGCCGACTTGACTGTCATCAATGCTCACACAGTCGAACTTGCACTCGGAAGCTCGCTGAGTATGGATGTCGAATACATGCTGCGTGTCGAGAACATGCTGACGAAGGGCGGTAAGACATTCACCGATACCCAGACATTCACATCCGACGAAGGCGTTGCAGTCAATATCGAAAGCGTCACGGTTCGTTCCGATGGCATGCTCCGCGTACGCTTCTCGGATGACGTAACCGCAAGCCGCGCCGACGACCTTTCCCGCTACAGTCTTGAGAGGACTAACAATGGTGCGGATGTCACCATCGATGCAGTGATGATCGTCGACAGTCAGACCGTGGATCTTGATCTCTCGATGATGCTTGCTGCGCAGACCAGTTACCGTCTGTCTATCGCAGATCTGACCGATACAAACGGATCTGCATTCAGCGATGACTTCATGTTCTCAACGGGAGTGACATCGAATCTGTCTCTGCAATCCGTCACGACACTCTCTGCTACGCGATTGCGCCTGCAGTTCAACAATGCTCTCAATGAAGTGAACGCAGAGACGGAATCGCATTACCGCGTATCCGATGTTTCCGGCAACCTGAGCATCGGCACCGCTACGCTGACTGCTCCCGATACGGTGGAGTTGTCTCTTGATACTGCCCTGCAGAGCCAACAGTCCTACACTGTCACCGTTACGGGTCTCGAAGGGTCGACCGGCATGACCTTCACCGGTACGGGTGGCGTGGTCTTTAGCACAACGAATGTCCTGTTGAACACGACGCTCAATGGAGCAAAAGAAGTACCGTCCGTCAGCACGTCTGCGACGGGAACCGGAAGCTTTACGCTGACATCCAGCGGACTCCAGTATGACATCACCGTCCGCGGTATGAGCGGCAGTGCCATTACAGGCGCACACTTTCACCTCGGTGCAGCAGGTATCAGCGGCCCGGTCGTCGAACCCATCACCTTCAGCGGGCTTCGTGCGATAGGAACATGGACCGGCCTGACCGCGCAGGAGCGCGATGATATTCTTGACGGTCGCATTTATGTGAACATCCATACGGCTGCCAACCCCAACGGAGAAATCCGCGGGCAGGTGGAGAAACAGTAAGAGCGCGAAAAGATTGTCTATCCGGGTGACCGAAAGGTTGCCCGGATTGGTCGTGCCCTCATGAAAAGGATGGGCTACTATGCATACGCTATGCTTCTCTCCCACCTCTTCACTAAAACTTCAAAAGATGCCGCATCTGATGCGAGCAGCAAAAACGCCGACCTGCTGACGCGCGGCGGCTATATCCACAAAACCATGGCGGGTGTGTATTCATATCTGCCCCTCGGTCTTGCGGTGCTCCGCAATATTGAACAGATTGTCCGGGAAGAAATGAACGGTGTCGGTGGACAGGAGATTTTGATGTCGGCTCTGGCTCCCAAAGAAAACTGGGATGCGACAGGCCGCTGGGATACGGTTGATGTGCTCTATAAAACCCACGGTGCCGATGACCATGAATATGCACTGAACCCGACACACGAAGAGGTGGTGACACCTCTTGCTCGTGCTTTCGTGAAGTCCTACCGCGACCTGCCGTTTGCGGCGTATCAGATTCAGACGAAGTTTCGGAATGAGTTGCGTGCGAAGTCCGGTGTGCTGCGCGGCCGTGAGTTTCTCATGAAAGACTTGTACTCGTTCCACGTTGATCAAGCAGACTTGGATCGATATTACGAAGAAGTGCAGGGAGCCTATGATCGCGTCTTCGAACGACTGGGACTCGGTGCACAGACATATCTGACCTATGCATCTGGCGGAACATTCTCGCAGTATTCCCATGAATATCAGGTGGTGCTCGACAGCGGTGAAGATGATATTTACATCTCCGAGGAAGCGGAGAAGAAGGGGATGCGTATTGCGGTGAACAAAGAAATCTACGAAGAGGGAAAGACCGTTTGCCCAGTTACAGGTGGTACAGCTTTTCGGATGATGAAAGCATCGGAAGCGGGCAACATTTTCAAGCTCGGCACGAAGTTCAGCGAACCGTTTGAACTGCAGTACACGGACAACACCGGCAAGCGCGCAAATGTAGTCATGGGCTGTTATGGCATCGGCATTTCGCGCCTTATGGGTATTGTCGCCGAGGCAATGAGCGATGAGAAGGGATTGGTGTGGCCCGACAATATCGCCCCTGCTGACGTACACATTGTGCCTATTGCCAAATCGCCCGATGACCCTGCATTTGTCGAAGCCATCACTCTTATGCGCACACTCGAAAAAGCCGGTAAGCGTGTCATCCTCGATGACCGTCTCGATGCATCGGTCGGATTCAAGTTGGCGGACAGCGATTTGATCGGTCTGCCTATGCGTGTTGTTATCTCTCCAAAAACACTCGAACAAAAATCAGCCGAGGTGACGCAGCGGTCGAGCGGAGAAACTGTGATTGTCACCATCGATGAGTTAATCCAATCCCTCTGAACCTATGACCCCCTCCCGCCTATCATCGGCAGGGAAGGGGCGGACAGGGTTCTGGGGCTGGTACGAACGGCACTACAATGTGATCTTGTGGGGCACGACGATCTTGTTTGTGTTGCAGATCGTGCATCTCTACTGGCTGGGGACGCATGTAATTCTGCACCGATTGTTTGGTTTTAATATCTGGGATCCGTCGCCTCTGTTGCAATATGCCATTATCGCAGTCGACTACACCGAAATCCCCGCGCTCATCTCCACCTCGGTGCTCTACATCTACGACCTGCAAAAGCGTTTCAGCTGGAAAGCGGTGCTGTTCTTGATTCTTCTGAATTCCCAGTGGCTGCACCTGTTCTGGATTACGGATGAATTCGTCGTGAACCAATTTGCAGACAGGGCCGTAACCGTGCTGCCTGTTTGGCTCGCATGGGTGGCCATCATGATTGATTATCTGGAAGTGCCGGTGATGATTGATACGTTTGTGAAGAGTCAAAGAGTGTTGAGGCGAAAGGGGTTGAAAGAGGCGATGAAGAAGATCGCGGAGCACGATTAGCCTCCCCCTATCCTCCAGACTCCTTCAACAAGCTAGGACAGGCTCTTTTCCCCGACCAGCCTTCGCACAAGCTACGGCCGGCAGGAGGGAGAAAAGGGGGCGTGCTTGGCAGCGTTACTCTTGCTGCATTTGATCGATGATCTCCGGCACATCTTTTAGACTTTTCAGTGTGGCATATGCGAGCGCACGGATATCATCCGATGGCTCTAGGATGTCGGGAATCAAAAGAGGGGTCATCCCCGCTGCATGCGCTGCTCGAATGCCAGCATCCGCATCCTCCAATACGAGGCATTCCGATGGCAGCACGCCTAGTTTGTGGGCCGCTTTCAGGAATATCTCCGGATCGGGTTTCCCGACCGTCACTTCGTCGCCGCATACAACAACGGCGAAGTATTGTTCCAGTGTATGTGCAGAGATGTTCTGCATGACGACCGATCTGTCCGATGAACTGGCGACTGCCAGGTCCATGCCGCGATTTTTGAGGAAGTGAAGAATATCCATCAGCCCGTCTTTCATGGGGATACCGTTCTCGCGGCGCATCGCTTCCAATAGGGAAAGCCGTTCCGTTCGCACCGCTGTAACGGGGAAATCGGCTCCAAAATCCTCCAGTAGAATTCGGTCGGCATCGCGCACATTCCTTCCGATCATGCGGAGAAATGTTCCCTGCGTATCGACATATCCGTATTGCAGAGCTGCTTTTTGAAATGCCTCAAGACCGATCTTCTCGGTATCGAACATGAGACCGTCCATGTCGAAAATAATTGCAGAGATACTCATGGATTAGAAGGGGGATGTGTTAATTCTTTCCCAGAGTAGGAAAGGTCTTGATCGTCTAGCCGGATGACTCTACATCCGTCTTTGTGTGTTTGACAATTATTGATGCTGAAGCGTCCATCTGCAATTGCTTTCAGTGTGAACTGCAGACATGGCCGATCGCTCTGAATTTTTTGCAGAAGTTCGTGACGATCCGCATGGTGTTGAGTTACAGGGTAGGGACCGCCATAAGGTACCAATGCACCGCTGCATAGGATTTCCCCCGTATCAATCCCGGTCTGTACGAGAAAGCAGCTTGTCCGTGTTTGTTTCATTCCGTCAGTCAATGCGTCATAGACCGGGTTGATGCCGACGTAGCGACGTTGGTACGTCCCTGGATGCATCACGGACAAGTCACCAGGATGCTGGTTGATCATTTTCCCCGCAAATCGATCCAATAATGCTCCGCGAATAATGCGTCGGTAACTGAGGATGATCAGATCTATAGGTTGTTGCATCGCCTGTTCCACTATTTGCAATTCCTCCAATAGTTCATCGTGCAGTCCGTCAGCCACATGTCTGTAATGTGCCATGCCGTCTTGCTGTCTACGCAGGCAGTCGATTTGTTGAAAGTCACGGGTGATGACCGGCAATTCATGAGCTTTTGCGATTTCGACGGCGGGGATGCCCGCCCTATCTGTAACGACGGCGCGGACCCTGATACGATCAGGATCTCTCGCTGCGACATCAATCGTTGTCTGCAGGTTGCCCCCTCCGCCACTTGCGAATACGACGACGTTCATCGGCTTGGAGTAAGTTGACGTGTAGAGTGCGGTGGATGATGGATGTTCAGGCATGCGGGGGATTGGTAAAGGTTGCTTCCAAAAGATCGGTACATTCCCGTATCTGCCCTGCAGTCATGTTGATGGGCGGATGGATGTTGATGATGTCGGGGGCCATGCCGGTGGATGCCAAAAGCAGTCCGTGAGAATCTCTTTTGTACGGATGCAATGCGGTATTGCGGATATCCGCTGCAACAGGGCTTTTCAGCACGATTCTTCCAAGACCCCCTACCGCGTAACCGCTCTGCACTTGGTCCGATATATTGCAGATCCGGCTAATACTTGCAGCGAGAGATTCCTGCAATCGTGCGATATCTGATTCGCGTGTCTTCCAGTGATCGTGACGGTCCAGCACCGCCGATGCAACCGCCAAAGCGTGCATGTTGTTCATGTAGGTCGTCGAGTGCGTTCCCGGTGGCACATGTTCTTTATCGAGCAATGGTTCCCGCGCCCAGACACAACTCAGTGGAGACATGCCATTTGTCAGACCTTTGGAGAGAACAAGAATATCGGGCGTGATGCCGTGTAGCGTGCTCCCTAATAATCCACCGGTTCGGTAGAAGCCGGTGAATACCTCATCGGCAATGATCAGACCGCCTGCTTGTCGGACCTCGCTGACGATATGCCGGAGAACGGCGGAGTCGGGCATCGCCATACCCGCGACATTGAGCACAGGTTCATAGAGAAATGCCGCAATATCCTGCTTGCCTTTTGCGACGGCAACACCGCAGCGTTCGTCGTGTAGCAGTGTGTCGATGCGTTCGTGATACCATGCGCGCCATTGCTCTTCGGGAAGGCAGCTTGTACTCGGGTCTGGTGACGGGAGCCGTGTGACAGGGATGCGCCAGTTGCCCAGCAGTGTGCGATAGCGATGACTCGCACTCAGCTGCGATGTGAATCCTGACCTGCCATGATATGCACCTTCAAATGTCAGCATCTGGCTTTTTCCTGTATTCAGCGCGGCTATTTTCACCGCGAGCTCCATGCCTTGCGCCCCGCCTGTTTCAAACGCGATACGTCCCCGCATGCCCGTTTCCTGTTCGATCAAACGCCCCAGACGCTCCGCCGTTTCCAGGCGCAGGTTGGATTCGCAGAAGGACGGCAGTGAGGGGATATGTTGTATCTTGTCCAATGCTTCCCCCAAAAGCGATGCATCATATCCGAGGAGCGCCGTTCCGTTGGCGGCTTCCGCATCCAGATAGCAGTTGCCCTTTGTGTCATATAGATACGCCCCATCGGCTTTGCAGAACACCGGCGGATCGGGTGTCCGATAGACGAAGTCGCCTTGGCCGATCCATGTGGTGCGGTCAGTCATGATGTGGGAGTTCATGGAAGAGTGCATCTATGTCGAGGTTCGCACCGCCGAAACGCCCTTGTGCGAAATGCTCTGCATGACCGCGGACGATCCGTTCCACCATCTGCATATCGAGCGATCCTTTTCGCTGATGGAGTGCCTTCGCAATTGTTGACCGCACCTTGTCACGGCCCGCGTGGAGCAGATAGAACGTCATCCGTCCGATGTCCATAGCACATGCATCCGGTCCTTCATACTGCAGGTCGAAATCGATGTGGACAGCGCGCGGTCGCGGGGAATCGATTACAAGAATGTTGTCCGACCATCGGTCTCCGTACACAATCCCATTGTCGTGCGCGGTACGCAGATCGGCGTAGAGCGTCCGGATCATCCGATGCGCTTCACTCACTTCCGCTTGCGCAAGATATCGGTCAATTGACTCAGCGTGATCCACATATGGCATGAGCATCGTCCCGCGATCTTCCGCGGCATCATTTAAAACCAGTAATCCCAGCATGCGCGCTTTCAGCGACAGCGCGACCTGTTCGCAAATCGAGCGCTTGCGTACTGTGTTTCCGTGGTCCATCCAACCGTATCCTGCGAATTCATCGCGAATTTTTTGCAATGTCTCGCTTCCGCCTCCATGCACCTCGCGTCGCAGCCATGTGTGGCCGTCATGCGTCGTGAACAGATGGTTCCCATTGAATCCTCCCTCTAAACATGGTTGCCGTTGATCGTGCAGGAGATGCATTCGTGCATCATGCACCACAGGCCTGTGATTTCAATGCTTTAGCACTGTGAAGCGCTAAAGCACGCATTTCTTGACTTTGTGTGCTAGCGTGAATGGCTGTATTTTTTTCTTCTCTTTTCATGCGTACAGCATCACATCTCTGCGATCCCAAATGTTTGGATTGGAACGGACAAAATGAACACAATAGCAGCTTGTTCCGTATAAATGAGTTGAGGCGCGCACTGCCTGTTGAAGTGCATATCCACGGTATCGGCGAGGTCGATTTCAGCCGCGATTGCAGCAACCTCGACATGGACCGCATACAGACTCTGTTCGAGCAGGAAGGTGTAATGGGGATTCCGACTATATTTCTGGACCGTGCGCAGCTCTCTGATTTTTGTGAACTTCTCCGAAGATTTTCTGAAAGAAAAGAGCGTGGAGAATTGCCGCACATCATCGGGTTTGCATTGGAAGGGCCGCTACTACTGTCACAAGGGGGTACGCCTGAGGAGGGGAACTGGGAACCAACGTCACACGAATGGGAGACGATCGCGCAGTGTGGGGAGCATGGTCTTCAATATGTGGTGCTCTCCCCTGATCTCCACAATGTGCATCAGGTGCAGGATATTGTCGCCCTGCTTCTATCACATGGCGTGAAGCCATCAATCGGTCACTGCCGGCACGATCAACCCGCTAGGGCTGTTCGGGGCATCGATGCGATGGTCGAAACCGCACAACGTCTCGGCTTCGGTCGGGAGTCCGATGCAATTCTCACCGATCACCTGTTCAATGATATGCCGCGTCTTTTTACGCATGCGTGGCGCACCCTGGAAGAGCGCAGGGTGCGATCACGTGAGCTAGTGGAACAGCATCTGGAAGCATGGTCGTTTGACCAGCTTGATGCACAAATCGGTCCCGTGCCTGCTCTGCTCATGCGGTATGCCAAAGAGGGAATGATCGCTCTGTTTTTGAACTTCGACGGGGAGCATGTCGACGTGCAGGTGGCTAAAAGAGCGTATGAACTGGTGGGCGCCGATCGCATAATGGCGATGACAGACCGCGTCGATATCAATTGTCTCGGACATCGCACGCTTACTAAGGGCCCTGTCGGCACGTTGTGGTATCAGGAGAAAGGAGTGGTTGCCGCAGGTTCTTCGACGCTCGATGATCAGTTGCGCAACATGCATGACTGCGGTATTTCTGAGGAAGATATGAAGAAACTGTGTTCATTCACAGCGAGGCGTGTGTTTAAGATTGCGCAGAATCAGGAACTTTTATCAAACCGTACCTTATCCCCCCAACCCATACTCTCTTAAAGGAGAAAGGGGAGCACGACGAAATGTATATGTACGCCCCCCCTTCCCCGTCGGGGGAAGGGCTGGGGATGGGGGAGATCCGCACAGGAAATCCTTCTAACTCAACCAAATCCCCACATACGTCACCGCCGTTCCAAACACGATTCCTCCAATCACTTCCAAAAATGAATGCCCCACGCGGACAGTCAGGTGCTTCCATTTTTGCAGTCTGTTGAGTACCTCCGCCTGCAACCCCACTTCGCGGCGAACGTTCATGGCGTCGTACCAGACGATGGCGGCGATGGCGAATGCGATGGCGAATTCCACCGTATCAAACCCTGTTTTGTGAGCAACGATAATCAGCAGCGACGTCACGAATGCGGAGTGTGTGCTGGGCATGCCTCCAGAGCGAAATAATGCTAGGTGCCACTGACCGCTGCGCAGATGTTCAACACCCGCTTTGGTCAGCTCGCAGAGGAGCATGACGACGACGGGAATAAGGAACAGATATTGGCGGAGAATGTTCATGAAAGTATTGGGTATTGGGTATACGGTATACTGTATACTGATGATATCAGGAGGCGCGTTCGAAGCGGATGCAGATCGTATGTGTTACTCGTTTCTTCGATGTCCTGTCTTTGTCATGATACCGCACATCGAGATCCAGTGTCTTGCCTGTTGCAGATGCGAGTACACCGACGATCTTTTCTGCTTCTTCTGCGGACACATATCCTTCGCCGGACATCGCGCCCAGCGCCATTCGTCCGAGGACATAAATCTCGCAGTAGGACACCCGCAAGGTCTGGGCCATTTTGCTCAAGTTCAGAGCAGGGGATGGGAGTAGGACACGCCATGTCGTTCCATTAACTATGATTACTGTCTCGTCTTCGTCGTCGGTATAGCGTGTCTCAAAAGCGAGGGTGGTATCGCCCGTCTTCAGGATAAGATCTGTTTTACGCAGATCCATATCTTCCAGTCGCTCATCGGTGAGCCATGCCTCAGCAACCCTCCCCCTAACCCC
>Ga0163150_10007501_pt1 | contig 12777 bp, 15 predicted proteins | sample OliLakLV19P2IB_FD_148628 | JGI IMG/M metagenome (GOLD analysis project Ga0163150, IMG submission 148628) | Freshwater microbial mat bacterial communities from Lake Vanda, McMurdo Dry Valleys, Antarctica - Oligotrophic Lake LV.19.P2.IB | ecosystem: Environmental > Aquatic > Freshwater > Lake >...
GTGGTGGTTCATCGGGTTCACGGCGGCGAGCGCGGCAGCGTGCCCAGCAGGCGCATGGGTTTCTGACAGCGCGGACACTGCGGCACCCAGCTCGGCACGGCGGCGGCCTCGGGCGGCACGGCGGGTTGACAGTCGAGCAGCGCGTGAATGCGTTGCCGGCGTTTCTGGGCCGCGGGACTGAGCCAGCCGAAGTGGCGCACGCGCTGAAAGCCCTTGGGCAGGACGTGCTGGAGGAAGCGCCGCAAAAACTTTTCACCACTCCAGCGCAGCGTTGAACTGAGCCGCTCTGCAGCGCCTATGAGGGTTGTCAACTGGAACGAGCGCGTCCGAACGTTTTCTTCTTTTTCTTAAAAGCTTCCCGTCTTTTTCCTTTCCGGTTTTTCCGTCTTCGTCCTCTTCGCCCGCAGGGCGCAGCTTCCCATGTCGTGTCCGGTCGAGTCCCGGTCACCAGCTCCTATTCGAGCCTTCTGCGCGGGCTGGATCGCCCCGTGGTCGCACTGCGTGGCCGTGACCACGAAGCGCAGATCCACGTCCAGCCCCAGCTTGAAGACGTGGGGCGCGCCCGGCGGCGGCGCGCTCACTGCGGGATTGCTTTGGGGAACAGTTGAGGTTGAAGTGTTCATGTCATGAATGGGGTTGAGGTTGAGTTCATTTTTCACTCGGAGTGTGGCCCTGTCGGCCCCGCTCGCTCAACCCCTTCATGGCATCTAACCCGGCCATCGCATCACTGTTGCATTCGTGGCGTCTCGCGGGCCGGGTCGCTGAGCTTGGGTCGTTAGGTCTTCTCCTGCGGGTGTTTGAAAGCCAATCAAATAGCCTCAAATCAGGCAATAGAATCAGGCATTTCCTCACTGCTGGCAAGACTAATCCCCCAGAAGCGGACGAAAACTTTTCTAACTCTTTAACTACTCTGCTGCTGGCAAATCTGCTGGCAGCCATCTCCTTTCCGCATTCGGAAAGGCGCGCAGCATCCAGGCCAGCGCGAGCGGATGGAGGAGTCCAGAGGCAAAGTCTCTGGCGCGGGTCTCGGGTCGGCGCAAGACCCGGCACCGATTTTTCAACCGATGCCGGGTGTGTTTCGCGGTCAGGAATAGAAGTAACCAAGTTCGCGCAAGGATTTGTGGTCAGGCTTTCCAACAACGACATGGTCAAGCACTTCGATTTTAAGAAGTTGCCCGGCGCGGATGAGATCGCGCGTCACTTTGATGTCAGCTTCGCTCGGCGTCGGGTCGCCGCTCGGGTGATTGTGCATGATGACGATGGCACTCGCCGAGGTGACGAGAGCCAGACGAAACACTTCGCGCGGATGCACGAGGATCGTGTCTTGAATCCCGATGGAAACGAGATAGTGACCTTTCACGCGGCGCCGGGTGTTCAGAATGAGCGCCACGAAGCATTCGCACTCCGGGTTGAAATACGGATGTCGTTCGATGTGCAGCCGCCAGTAATCGGCGGCTTTGGCGGGCGTGTCGAGAAGGGCCAAGTCCTGCGGCGTGGGGCATTCGCGCAACGCCACCACCTTGTATTCGCAAGGTGACGGACGAAACGCGAACGCCTCCACAAGACTTTCCATGCCCGGAAGATTGGGCGGGATGGCGTTCATGCTCTCTTGGTTTTGAGGGAACGCTTGGCCCTGCGCTTTGGGAACAAACGCCGCTGCGCGGTTTCACTGCCTCGGCGTGCTGCCTCCATTTGGTGGCGCTCATGGGCGAGACGGTCGCCATCAAGCGCGGTGTCTCGAATCAAACCGAACGTGTCGGCGACAAAACCAAACTCGTGCTGAGGAATGGGCAATCGTTTCATGGCGAGTGCTCCACTCAGGCGGGTTGCACGTCAGCCGGGAAGTAGCTGCCGTATTTGATGCGCGGGTCAAGCGGGGTGCGCGGGGCGATGGTGCCGCCGTGATGCTGCCAGCACTGGCGAACGCTGTTCCAAGTAAAGCCAAGCTCGGAAAGGGTCATCGTCACTTCACGCGGCTGCTTCTCGGTAAAGGTAATCCAAACCCACTTGCCAACCACTTCGGCCAATTCCCAAAACTTGGGAGCCTCGGTGCGAAGAAGATGCAGAACTTTCTCGGTCGGCAACGCCCGGTTCTGATGACGCAGTTTGAAGCTGATGCGCGGCAGCGGTTTGGTTTCCGAGGTCAGGGCAAATACAGTGTTCTGAGTGTTCGTGCTCGATGGTTCGGTCTGGACCTGAGCCTTCTTAGAAATTTTGGATGTAGTTTTCATGGTCTTTTTTTTGTGCTCTGCTTGTTCGTTCCGTCCTTTCGCCTTCATCCGAAAAGCCCGCGCAGACCGGGCGGCCCGTGGGAGTAGTCTTTAGAGGGCACCGCGAGGCCCCCGGTTGGAGTCGGGCCGGTGAGGCGAAAGGTCGGAACTCGGCGCAGAGCAAACGGACCTGAAAACGGAGCGGAAAGATGAGAAGGCACCTGCCGACGAACCAATTCAAGCCATGCGGCGCTTGAGCAGTCGTTGCCAAAACTTGATACGCGCCAGCGGGCGCAACCTGGCAGACTTCACGGCCCCGCATGAGGAGTGACAGGTGGCGCATCTCTCGCCTGTCTCCGAATTTCAACGAACGGAAGGGAGCGCAGCGCAGCAGCTAGGCCGCGGAGCGTTTCACGGAGCGGCGGCGCAGCGGAGCCGGAGTGGAGGGAGTTGAAAGCTCGGAGACGGGCCCGGTTCCGGCGGAAGCCTGCCCGGTTTGAGGTGGAGGCACAGTCCCGCTGGCGCACGTAGGCGGAGCCACAAGCCGGGCTGTCTTCCGTCGGCGCGCGCTCGTGAAGTTGGTGAGCCGGAAGCGGAACGAAGCGGTTGTGCCTGACACCCGCCAGAGTGAGTATCACCTAAATCCGGTGCCGCGGCGGATGGTGGCCAGGAAATCTCGGGCATGAAGTCGGAAAGGCTTGCGACCTGTGTATAAAACCAGTATCGCCTAGTCATGCGTTCGGGCCTTACGGAGAGACAGGATAAGATCTACCAGTTCTTGCTCGATGAGCGGGATCGATGTGGTGTGTGCCCAACACAAGAAGAAATCCGTCGGCATTTCAGCTTCAAGAGTCAGAACTCAGTTCAGGAACATCTTCGATTGTTAGACCAAAAGGGATTCATCAAACGCAATCCCCGCAAGGCCCGCTCAATTCAACTCACGGGTCCGGGTGAAAGAACGAACCCGGAGGATTTCGTCAACGTGCCTTTGTTGGGTTCAATCCCGGCTGGCAATCCCGCGTTCGCATTGGAGTGTCAGGAGGATGTCTTGCCGTTGTCGCGGCGGCTGTTCCGGGGACGAGATCTTTTCGCTCTGAGAGTCAAAGGAGACAGCATGACGGGTGCGGGCATCTTCGATGGCGATCTGGCAGTTCTGTCAGCGGGGAAAGAGTGGACCGATGGAGTGATTGCCGCAGTGGTAGTGGATGAGGAAGCCACGCTCAAGCGGGTATATCGTACGCCACAAGGGGTGAGGTTACGGGCCGAGAACCCCGCCTACACCGACCGTCTCATTTCAGAAAAATCGCGGCTAAGTTGTCGTGTTGCCGGCGTGCTCATGGGAACCATCCGCAAATTTGACTAGGCAATGTCCGTAGTGCTTTCCAACGACGACAAGCGACTAGCCACGAAGGTCCGTGCATTCGGCTGCCCGGGTATCGTTCCTCTCCGCAGCGGGAAAGCGGAATCCCCAGTGCAAATTCCGTATCTTGACTTGCTCTCCAAGCACGTTCGGGAAAGTGCGCCACTGCTGCCCGATGCCGTGGGGGAATTTCAGGGACGGCCAGTCATGTATTTTCTCGATGCCACTGACGGAGAACCGGAGGCCGAGGAGCGGCTGACACTCCAACAACGGCTCGCAAATCGCGGAGATCATGCAGTGCTGGCCGTGGTGCGCCCAGGTGACTTGACGCTCTATCCCCTGCATTTGGATCGAAAGCACCTCAATCAACACGGCTTGGGTAAAGTTATCCCGATTGGTGACACGAAGGCACCTTTTCTATTTCAAGCTGTCGCTGCAGGAGACTTCGATCTGCCAGGCCGATCCGAAGCGGCCGATCCTGTTTTCACCGAAATCAAAACCCTTCTGGAGAAAGCCGCGCACGACTTGGTAACACAGTGCGATTTGGATGGGCTGGAAGTTCTGTCCATGACCGGTCGAGCGCTCTTTTTCCGTTTCCTGGTTGACCGCCGGATCGTTGAGGATTCCGACCTCGACGAAATCTGCCCGGCAGCACGAAGAGGTTCCGCGCCGCATGATTTGAAGGCCGTGTTCTCCAACGCCGAAAGAGCCGCGCAAACCTCCACCTGGCTCGATGAGACGTTCAATGGAGATCTTCTCCCGCTGGTTAACACCCTGTCCGCCTCAACTCCGCAACGGGAACGTCACCGAGCTTATCTCAAAGCCTATACCCATGCTGGGGATGAAAGTGACGAACTGCTATTTCGGCATCTGGAAGCAATCCTGCGCGGTTGGGAACAATTACAGGGAGCTACGCAATTGCGCTTGCTCATCGATTGGGATGATCTGAATTTCCGACACATTCCCATTGGCGTTCTAAGTCAGGTTTATGAAGACTTCAGCCATCAAGTGGATCAACAGGATTCGCTGGATCGCAGCGTCCACTACACCCCGCGGGCATTGGCTAAATTACTAGTGGATCAAGCACTCGGCGGGGTCGATTCCCCACACGAGGCGCGCATTCTGGATCCGTCGTGCGGTGCGGGTGTTTTTCTCGTGCTGGCCCTGCGCGAATTGGTGCGCCTGCGTTGGGAGCACGATAAGCGACAGCACGGCGATAACGCAAAGCGCCCCGGCAAAAATATCATCCAGGGAATCCTCCATAGACAGATTTGCGGATTCGATGTCAGCGAATCCGCGCTGCGTCTCGCGGCACTTGGTCTGTATATTACCGTCATCGAACTGAACGAAATTACGCGTCCACCATCGGAGCATCATGCGGGGAAGGAACTTCAAGATTTGGTTTTATTCGATCAACGCACCGAGGCCGAGAGGACGCGGCGCGGGTTTGTTTCGGGCAGTCTTGGTGAGGCAGTAGATTCCCGCTTCGATGAAGCCTTCGATGTCGTGGTGGGAAATCCTCCGTGGACCCGACAGGACGGCGAGGCGAAGATTCAAGTGGACGAAGCCGGCACACTCATCGCCAAGAGAGTGCTCGAAAGCCGGGGTCTGACAGAGTTGGCCAAAACATATCAAAATCCCGGCGGCGTCCCTGACGTTCCTTTCCTCTGGCGGGCAATGGAATGGGCCAAACCGGGCGGCATCATTGCCTTCGCTGTGGAAGCGCGCCTCATCCTCGCACAGTCCCCAACCGGTACCAAAGCGCGGAACGCGCTCTTTCAGGCCGTGTCGGTGACGGGGATTCTAAACGGTTCCGACTTGGAAGAGACGCCTGTGTGGAAGGACATGAAAATGCCCTGGCTTCTGCTCTGGGCGCGGAATGAGAAACCCGACCTCAAAGTACACACCTTCCACCTGCTCACGCCTGTGCGGGAAAATGAGTTGTGCCGCAAAGGGGAGTTTCGACTCGACTACCAGTCGGCTTATCCCGTGCCGGTGAAAAAAGTGTTTGAACACGGTTGGCTCTGCAAAGCCCTCGCCATCGGCACGGCGATGGATGTTGAGGTCATGGAGAAGCTCATCACAGCAGCGAAACGACAGTCCGTGAAAACGCTTTGGAAAGCCGGGAAAAAGCGCAGTCAACTCAGTAGTGGTCGTGGCATTGATTTGCAGCCTTGGAAGACGACACCCGCGCCAGATTGGTTGCGAAATCTTCCGGTGGCGGATTGCGCTATAGACGCCCTTTCAAATCAGAATCTTTTTCCAAACAATGAAGTTCCCACTTTTCTGACGCGCTACGGCACCGGTGATCCGCTTGAGTGCTTTGAACCGCACAGAAGCTACGACCAAGAGAACTACCGTCACCCTTTAGTCCTGATTGTGCGTGCTCCCGGCGAGAGTCGGACGAATAGAAAGGCATTTCGTTTGCTGGACCGTGATTATTGCTTCACGAAAAATTACTTTGGCTATTCGGGCGGAACCCACAGTGACAACGCTTTGATCGTCGCGCTACTTCATCTCATTGCGCATAGCTCCTTGTTCCAGCACTTCACCTACATGCACAGTGGACAAATAGGAGCCAAGCGACGGATCATCGACAAGCAAGACATCGACGCCTTTCCGTTCCCTATCCTAGAAAACCTCTCGAAGGAGGACCGTGCAACTACTTTGTCTATCGCCGACGCGATCGATGCTCCCGGCGAGAAGGATTGGGAAGCGGTGGATGCCTTCGTGTGCCGCTTGTTCGGACTAACGAAAGCAGAGCAGCAGGTGGTAAAGGACACGGTGACGTTTAACGGCCCCTACCGTTCCGTGCGAGAGCCTGCGGCGCTACCAACGCCACTGGAGGAAGCAAAAATATTTGCGCAGACACTGGAACAGTCCCTTCAACCTTTTTTCAAAGTAGCCAAGCAAAAAGTGAAAGCCACTGTGGTTCCGCGAATCGAGGGCGACTGGAAGCAGCCTTGGCAATTGGTGACTTTGCTTCTGGATGGTGATGCTTGGGTGCCTTCGTCGGCAGTTATTACCAACGTGATGGCCGAAGCCACGCGCAGCGCCGCCAGCCGTGTAGTAATGCCGCTGCCAAAAAGCGGACTCATCATCGGGCTGATCAACAAACGCCGGTTCTGGACGCGCAGCCGCGCACGGCTTTGCGCTCTGCACATCGCTCGGGAACATCTGGCCAAAGCGTTTCCTCTCAACACGCGCAATAATGCCTGATGCCGATTCCAGTTTCTTTACCCAGCGCCCTGATGCGAGGTTTGTCGTCCCTCACGATCCGCTGGGCGAGCGATGGCCGCTCGTCGTCCATGTCGCGGTAAGCGCTGCATTCACCCTCATTCGGCAACGCGGCTTTAACCTGCGGAACGCCGGGGAGAACGCCATCACCCACGAACTGGAAGGCGTGTTGAGGAATGATCTTCTGAATCGAGAGGTTCAGAACGGCCTTGACCGAGATTTTTTTCGCGATGTCACCCGTGGGAGTGAGGTGGAAAACTACACCGGTGAGAAGATTAGCAAGAAGCCCGACCTGATTTTCCATCTTCAACGCGAGAATGTCCTCTGGGACCGAAGGCAGGACGCGTTTTTTGCAGAGTGTAAGCCCGTTGACCACGACCATTCACTTGCGACGAACTACTGCGCAGTCGGGACCGACCGCGTAGGAGTGGAGCGGTTTGTCATCGGCGACTATGCTTGGGCCATGCATGAGGCCATGATGATCGGCTATGTGCGCGATGGCTTCCGCGTCGATCCGCATTTGGTGGACAGCTTTGCTGATCTGAAGCGGCACAAATTACTTGGTTCACCCGCTGTTCCAGTAGCCGTCTCCTCCATGGACGATGGCTCAGAAGCGCTACACCAGACCGAACACCATCGGCGATTTACTTGGAAAGAAACCGGTCACCCCGCCACCTCTATTGCCCTCTACCATTCATGGCATGATTGCGGGTAAATAGATCGGCACAAGCTTCCCAAGAGTCTAATGGTTATTCCGCATTCGCCGGAGGGCGGTTGCTCGAATTTCGAGATCGCATCTAACTCGTGCCGATTTATTCGTATCGGGAGTTCGTCGGCCTTCATGGCCCCGCATGAGGCGTGACTGGTGGCGCATCTCCCCGCCTGTCTCCGAATTTCAACGACCAGAACGGAACGCAGCGCAGCAGCCAGGCCGTGGAGCGGTTCACGGATCGGCGGCGCAGCGGAGCCGGAGTGGAGGGAGTTGAAAGTTCGGAGTCAGGTCCGGTCCCCGACGGAAGTCTGCCCGGTTTGGGGTGAAGGCACAGTCCCGCTGGCGCACGTAGCCGGAGCCACAAGCCGGGCAGTCTTCCGCCGCCGCTCGCTCGTGGGTTGGTAAGCCAAAAGCGAAACGAAGCGGTTGTGCATGACGCCCGCGAGGGTTGCCGGGGCGCGGCTCAGGAAGGCACAGGAAGCGGAGCGCAGCGTTGGCGAAAGCAACTCACGAGGCAGCGCCACATGACAGCGCAAGCCTCCCGCCTGTCTCCGAGTTTCAGGGACCGGAACGAAGCGGAGTGAAGCAGCCAGGCCGTGGAGCGGTTCACGGATCGGCTGCGCAGCGGAGACGGAGTGGAGGGAACTGAAAGCTCGGAGTCAGGCCGGGGGGCGGCGGGAGTCTTCGGCTTTCAGCAGGATTCGGAGAACTCCAGCTCAGCGGTGCTGAAAGAGCGAAGTCTCATGGCAAGAAAACAGACTGAAAGAAAAACAATCACGGGAGATTTGAAGTTCCCCCGAAAGAGTGGACAAGGGGCGGAGCAGCCGAGAAAGAAAACCGACTATGTCCACGACGACCAAAAGCCGTTCCAAGATCTACGACCTTGAGTTCAAGAAGCAGGCCGTGCAGTTGCTCCACACCAGCGGCCGGCCGCTGGCCCAGATCGCCCGCGAGTTGGGCGTCGAGGCCTGGCAGTTGCGTGACTGGAAGAAGCGCCTGCAGCCGCAACTGGCCCAGCAACCCGAGACCCTCGAAGCCATGCGCCTGCGCCTGGCCCAGTTGGAGCGAGAGAACCTCACCTTGCGCCACCAGCGGGACATTCTAAAAAAAACTCTGGGCATCGTCTCGACTACGTGAGCGACCGCTACCAACGCATCCAAACCATGGAAGCCGATCATCCTCTGAGCGAGTTGTGCCGGGCTTTGGGCGTGAGCCGCTCCGGCTACTATGCCTGGCGAGAGCGCGCGCCCTCGGCCCGGCAGGAGGCCAACACCCGGCTGCTGGAGGAAATCCAAACGCTCCGCCAGGGCGAGGAAGCCTGCTACGGCAGTCCACGGATGACCGAGGAACTCCAGGGGCGAGGCCATGCCTGCAGCGAGAACCGGGTGGCCCGGCTCATGCGGGACCACGGTCTGCGCGCGCAGGCGCCCCCGCGCTGGGTGCCGCGCACCACCGACAGCAACCACGACGAACCCATCGCGCCCAACCGGCTGGCGGAGCGGGCCGCGCCCGACGGCCCCAATCAAGTCTGGCTGCAAGACATCACCTACGTGCCCACGGCGGAGGGCTGGCTCTATCTGGCCCTGGTGCTGGACCGGTGGAGCCGCAAGATCGTGGGCTGGGCCATGGCCGATCATCTGCGCAGCGAACTGGTGGTGAGCGCCCTCCAGATGGCCCAGACGCAGCGTCAGCCGGGCCGGGGTTTGCTGGTGCATTCGGATCGCGGGGTGCAGTACGCCAGCCGGGAAACGCGGGCCTTTTTGGAAACGCACGGCTGGCAGGCCAGCATGAGCCGGGCGGGCAACCCTTATGACAACGCCTGGATGGAAAGCGCCATCGGCAAGCTCAAGAGCGAAGTCCTGGGGGGCACCGTGCCGGTCGATCACGCGAGTGCCCGCCAGCAACTCTTTGCCGGCATCGAGTGCTGGTACAACCAGCGCCGCCGCCACAGCGCCCTGGGTTATAAATCCCCAGTTGCTTTCGAAACGCAGTTCATGAACAACTAACCCACAGAAACAACTTCCGCCCCTGTCCACTCTTTCGGGGGAACTTCAATTTAATTCCCTCGTACCGTTGAGGCCATCAATGGAGACGATCACGGATGCGTCCCGGATTTCGAGACAGCGAACCGTCACCGTGTTCGTGCCGACTTTGATCGGCGACACATCGCTCTTTTGAAATGTCTGGTTATTGATAATGGCGAAACGATGGCCCGGTCGACCGCTGAGTCCCATGAGTTTGATTTGCGACAACCAAACTGGCGCGGGTGCTGCCGGCAGGTCGGATATTTTGAGTTGGCGGGGAACAAAACGAGCCACACGTTTCCGGGCTTCCTCAATCTGGTCAGCATTCATTTTGAGGGTGGCGGCGTCGCGACAGGAACGCCCCAGGATGGTCGCAGTCTGGAACGGAGAGCCTTGGGCGGCGAGATCGCCCCACTTGTAGGATTCGGCTAGGTCTAATTTCATCAGCTTGCCGTCAAGGTAAACACTCGCGAGATCGGCTTGAGCAGCGTGGTCGCCCTGGTTGGCGGCGAGTAACAACCACCTGACGCCCTCCGCCCCTGCGGCGGCGCGATCACCCGTCGAGTAACCCGAAGACATTCGACTGCGCATCAGCAGCATGCTGCCAAGTTTTGCTTGGGCATGGAGGTAACTCTGTCCCGCAGCCTTGCGATACCAGGCTTCAGCCTGCGCCGAGTCCAGGCGCATTGCATAGGCTTCGGCGAGCTTGTCCTGCGCGGCGGCGTCGCCCGCTTCGGCAGCGATTTTGATTTCCGCCATCGACGACGCCGATGGCTGCGCGTTGACGCGGAGGAATAGAAGCAGGGCGGTGGCAACAGCCAAAAAGAGGGTGAGACTCGGTTTCCGACGAGGTGCTGCGTTCATGTCGTGCCTGACAAGGGTGGCCTGCCCGCATTTTGGAAGCAAGCGAAAGCTGGCCGCAAAATGCGGACGTGAATAAAACCATTTACTCGCGCCAGAGTGAATGCCTGCAAACAACGCTGGCTGCGCTGCGCAAGAGCGCAGGACTGACCCAGCGGCAACTGGCCGAGAAACTTGGCCGGGAGCACAGCCTGGTTGGGAGACTGGAACTGGGCGAGCGGCGCTTGGACATGGTTGAATTCTACCAATTCTGCAAGGCGTGCGGAGCGGAACCGGAAACCACGGCTCGCAAACTGATGCGGAAGTTCAAGGAGATCGAAGCAAAACTGTAAATTCGCTCGGATGATGGCAGAACGAGGCAAGAAGCCTCCGTCGCATGTCAGGATCTACACAAACAACTTACATACCGCCTTTTTCTGGCGTGCAGTTGGTAGAGTGCCGCGACCATTTCCAACTCATTCCGGTGCCCGATGTGCGCACTATTTTCGGATACGGAAGGATCAAGGCGTCACGCGCGCGCGTGGATCACGCTGACCCGCAGGCAGGGGCTTTCTGGGACGACCTCGGTCCCGACGAGGAAGTGTGGGCGGTGATGCAATGGTTTCGTTATGCGGACGGCCATGAAGCACCCGGTGACATTGCCTTCCTCCGTCCAGAGGTGCCCGAGAGCGAAGTTCGTAAACACATGGACGAAATGGCGCGGTTTTCAGAGCTGTCGAGGGAAGACCTGGTGGGACTCACTCAATGCTTTGAAGCCAAGGACGAAGAGTTCGACTACATCGATTCGGTTCGGCCAAATTATCAGTCGGAGCCGGGTCCAAATGCCACGGACGAGTATGACGTTTATCATGCACGGTTGAAGGTGATGAGTGAATTGCAGCCGAAGACGGTTGAACTCCTCAAGATTGCCAACGTAACGAAAGAACCGTCGAAACGGCTGTTGGTCGAACGTGAAGCGGTGCAGTCGTACTTCGCGGAATTGGCTCACTACCTTACGGAACCGGAAGTCTTGGCGTGGCAACGCAGCAATCCGGTAGGCACTGGTTGGATGTGCGAATTCGGAGAGGTCATGCGAGCGCCGCGTCAGAACATTGACTCAGCAGACCACGAACTGGCGTTGAACTGGCTCCGCGCGCGCTACAACGAACAAACCGCCACCCAACTTTCAGAATCGATTTTCAAAAGAGTCCTCCGCCGGTTTACTCCCAGCGCCATCAAAAAGCGACGAGAGCGTCTGGGTCTGACCACGAAGCGACCTCCCGGCCCACCGCCCAAGCAAGCGTAGTCCATAGTTTAGGACACGACTTTCACTCCTCCGTCCCAAGCTCCTGACGATTTCCCGCCACGCCCTAGCGTCAGCGCGTGAATCAAATGCTTCACCATTTCAGCTCCACTCGGTATCGAGCGGGAATGTGACTTCGTGCCGAAAAGGAAAAACACATGCAACTCAAAGTAACCGTCGTGTCGGATCGGGCCGATGAATACATCGGAAAAAAAGGACTGGTCAAAAACCAGGTCATCACCTGCCAGGACATTGACCCGTCCGGCTATCGCCTGCTCATGCCGTTTGATTACACGATGAGCGAAGACGAGAAGGGCAAGTTCGCCGGCAAACTGATGGACAAGCAGATCGTCATCGGCGTGCGCGAACTCATGCCCTTCGGCGGTCGTCTGCGCGCCCGTGGAGCCATCATCACCGGCCCTGACGGCAAGTAACCACCACCACGAATGAACCCCGAGATCTACGCCCTGTCCTTGATCGAATGGCAGTACTTCGCGTCGCTCACGTTCAAAAGTGAAAAGCTGACGGAAGCCGTACGGATCAAGATGTTCTTCGCCCTGATGCGAAGACAGGCGGACAATTTCGGGGTTCATTTTCCCAAAACGATTTGGTGTCTGCGGACCGAACGTGGCGAGGCCACGGCGCGCATTCACCACCACGCTTTAATCGCGGGGTTCCCCCAACACGCGCGGACCAAGGCCACTTGTTTCTCCTTCATGAAAATTTGGGAGCAACTCGGGGGCGGCATGGCGCGCGTCACGCTCTATAGCCCGCTCCTCGACGGTGTGGGCTATGTCCTCAAAGGCTGCGACGAAGAAATGAAGCGCGCCGGTGGGGATTTTTACGAGACCCGAAAGTTTGGGGGACACTGCGACGTCATGCTTTCCAAGTCGATCTTCCGCGTTATTGAGGGTCGGCGAGAGATAGGGAAGAGACGCCGTCGGGGACAACGCCAGGCAGAGTAATACCAACTACGTTAATAGAGTAGTATAATGGTTCGAGAGGAAGTGTTTGCTTGAGCCAGGAGCCAGTCGAAAATCAGGGAATGCACGCGGCGGGCGTCCTGCCAGAAGCGTTGTAACTCGGCCTGC
>Ga0163150_10007503_pt1 | contig 12777 bp, 14 predicted proteins | sample OliLakLV19P2IB_FD_148628 | JGI IMG/M metagenome (GOLD analysis project Ga0163150, IMG submission 148628) | Freshwater microbial mat bacterial communities from Lake Vanda, McMurdo Dry Valleys, Antarctica - Oligotrophic Lake LV.19.P2.IB | ecosystem: Environmental > Aquatic > Freshwater > Lake >...
GCTTGGCGGGATCGGTGTTTCGGGAGCGGAGGTGAAGTTACACCAATCGAACTGACTTACTCAATTACGGGTCGCAGCAACCGGGCAGAATCAGAGCTCGGGCGCTGATCCTGTGCATAATTCAGGTAGTAAACTGGCCTGTTACTCGGTACTCGTCACAAGTTTGAGTTTCAAATGCGGAGTTGATGTGGATCACGCAGCTCAATCTCTCGCTTCCTCCGAAGCTTCGACGAATTAATACCACGACGCACCGGTTTCATAATTCAGATCCATTCGATGCCTGCTGATGCCGCCGCAAGGCTGGCCTAAACTCATTTGGCGATTTAGCCGGTTTCCGATATAACTGAGTTAGCCGTGAGCACCAACGAGGCTGCGATGTCATCAGCTCAAGTTCAATCAATTCCAATCGTAAAGATATTCCTGACTGTCGAAGAGGCTGCGCAACGCCTAGGGGTGACGGTGGGCTGGATCTACGAGCGCACAAGGCGCAAGACCATTCCTCACCGGAAACTTGGAAAATTCGTCCGATTCACAGAGGAAGATCTGCGAGCGATTGTCGAGGCGGCTGCTAAAGGGACCATACAATGAGCCAGGGCGGCCATATCGTCAAGCCTAGCGGCAAGCGCAAGACGTGGGCGATCATCTATCGCGATCCATTAGGAATCCAGCAGTGGGAAGGTAAATTCAAAAAGCGTACCGAGGCGCAGGCCCGGCTGAATGAAATCCTCGGAGCCCTTGATAAGGGAACGTACTCGCGACCATCTTCCGTCACGTTTGAGAAGTTCGCAGAGGATTGGCTGGCCGGTAGGCGTCAGATCCGCGGCAGCACGGAATCGGGATATGGTTCGATCATCAATAAGCAACTCGTTCCGCGGCTCGGAGCGATTGCGGTATCGGCGCTACGATTCGATCATATTGACGCGGCCGTGAGCGGCATGATCGAAGACGAGCTTTCTTTCGAAGACGATCCATAACACCGTCACGCTACTGCGCACGATGCTAGCCGGCAAAAAGGGGCCAAGCGCGCTGCGACGCGGTTTCGCGTTCCACGATCCAACTATGGGGCTCGAGCTTCCGCCACTGGAATCTCGCCAGATCACGCCTCCAACACAGGAACAGGTCTGGGCACTGATCGGCGCGGCGAAGGAGTTGGGCGGCCTCAGTTACGCGCTGGCCTATACGGGAGCGTTTACCGGCGTGCGGCGAAACGAGGCTCTCGGGCTTAGGTTCAACGACATCGAGTGGTTTGGCAACGAGGTAAATGTTCGTCACGCAATCTCGAAACGCCGCGGTACAGATGGCGCGCACAAATGGGAATGGCACGTTGGGCCACCGAAGTCACGGAAATCGTTACGCCGCATCGCTGCGACCGAGAGCGTAATGAAGATGTTGGCCGATTTGAAGGTCGGCAAACCAGACGGCGCTTTCATCTTCCCCGGCGATTGCAACGGTTTCATAGACCCGGACAAATTCGACGCAGAGGTTTGGAAGCCTGTTGCAAAGAAAGTCGGCATGGAAGGGACGCGCTTTCATGACCTGCGGCACTTCTTCGCTAGCCAGTTGATCGCTCAGGGCGAAACCGCCGCCTACGTTCGCGACCAAATGGGACACTCCAGCATCAAGGTCACCTTCGAGACCAACGGGCATCTCTTCCCAGGGCGCGGCAAGGAAGCCAGCGCCCGCTACGAAAAGTCGATGGCCGATGCGAAGGTTCGCCACAAAGCGCAGGACACTGTTAGCATTCCGTTAGCAATTGATGGGGAAGAAGGGCCGGAAGGAACCGTAACCAATTGAAAAGGTTGGTTGCGGGGGCATGATTTGAACATGCGACCTTTGGGTTATGAGCCCAACGAGCTACCAGGCTGCTCCACCCCGCACTCTGAGAATACCAAGACTACGGCTGCCCGGTCAACTAAATCCCAAATTCTCCACCGATTCCACAGCATCTGCGCCGCCATGCGAAATCTCCGCTACCCTTCGCCCAGCAACCTGTACAGCGTCGACCGCGTCACCCCCAACACCTCCGCCGCCTTGCTCTTGTTCCCGCCGAAATGCGCCACCACTGCCCGCGCGTGACGTTGCGAAAGTATCTCTAAACTAAGCAATTCAAGCGGCGCGGCGTTATTGGCTGGCGCCGTAGCCAATACCGGTACCGCCCCCCGTTGAAACGACGGCGGCATATCGCGGACGTCCACTAACTCGCCGTCGGCCATCATACATGCCGATCCGATCACATTTTCCAGTTCGCGCACATTGCCGGGCCATGTGTGCCGCGACAACATCGCCTGCGCGCGCGGCGTCACGCCAGTCAGGTTCTTTCCATATTCCTCGGCGAATTGCGTCACAAAATGCCGCACAAGAAACGGAAAGTCTTCCATGCGCTCGGCGAGTCCCGGCACATGAATCTCCACCATGCTCAACCGGTAGTACAGGTCCTCGCGAAACGTTCCCGCCCGCATCATCTCTTCGAGCGGCCGGTTCGTAGCCGCCACTACGCGCACGTTGATCTTCTTGGTCGCCGCCGCGCCCACCGGCTTGATCTCCTGCTGCTGTATCGCCCGCAGCAATTTGCTCTGCATCTCAAATGGCAAGTCGCCCAGCTCGTCGAGGAACAACGTGCCGCCATGCGCCGCCTCGAACAGCCCCTTTTTGTCCGCCGCCGCGCCCGTAAAGGAACCCTTCAAATGCCCAAACATCTCGCTCTCAAACAGCGTCCCGGTAATCGCCGAACAATTCGCAATGACGAATGGACCCGCCGCCACCGGACTCAAAGCGTGCAGCGCTTGCGCCGCCAACTCCTTGCCCGTGCCCGTCGCTCCCCGGACCAGCGCGACCCGGAAGTGCGAAGCCACGCGCCTGATCAATGCAAAAAGTTCCAGCATCAGCGGACTCCGCCCCACCATCCCCTGAAAGCGGTTAGCGTGCAATAACTCCGCCTCTAACCGCCCGGCGTTCATCCGCCGCCGGCCGTCGTCCACTAGCTCTTTCACTCGCGCGCGAAGCGCCCCGATCTTCACGGGCTTTGTCAGATAGTCGCAAGCGCCCTTCCGGATCGCCTCCACCGCCGACTCCGGCGTGTAGTGGCCGGTCAGCAAAATGACATCGGTCCCCGGCGCCGTCTGCATGATCTCCTCCAGCAGTTCCAGGCCGCCGACATCGGGAAGCATCAAGTCCAGAAGTACAATTTGCGGACGCGAAGCGGCCAACTCCGAACGCGCCTCCGCGCCATTCAAAGCTGTCAATATCCGCAAGCCCATGGACCCCAGCGCGTCGCGGACCAGATCCAAGCTCAGCGGATCGTCGTCCACCGCCAACAACGAAAGCGCTATCGAGTTCTCACCCATGGCCGCAGCTCTCAGCGTAGCAGGGAGGAAAGAGAAATCGTGCACCCCATCCGCCATCCGCGCCATAATCAACGAATGCGCACCTGGACGCCGCGCCTTCGTCCGCTCGACGAGATGTTCTATATCGTCATCGGAGCCCTCGCGCTCCTGCTTGGCGTCGGCGCCGTTTACCTGAACTGGCAAAAAGGTCAACAGGCCGATCTCCTTGCCCGCCAAAACCGTCGCGCCGTCAGCATCATTCGTCAATTCCAACTGACGATCTCCGACGCCGAATCCGGCAGCCGCGCCTTCCTCCTCACCGGTGAAGCCCACTTCCTCGCACCCTACACCCGCGCCATGGAAAGCCTGGAGGGTCAAATGGTTCAGCTCCGGGAAATGGGCGGCACTCACAGACCTATCGGCGCGCGCATCGACGAAATCCAAAATCTTGCCCGCTTGAAGATGAACGAACTTACCTCCGCCGTCCAGGCCGGCTGGATCGAAGAATGGGACTTCGCCACCGAACTCGTCGAGAATGGCCGCCAGCTCGAAACCACGGCCAAACTTCAAGATGTCATCGGAGAAGCCGAACTCGCTACGCTCGGAGAGGGCGAACGTCTCACCCAGGAAACGCTCTCCAGCATGAAAATGGCGGCGCTCCTCGCCGTTCTCTGCTGCATCGGTCTGTTCATTCTATTCGCCGTTGAGAACCAGCGCGTCGCCGCCCGCCGCCGGGCCGCCGAACGTGCCAGCGAGGTCAAGAGCGCCTTTCTCGCTTCCATGTCCCATGAGCTTCGCACGCCGCTCAACGCCGTCATCGGCTACAGCCAAATGCTGCAGGAGGAGGCCGAAGCCGACCGCCGGGTCACCGATTTCCAGGACCTGCAGAAGATCGAGTCCGCCGGCAAGCACCTCCTCGAACTCATCAACTCGATTCTCGAAATGTCGAAGATCGAGGCCGGCAAAGTGGAAGTCCACGCCGCTCCGTTTAACGTTCCCGAACTCCTCGGCGAAGTCATCGAACTCGTCCGTCCCACCGCCGCCAAGAATGGCAACACTCTCGCCATCACCCTCGCTCCCGGTGTGAACAATATGTTCTCCGATGTCGTCAAGGTCCGCCAGTGCCTGTTGAATCTTCTGAGTAACGCCGCCAAATTCACCCAAAACGGCAGAATCGCCCTGCGCGTCGAACGGGTAATTGAAGGCCAACGCCCTTTCTTGCGTTTTGACGTCATCGATAGCGGCGCCGGGATCGGCGCGGAAGAACTCACGCGCCTCTTTGAACCCTTTCATCAGCTCGAATCCACGCCCGTCCGCGGCAAGGGACAGGGAACCGGCCTGGGTCTCGCCATCACTCGCCGCCTCACGCGCATGTTGGGCGGCGACACCTTCGTTCAAAGCGAGGCTGGCGCCGGCTCCACCTTCACCCTCTCCGTCCCCGAAGAGTTCACCGTCGGCGGGCTTCTCGCCCCTCCGCTTCTCCGCCAGTCCGGCAAGCCGACCATCCTCGTCATTGACGACGACACCGCCATCCACGGCCTCGTCCGCCGCCTCTTCGATAAACACCCGGTTGAAGTCGCCGTTGCCAGGAATGGCGAAGAAGGCATGCGGATGGCCCGTGTGCTTGACCCAAGGGTGATCACGCTCGACGTCGTCATGGAAGGCGCCGACGGTTGGGAAATCCTTCGCCGCCTGAAAGCCGACCCCAAACTCTCCCGCATCCCCGTCATCCTGCTGAGCATTCTCGACAACCACGGCGACCCTCGCGGATTTCTGGCCGAAGAAGTTTTCACCAAGCCCGTCGATATCGATCGCCTCTCCGGAGCCATTTTGCGCCACGCGGCCAGCGGACGCGCCCAGTCCGCTCTCATCGTCGACGATAGTTCCGACGCCCGCGGTGACGTGAGGAAACAGCTCGGGCGTCTCGGCTGGACCATACACGAGGCCGCCGACGGCGCCGAAGCCCTGGAAAAATGCGCCGCCATCCACCCCGGCGTCGTCGTCCTGGATCTGATGATGCCCAACGTCGACGGCTTCGAATTCCTCTCCCGTCTTCGCGCCACCGACTCCGGCCGCGATACCCCCGTCCTCGTCGTCACCGCCATGGATCTCGACCCCGCCCAGCGTCAGCGCCTGAAGCAACAGGCCGCCGCCGTCGTCAATAAAGGGTCTCTCCGCGGCAATGACCTGATCGCCCAAATCCTGGCCACACTTGAGGTCTCCAAATGAACGCCGCCACCACCCGCCGCCAAACTACCAACCAACGGGGGGATCTCAATTGACCACCGTTCTCCTCGTCGAGGACAACGAGATGAATCGCGACATGCTGCTCCGCCGCCTCCAGCGCAAGGGCTTTGCGGTGCTGACCGCGCTGGACGGCGAACAAGCCATACAAATGACGCAACAACATCAGCCCGCGCTGGTTCTAATGGATATGAGTTTACCCGTTCTCGACGGTTGGGAAGCGACTCGCCGCCTAAAAGCCGATCCGGCGACAAAACACATCCCCGTGATCGCTCTTACCGCCCACGCGCTCCCCGCCGAGCGCGACCGCGCCCTGGAAGCCGGGTGCGCCGCCTTCGAAACCAAACCGATCGACTTTCCCAAACTCCTGGCCGTAATGGCGCTGGTGCAAAAATGACTGTGGCCGCGCCGGGCGTCCCGGACGCCGTTCGCGCAACCCTTGAGTCCTGGGGCTGGCGCTTATCCGAGGAACACCCCGACGCGACCCTGACCATATCCGGTCAATCCCTGGAAATCCGCACTTGCGCCGCGATCCACGCCGATGACATCGCTTTCCTGCCCTTACGGGAAGAAGAATTGCGGCGCCGAATTGAATTAGCTCAGCACCGCCGCGCCAGGTTGGCCAAACGCCTCCACGATCTACGTTCGCCGCTCAACGCCATTCAAGGCTACGCCGAAATTATCGCCGAAACCGCGGAGGGAGACGCCTTTCGGTATGCGTCTAATATTCGAACAGCTAGCGAGCTTTTGACTGCCAGGCTGGAAAATATGCGCGATGAAGGTGTCTGAAAAATGGACTGTCCTGCCATGGCGTTTCTGTAAACTATTGAAAGTAAAAATAATCTTACTTTGGCGAGTCCCGTGCTTAAGAAAAAGCATGGAAAGCGTTACCATCACCTTTAACCAAGAGCAATTTGCCTCCGCCTACCGGCTCGGCTTCTCCCGTACGGTCAGATTTTTACAGTCGAGCGGCATCCAACACGAACACGCCGAAGAGATCGCGCAGGCCGCCTGGAGCCGCGGGTGGGAGTGCCGGGCGCAATTGAAGAACCCCGCCGCCGTTGGCGTCTGGGTCAACAGCATCGCCAAGAATCTTCTCCGCGTCGATTACCGCCGCCGCAAGACAGTCGAAGAGTTGACTGAGGACTGCGCCACCATCAATGCCTCCACGGACTCGACCGCCCTGGCCGAATTGCTCGGTCATTGCAGCGATGAAGACCGGATGCTGCTGGTCCGTCATTACATGGAGGGCTGGTCGAGTAATGAACTGGCCCCGGCCCTTGGCATTTCTCCCGTATCGGTCCGCGTCCGTCTTCTGCGTATCAAAAATTCGTTGCGCGAGACACTGAACCTCACCGTCGCCCCGCTCCAACAGGCGGCGTAATCGCTCAGAGCATTTCCGCCAGCGGCGTATAGTGGCGGCCCTGGGATTCCGCCACCGCCGCGTACACGCACTTACCCTTGTACGTGTTGACGCCCTCGGTGATTGCCCGGCTTGTGCGGGCCGCTTCTTCCAGGCCTTTATTGGCTAAAGTGAGCAGGTAGGGCAAGGTCGCGTTGTTGAGCGCGAATGTGGAAGTATGCGGAACCGCGGCGGGCATGTTCGAAACGCAATAATGAAGCACCGAGTCGACATAGTAAATCGGATCGGTGTGGGTGGTTGCACGCGATGTTTCGAAGCAGCCGCCCTGGTCGATGGCGACGTCTACCATCACCGAACCGGGCTTCATCAGCTTGATCATTTCACGGCGGACTAACTTCGGCGCCGATGCGCCTGGGATCAGGACGGCGCCGATCACCAGATCCGCCAAACGGAGAGACTCGCGGATTGTGTGAACATTGGACGCCAGCGTGACAACGCCGCCGTTGTAGATGTCGTCCAATTCGCGGAGACGGCCGAGGTTCCGATCGATGATTGTCACGTGGGCGCCAAGCCCGCAAGCGATTTTGGCGGCGTTGTGGCCGACGATGCCGCCTCCGAGAATTACGACGTTGGCCGGAGCAGTTCCGGGAACGCCTCCCAACAGAATGCCCCGGCCGCCATTCGGCGCCTCCAGATACTGAGCGCCGATTTGCACGGACATGCGTCCCGCCACTTCGCTCATGGGCGTCAGCAGCGGCAAAGCGCCATTGTCTTCACGGATCGTCTCATAAGCGACAGCGTTCGTACCGGCGTCGAGCAGCGCCTGCGTAAGTTCAGGCAGCGGGGCGAGGTGCAGGTACGTGAAGAGCACCAGGTCCGGCCGGAGGAACCGGAACTCGGACGGCTGCGGTTCCTTTACTTTGACGATGAGATCCGCTTGCGACCAGACTTCCGCGGCTGTGGGCAGAATGCGCGCGCCGGCTTCGGCGTATTCCCGGTCGGAAATCGAACTGCCGCGGCCCGCGCCGGACTCGACGATAACCTGATGGCCGGCTTCCACGAGCGCGTCCACGCCGGCCGGGACGAGACCGACGCGGGATTCGTGGTCCTTTACTTCTTTCGGCGCCCCTATGATCACTGGGACGGAGCCGGCGGCGGCGAGCCGTTAGCGGTAAGCGGATTTCGCCTGGGACCAAGGCCAAGCGCAATCAGCGAGAGCGACGTGATTTTGCCCGTTGGAGGAAGGTTCTGTTCCTCCTGGAACCGTTTGAGCGCGTCGACGGTGGCCGCGTCCCACGCGCCGGCCGGGGCCGATTGCAGGTAGCCGCGAGTGATCAGGACTTGTTGGATTTCCGTGAAGCGATCCTGCGTCGGGGCCTGCTGACCGTAATAGCGGCGAGCCGCAACGGGCCGGGGGCTGCGTCCGCGAGTCCGGCCGCGCGCATACGTTTTTGTGCGAGCTTTGGGAACGTAGCGGCGTGCAGCGGGCTTGGCTGTCGTTTTGCGAGCGGTGGACTTCGCGGCCGGCGCTTTGGTTACGGCTTTCTTCTTCGGCGCGGCGGCGGCCCAGGTGAGGCCAAAGCCGAGCAGGAGCGCGGCCAGCGGGAAGGCGAGAAATTTCTGCGGCACCCCCTTATCGTATCGCACGAGGGTATGGGCCGGGTTGCTCGTCAAGTGCGGCGGTAAGGAAGCCGGCGGTTTCAGGGCCGGGCTCACGTTCGCGCTTCGGCTTCGAAGCCCGCCACGCAATAGTCTTAGCCGCCTACCGTCCCGAGCGCCGCCATTGATCGCAGCTAGACCAGCGAAAGTACGGCGCTGAATGCAACCCGGCTTGGTTCCAGTCGTCCATGAGCGCACAGTCTGTCGGAGTAAGGGATTGGGGTTTCTGGATGGTGACGATGCCGACGGCCGCGTCGGGTCGGTGACGGTGGTATTCCTCTGTGGAGAGCACAACCGCTGGGCGCGTCGTCGTCGTCACCTGTGTACCAGGGAACGCGCCGATCAAGGATTTTTCTCGTCCTTATCCTCAAAACGACGCCCAGCCGCCGCTGTCGCGTCGGCGAGGTCGTCGTTCGGCCAACTATCGGACCAATCTACTGCGCGTCCGCCCGCAAGGTCAGCCAACTGCCAGGCCCAATCCAGTACCCTTCCGGCCTCATCCGGCGGAAGCGCTCGGACCACATTGATTAGAGATTCTTCGTTGGCGCTGAGTACCATCATTCCATCGTAGATTCTACGCATTTAGCGAGGGGATGGCCGAGCGGCAGTATCGAAACCGATCAAGTTTGTTTCCACCCGTCATGGCGCGCTATCTTTAAGGGGAGGACATCCTCCAATGCCTGTAGTGCCTAGCGGAATTGTCAGCCAACGCCAGATCACAACCGCCATCCAGGAGGCGGCCAAAGCATTGACTCCCAACGTGGTAAGAATACGGTACGCGCTGATGATTGACTCCACTGGATCCGAGGCAATGTTTTTTCGCGTTTTGCTTTCCGACCGCGCCAGCAGACCGGACCGCCTCTACGAAACGACCGAACGGATAACCGCAAAGATTCTGGAGATAGTCCAGCCGCAGGAGACTTTCGGGATGGAAGCGTACTTCAACTTTCGCAGCGAGTCCGAACAAACCAATTTGCATGATGCCGCATGGGAATAGCGGATGCGATTGCCCGAAGGTTTGCTTGAGCAGGCTCAGCACCTCGTCAAGCGAGAGCCGAAGCGCCCCAAGCAGGCCAGCTTGCGTCGCGCGATATCGACCGCCTACTATGGCTTGTTTCATCTGTTGATTTCAGAAGCCATCCTCAACTGGAAAAGAGCCGGGGATCGAGTGCATCTCGCCCGAATGTTCGAGCATTCCCATATGCGATTGATTTGCGCCAACAAACGCGACGAGTTGAACAAGGAACTGAAGATGAGCAAGAAGGAGGGCAGGCCCAATCAAGAAGAATCGGTCAACCGCAATCTTCACCGCGTTGTCGCCACTTTCGTTCAGATGCACGAGCAACGCGAACTCGCCGATTACGATTACTCCAGCAACTGGACCCGTACCGACGTTCTCCCCAAGGTTGAAGGAGTTGCCGCCGCCTTCAAAGCTTGGAAGGCCATCCGGAACGAGGAAATCGCGCAAACGTTTCTTTTTGCTCTCCTCAACAAGAAACGTCGATAGTCGCAAGTTCCGTCTGGATCGTCGGCTGTGGATCGCCGATATGCGTCATCTTGTAGGCGAGAATTCGTAAGGCATTGCTCCATGTCGAGTTTCGCTAACGTACTGGGGAATGAGTCGCGGATGCAATCTCGTTAGCCGTCGATTAAGGGGTCTGCCACGACTCCGGGATCAGTTTTGCGCCGTTTCGCCAACGCTCTACGACAGCATCCTGAAACCAATCCTGCTTCAGGTCTGCATGATCCATGACGATGACCTGCAGCTCCGGTGCAAGTTCATTGGCAGCATCGGATATCAGCTTGAACAACAGGCGCACCGCTCTTTGGTCTTCATCGCCGAGAGCATTGATCGACCCTTCTGGGTCCCTGTCGGCGGGATAGTGTGCCTGCGAAGGCTGATCGAACAGGATGAAGAGTTGCCGGCTGTCGTTAGTTTCCTGCGTTACCTCGGCCGCCACGATTATCTGCGCCTGGCTGTCCACCGCCGCCTGCGCATTGTAGCCCTGCACCTAACTGCCCTTGTTGGCGCCATCGGGCGTGATACGGCTCTCCGGATCGGTGAAGTTGCGTTGCGCCTTCGGATTCGGTTTGGCCTGCTCCGGATCCGGCACTTTTCGGCCTCAACATGAATCCGTCAGGTTGCTATCGCGCATCGTGGTAATTTCGCTTCCAACCAAGTCCGGAGGAGGGTTAGTGATGTTAAAGGTACCCCGACCCGTCATCAGGCGATCAAGGAGGGCCGGAGGCGCCGCTGAATTCGGTGGACTTGGGTCGTCCACATGATTCAATCCTAAGACATGGCCGACTTCGTGTGCAAGTGTCCAGGTTGACGCGCCTTGCACGATAACGGCACCCGGTCTCCCGGCGGGAAAAGTGGCACAACCGTTAGAGGGCGGATTAGTCGATCTTATGAAGTACACGACTACCTCACTGTCGCCAGCGTTATTACGGTTGCCAAAAAGCTGGTTCTGTGCCTCGGTTGGGGTGCCAGAGCACGTTCTTACGTTTAGATCGAGCAACGCCGGAAGGTTCAGGTTCTCTGTGGTGATCAACTCGACCCGGATACCAGCGGGTTCGAAGACCTGCCGCATGGAAGCGATCATTTGATTGATCGTGAACAGCGTTGGATTTATCAGAACCTTCACATGCAGCCGGATGCAGTCTTCGCCCACGATGCGGAACCAGTTGTGGTTGCCATCCCAGCCATCGTTAGGGTTCCACCAGGTGCTGTAGATGCCGCCGTTGTGACCGACTACGAACAGGTCGATCTGATCCGGCTTGCGGGCGACAGCCGTCACCACGGAGTTCGTGGGGACGTTCGCCCAGTCAGGGCCGATGCGAAACCAGTTGTGGTTGCCTTCCCAGCCATCGTTGGGGTTCCACCAGGTGCTATAAAGACCGCCGTTGTGACCGACTACGAAGAGGTCGATCTGATCCGGCTTGCGGGCAATGGCGGTGTGGACTTCGTGGCCGGGCAGGTGGTGACGGAAATCAAGGGCAGGCATTCGTCCAACAAGATCTTCATGCGATCTTGGCGAGCAGTGATTCCTTTGCTTCCTCAAGCGCTTGGATCGCCTTCTCCCGCGACACCGTGGGAAATTGGTGCAAGAACTCTCCGAGCGAATGACCGCCCTCCAAGTAGTCTATGAGGTTCTTAAACGGCACCCGCGTTCCTTGGAAACACGGGGTTCCGTTCATGATTTCCGGGTCGGACACGATGGCGAGACTCTCCATAACCTCTTCAGTGTACCCGCAATCTGGGCGGCGAAAGCGTTTAGAACCCGCAAAACGGCGCAGTGTAGAGTTTTCTAAGCCTGTCCGATTACGAGGCTCTCCCGCGCGACCTCCACTACAGTTTTGGTCACCTCTCGCAGCGAGTTGACTTCGAGAATTCGTTCTATCTGAGTGAGGAGACGGTTCAGCAACCGGAAGTTGCCGCCGATGATGCGGATGATGGCCGACACCGTCTCCTGATCCAAAGGGAGAGCGGGAAGATGCATGCCGGGAGGCGTCCACCGCTGCTCCAGAAGTTGACGAATCTCAGGCGCACCGAGCGGGTGAAATTCATGTACGAAACCGATGCGGGAATAGAACTGCGGATACCGTGCCAAGCGCTTCTCCAATCCCGGCATTCCGATACGGATCACTCCAATCTCAGCGGCGTCGAAGATCGCTCGCACCTGTTCGAGGCTGGCCATTCGCAGGCGGTCGGCCTCATCAATGATGATGAGCGTTGTTAGGTCGCCGATTGCCATATCTTGTAGGCTGTACTTCCTATGCCAAACAATTCTGAAAGTGACCAAGCCAGTTGCTTACTGCTGTCGATGATCGTCGCATCCCGATACACGGTGGCGATCCGCTGATCCGGCCAACGCCGTCCCAACTCCTGAACCAACGCCCGGTTCACCAATCCCAGCCCCTCCAGCGGTTCGTTCTCCTCGGGAAGATAGGCGATCTCATCTCCCGTTCGCCGCTCCTTGGCCGCCTCTATCGTTTCCTCTTCGTGAAACTGGTTCAGGAACTTCCGCGCCGCCGCCGGCGATGGCGCTCCTCGGAGCCATCCCAGCCGCCGCCCAAGATCGCTCCCCGCTTCTTAATCGTTTCTGCCCTTCGCGCGCACCAGTAAAGGACGAGTCGCCCGGCTATCGCGAGCCGGCCGCGCGAGCCGGGCGACTCGTCCTTTAC
>Ga0163150_10007504_pt1 | contig 12775 bp, 9 predicted proteins | sample OliLakLV19P2IB_FD_148628 | JGI IMG/M metagenome (GOLD analysis project Ga0163150, IMG submission 148628) | Freshwater microbial mat bacterial communities from Lake Vanda, McMurdo Dry Valleys, Antarctica - Oligotrophic Lake LV.19.P2.IB | ecosystem: Environmental > Aquatic > Freshwater > Lake >...
GTCTTTGGTGAATGCGGATCGACGCGCGCAATCTTCTTCGCGGATGCCTCCCGCGCGGCAAGTCCCAATCCGACCACGGCAGCCCCAGCCCCCGCGCGCCGGAAAAAGTCTCGCCGTCCCATGTCGCTTCTATCCAATGACATAATTTCCTCTCCCAAAAGTTATGCGTCGAGTATACCCCCTCCGCCTATGGATTGCGGTAGCCGCCGCTACCGCTTTAACTCCGGCGTAGCCGGGAATTGTCAGCCAACTCCGTCCTCCGTGAAGCCGCCCCCCTCCATTCGCTATACTGGCCTTTCTCAACAAACCCCCAGAGGGAAATCGGTATGCGCAACACCCTGTCTATTCTCCCGTTGATCTTCTGTGCAGCGTCAACTGTTCTCGCCCAGGACCAGCCCCAGGGACGGCTCGTCGAAGCAGGCAAAGACAGCGGCACGTTTTTCGTCGGCGCCTCCGTCAAGGGCACGTTCGAGGTGGAAAACACCGGCAAGGTACCGTTCAAAATTGTCGAAGTGAAATCGTCGTGCCACTGCACAACCGCGGTTAACGACAAGGGCGATATTCTGCCCGGTGAACGCGGCGAAGTCTCCTACGAAATGAAGGGCACGTCCGCGGGCCGCCGCACGATCAACATGCGCGTCACGACCGACCCGCCACTGGCCGATCCCCCCATCTTCACCGCAAGCGCGACGTTCAACCCCTATATTCAGATCGATATGAAGGACATCGCGATTGAAGTTCCACAGGGCGAACCCGTAGACCACCGCATTCCTTTGCAGCTTGCGAAGGAAGCCGAGTCACTCAAGATTCTCGGCGTCACATCGCGCGGACGCGGCTTCGACGTCTCTCTCGATTCCACGCAAAAAAATGGCCCTGCGCTTCTCGTGAAATCCACGGAACCGTTGCCCGTCGGCAAACGCACCGTCCGCGCAACGCTCGAATACGATTTCAATGGCAAGGCCACCCAGGACGTCCTCGTGTCCCTAACCATTCTTGGTCTCGTGCAGATCGATCCCAATCCTATCAAGGCCACATTCGAGAAAGACCAGAACGAAGTCACGGCAACCGTCAACCTCAAGCATACGAAGGGGAAACCCTTTGGAATCACCCGTGTTTCCGCGCGTGGATGCGAGATTCGCGAAGTCGCCCTACCTGCCTCGCCGGCTGCCGAGCATATATTGACGATCACATTTGTCCGAAACCCCGCACAACGCCAGGCTCCACGCGGATTCATAACGTTTGATTTCGACGGTGGCATCGGCAGCCTGAATACCTACGCGCTCCTGGGCACGACCGCGGCGCCGCCGGGCAAACTTCCGCCCGTGCAAACAACAAATCCCTGATCGAACATCGGTCGAAGCAAGGAGAGACCATGAGCCGCAAGTATGTCCTCGGATTGGACTACGGCACGGAATCCGCGCGCGCGTTACTCGTCGCCATCGATAACGGTGAAGAAGTCGCCTGCACCGTCGAAGGCTATCCCGACGCCGTCATCGACGATGTTCTGCCCACGACGAAAAAAAAACTTCCGCCGGATTGGGCGCTCCAGAATCCGCGCGATTATCTTTCCGTACTCGAACAAATCGTCCCGCGCGCACTCAAGGAGGCGGGCGTTTCCGGCGATGACGTCATTGGCATCGGCACGGACTTCACCGCATGCACCATGCTGCCCATCGACAAGACCGGGACCCCGCTGTGCATGACCGAAAAATTCACCAGCAACCCGCACGCCTGGGTCAAACTGTGGAAACACCACGCCGCCCAACCGGAAGCGGACCGCATCAATGAAACTGCCCAAAAGCGCGGGGAAGATTTCCTCGCGCGATACGGCGGAAAAATTTCAAGCGAATGGTTCTTCGCGAAGGCGCTCCAGATTCTCGATGAAGCGCCCGAGGTCTACGCCGCCGCGGACCGGTTCATCGAAGCAGGCGACTGGATTGTCCTCCAACTCTGCGGGGAAGAAAAGCGCAACGCCTGCGCCGCGGGATACAAAGCGATCTGGGATGAAGGTTATCCCGGCACCGAATTTTTCAAAGCACTCGACCCGCGCTTCGAGAATGTCGTCGCCGAAAAAATGCGCGGCGACATTTATCCCGCAGGTGTGCGCGCGGGCGGTCTGCTCCCGGACATCGCGAAAAAACTCGGCCTGAAGCCCGGCACCGCCGTAGCCACTGGCGGTATCGACGCTCACGTCGCGGTCCCCGCGGCAACCGTTACCGGCGCTGGCAAAATGGTCATGATCATGGGCACCAGCCTCTGTCACATGGTATGCGGCACGGACAAAAAAATCATCGACGGCATGTGCGGCGTCGTGAAAGACGGCATCCTCCCCGGTTTCTACGGCTACGAAGCCGGTCAATCCGCCGTCGGGGATATCTTCGCGTGGTTCGTCAAAAACTGTGTTCCGGCATCCATCGGAGACGAGGCAAAACGCGCTGGCCTCGATATACATGCCTATCTCGGCAATCAAGCCGCGCAACTGCGTCCGGGCGAATCCGGTCTCGTCTGTCTCGATTGGTGGAACGGAAACCGCTGCATCCTCGTCGATACCGATCTCAGCGGACTCATGGTCGGCATGACCCTCGCCACTACACCCGCGGAAATGTACCGTGCCATTCTTGAAAGTACCGCATTCGGAACCTACACCATCATCCGCCAACTCGAGCAGGGCGGCGTGCCCATTTCCGAGTTGTATGCCTGCGGCGGACTCCCCGGCAAGAATCCGCTCCTCATGCAAATCTTCGCGGACGTCACGAACCGCGAAATTCGTATTAGCGCGAGCGACCAAACCGTCGCACTCGGTTCGGCCATGTGGGGCGCAGTCGCCGCCGGCGTCGAAAACGGCGGTTACAAAAATATCACCGAGGCCGCAAAAACAATGGCGCGACTGCGCGACACCGTCTACCGTCCCAAAAAGGAAGCCCACGCCGCCTACGAAAAGCTCTACGCGATCTACCTGCGCCTCCACGATCTCTTTGGCCGCAAAGGCGGCGATTCCGCAATGAAAGAACTAAAAGCGATGCGCCACGAATTCCATTCTTAAGCGCTGTCCACAGATTACACAGATTTGAGAAATGAAAATGCAAAACCCAAATAACGGTTCACTTCTGAATGAGCTGAGCCGCCTTTGAATCGAAAATTGAATTGAATTAAATCTGTGTAAATCTGTGTAATCTGTGGACGTATCGAATTGAATTAAAATCCGTGGATGACATTATGAATACTCGCCGGGATTTTTTGATAACCACCGCTGCCGCGATTGCCGCGCCACATATCGCCCAAGGAGACCAGCCCATGCTGCGCGTCGCAATGATCAGCCAATGGCACTCGCACGCCAAAGGTTACGGTAGGACACTCGCCGACATGCCCGACGTGAAAATTACCACGGTCTGGGACGAAGTGCCCGCGCGCGGCCAGCGATGGGCGAAAGAGCTCGACGCGCAGTGGGAACCGGACTACGCCGCGCTCCTCCAGCGCGAAGACGTCGACGCCATTTGTTGCAACGCCCCTACAAACCGTCATGCCGAAATCATGGTCGCAGCCGCAAACGCCGGCAAACACGTCTTCACCGAAAAAGTAATGGCGCTCACCATCGGCGAATGCGATCAAATAGCCGCGGCGGTGAAACAAAACAACGTAAAATTCTGCATATCGTTTCCATTCCGCACCCGCCCCGAAGTACTCTACGCAAAACAGGCACTCGACGACGGTCTCCTCGGCAGGCTCACTTTCGTCCGTGCGCGCATTGCGCACGACGCTGGCAGCGCGGGCTGGCTCCCGAATCATTTCTGGGGCGAGGAAGAATGCGGCGGTGGCGCGATGATGGACCTCGGCGCGCACCCGATGTACCTTTGCCGCTGGTTCGGCGGCCAACCCAAACGTATCTCTTCGACGTTCAACTATCTCCTGAAGAAAGAAGTCGAGGACAACGCCATCTCCACCATCGAATTCGACAACGGCTGCCTCGGCATTGCCGACACGAGTTTCATGTCGACCTTCAGCCCATTCACCCTCGAACTCTCTGGCACCGAAGGCAGCCTCATCGTCGGCGGACCTGACGAAAAATCGGTCCGCATCCGTTCCCGCAAACTCGATGACGGCAAAACCTGGATTACGCCAGAAACTCTTCCTCCGGCACTACCGCCAACGCTCCAACTTTGGGTAGATGGCATCCTCCGCGACGAACCAATTCCGTTCGGCCTCGAAGAAGGCGCCCAACTCACCGAGCTTATGCAATACGCCTACCAGTCCCGCCGCGAATCAAAACACGCAGCGATCCCGTTGCGATAGGCCCGTATCGAAGCAGAGGCAGTGGAGCGACATGAAGGATTCCACTCGAGAAGAACTCGCGTTATGTGGAACCAGAATTACAGAGGTGGCGCATCAGACTTTTGATGTTCTTTAATTAATTCCGTGACCCACTGAAGCCGGAGCAAACCGATCTCGCCGTATATATCCTTCAGCGTCTTTCTGCCAGCAATAATGTGTCCATTTGCATTCTCATCGAGCAACGCGAACGCCATGAGATTTGTTGCCGCAAATGCCAACACCTGACCCTTGTCGAGGGTGTGAAGCCAAGCAAGGATTGGTTCGATCCGCCTTTTCAAATCATCGTCCGGTTCATCATCGATCAGAATTAGGATGGCCGCAAAAACACGCGCGGCAAGCTCCAGCAGAAGAAACGTGTTGTTGTAAAAATGTACAGGACTGAACACCGCCTTGCTAAGTATTCGAGGCCCCATTTCCCCGAGCCATTCTTGCAATGCGCGCCTGATACGTATGTGCTCCGCTTGTGTAAACACATCAATTGAAAACGGATCAATGGCAAAGAGCCGCACACAATCTTCGCGGAAAATCGTCGAGCGAAAAGACCCCATTGGGACGCGATGCCACACCTGTTCCGGTTTCAGCTTGTGATTATCAAGCGCCCACCGCGAGGCGGCTTGTCCGAAATCGCTGGTTATATCGGCCCAGAACGGACTTGCCGTAGTGGATTCCCCGTGTTCGCACGGCAATATCTGCAACGATAGTGATATGGACAATTGAAGTTCAATTATCGCGCCCGGCAGATTATGGCGTTCGCCCGTCGCAATGCGGTCGCCAGCTCGGAGTATCGACGTTAGCGTATCAATCTCTTCGACAAACCAAGCTCTCGCTAGTAGGTCGTCGGGCTGGTACTCGTTAGAAGATTCATCAAGAATACGGCCGATAGCCGCAACCTTTGATACTCGTTTGCCTGGATGTCCGACCTTGGAGATTATGCGCACGGCGTTCCACGCCAGACCAAGCATTTTCGACCAAATTGACCAAATCATGAATTGACAATAACTGGCTGCACGATGCATCACAAACGCAGGCGATTTCCAACCGATCCAACGGACCGGGCCATTCGTATTACTACAATTTTCCGTAGCTGGAAATCGCGTCTGAAGCCGTCCCCTGCCAGCTCCAACACTTCGAATTTCGTCCATTTTTTTTGACATTCACGAGCGATACGCGATATTATCGGGCGGTATTTTTTGACGAACCGGGGCCATTGCGCAAGGCTCTCGCTGAAAATGCGGCCACTGCTTAACGACTCAATTGTGGGGTTAACCGTTCTGACTCTACATCACGCTCACCTTCGCCTACCGACATTGTGCGGCGCAGGCCCATAATCACACGACCAACGCCATGAACTTCCTTAAACGAAACGCCGGACTCATGACGTTCACGCTTGTCGCGTGCGACGTTGCCTGCATTGTTGCCGGCGGACTGACCGCGTCCTGGATTCTCGTCGATGGCGCATTTCAGGAACATTTCCTTGATCACCGGTACTACGTCGGCCTCCTTGTAATTGTCTGGCTCGTGGGCGCGGGTGATCAGCGCCTTTTTATGTCGCAGCGCGGCGACAGTCTTCGCGCGCAGTTGTTTACCCTCATGCGGACCCTTGTCATTTCACTCAGCATTACTCTGTTCCTCTTTCTGTTCTTCTTTCGCAAAGGATTTGATCAGAACTACTTCATGCTTTTCGGCGCCGCCGTTGTTGCTTACATCCTGGTGTTCCGGGTCACGATGCGCCTGTTCCTTTGGAGTATTCGCCGCCGAGGCTACAACTTCCGCCAGATTCTCATCGTCGGCGCGAACCCCCGCGCGCGCCACCTCGTCGAGGTCATGATCGGTCACGACCAATATGGATACCACCTCATTGGGCTATTGGACGACGAACCTGAACGGATCAAATATTTGGACGATTTCGGCGTCCCCTATCTCGGCGCAGTCCATGATCTCGAGCGCATCCTGCTTGGCCAGGTTGTCGATGAAGTCTATATTTGCCTTCCCGTGCGCAAGTACTACACCACCATCAATAGCGCCGCGCATCTGTGCGAAGGCGTCGGAGTGTCTGTGCGGCTCATCGCCGATCTTTTTCCACTGCGCGTCGCGACGAGCCACATTCATCAGATGGACGACATCCCTTTGCTCTCGCTTTCCACGATACCCGAAGCGCAGAGCCAGCTTGTGCTCAAGCGCGCCCTCGATATGGCCGGTTCCGCGTTGTTTCTTCTGACGGTTGCATGGTGGCTCTTTCCGATTCTCGGCTTTTTGATCCAGCTCGATTCCAAAGGGCCCATGTTTTTCTTGCAAGACCGCGTCGGCCTCAATGGCCGCCGCTTCAAGTGCATCAAATTCCGCTCGATGGTCGAGAACGCCGAACAGCTTAAGGACGAGTTAGCCCATCGAAATGAAGCCGATGGACCTGTCTTCAAAATGCGCCAGGACCCGCGCATGACCCGCATCGGAAAATTTATTCGAAAGACCAGTATCGACGAGCTTCCCCAGTTCCTCAATGTGTTCCTCGGCGACATGAGTCTTGTCGGCCCGCGCCCGCCTGTACCGCGCGAAGTCGAGGCCTACACGTGGGACCAGCGCCGCAGGCTTAGCGTCCGCCCCGGCATCACCGGTCTGCAACAGGTCAGCGGACGCAGCGATGTCAGCTTCGATGAATGGGTCGAACTTGACCTCGCCTACATCGACAACTGGTCGCTCGAACAGGACATCCGTATCATCATGCGCACGCTGCAGGTCGTCATCACCGGCACAGGCGCGCGGTGACCCAGACACCCGCGAAGCCGCGCGCTTCCTGGCTGGCCTCGTTCTCTTCCCTTTTCATCGCGCGCGTTGTCGCGAGCGCCGCCACCTTCCTCGTGATTGCTATTCTGGGCCGGACCCTCGGCCGCGCGCACTACGGCGATTTCGTTATCCTGATAACGATCGTGAAGGTCGCCGCGGAACTTTTCAGCCCCGCGTTGGACATCGCGCTCGTGCGGTTTTCCGGCGCGGCAAAAGACAACGCAGCCGATGCCGCCGCCTACGCCCGCGCAGTTCTACGCGCCAAGTTACTGCTTGCTGCTGTAACCCTGCTCATGGGCGCCGCGATCCTCATCCCTCTGCATCATCTGGTCTTTGCCCGCGAAGGCGTCGAGGTCTTCCTTTCCACCCTCGCCCTGGCCTTTACCGGCGCGGCACTGATGATCGTTGCGATGTACGTCCCCGCCTGTTTTCAGGCCCGGCAACATTTCACCGCATGCGCCGTATTCGAAGTTGCATCCGCCTTGCTTCGACTCGCGGCCATAGCAACGCTCGCATACACACAACACGATTCCATCGGCAATCTTTTCCTCGCGTATACCGCCGCCCCCGTTCTGGTTGCCGCACTGGCATCCCTCTGGCTGCCATCAACACCTCGCGTTTCCATTGAACCACGCATATGGCGGGACTTGGTCGGTTTCGCGAAATGGGTCGCGGTAGCCTGCCTGTGTACGAGTCTCCTTCAACGGCTCGACGTCTTCATCGTCGCGGCCTACAAACTTCCCGCCGAAGCCATCAGTGATTACGGCGCTGCGCTCCAACTCACCCTGCTCGGCGATCTCGTGAACGTGACCCTGTTCACCATCCTCCTCCCGCACGCAAGCAGTTTGGCCACACGCGATGAGTTGCGCGCGTTCCTCCGCGGATTTCGCATGCCCACCCTATTCGCCTTTTTAAGCCTCGTAATATTGACGCTATGCTCCGGCATCGTAGCGCGTCTGACCTTCGGCGCTGCATACGCGCAAACTGGCCATCTCTTCGCGATTCTCCTCGTCGGCGCCGCATTTGCCGTCGGCAGCGCCCCCGCCGGCGCGGCCCTCTACGGCCTCGGCAAATCGCGCAGCATCGCATTGATCGAATTCGCGAAATTGGCCGGCATCCTGATCGGCGGAATTCTCTTCGTGCCCCGATTCGGAGTTATCGGCATGGCCTGGACCGTCGCACTGGTGAAGGGCGGCGCAGGCGTCCTGACCTATGCTCTCGCCATCACGCAGACGAAATAACAGAACGTATTTTCAGTATTCACGCCCCGTACTGTGATATACTTTTATATACGGAGACCACAATGTCCTTTACTTTCCGCCTGTCAAAGGTCGTCCAGGAAGTCGGTGTCATACTTCGCGACGCCCCCAACCACCGATTTAACTACACGATGCTGCTCAAGATGCTTTATCTCGCGGATCGGGAAAGTTTGAAGGAAGTCGGACAACCAATCAGCGGAGACACGCCAGTCGCGATGCCCCGTGGTCCCGTGTTGAGCCGTATTTGTGATTTGATTCGCGAGTCCCCGCAAATTTCGGACGAACAGGGCGAATACTGGAATAAATTTTTTGAAACGCGGGGCTACGATCTCGTCCTCAAGAGCCACCCCGATACCTCGTACCTGTCCGAATACGAAGTGAAAAAACTGCAGACAATCTTCGCACAGTATAAAGACAAGTCGTTGCAGCAGATGCTCGATTACGTTGGAAATTTACCCGAAGTAAGCAAGAACAAGCGTGGCGCTTCAAGCAAAAACAATCCCCTTGAAGATATTGTGGTTGCCATCGGTCGCGAGAATGAACTTCCCGAAATTGAGCAGAATAGAAAAGAAGACGATTTTTTGACGAAAGTCCTCGGAAACTAGACTCGATGGGGGGATTGGGCCGGGGGCGACTCGTTTTTCCTAGCGGTTCCCGGTTCCCATCTGTATTTTTTGCTGCATGATCCAATTGACGACAAAGTCGTTATCTTAAACTTCATGACGTTGGACCAATGGGATGATGCTCCTTGTGCGGTCGAACCGAGCGAACACCCCTTCATTCGCCGGACTTCTACCGTTGCACTTTCGCGCGCCCGGCTTGGCATGGTTGAAAAATTGCAGTTGAGTGAGGAAAGTGGACAAATAATCAGAAACTTTCCTGTCTCGAAAATCATATTGACCCGAGTGATCAAAAGTATTAAAAACTCGGACAAGCTTGAGCGGGAAGTAAAAGATTTTCTCGCCACGAACCAACTCCTATAGAATTTGATTTCTGGGGCATGAAGCCACCAAATAGTGGACATTTCATCAGAAATACGCTATATATAGTAGCCGAACTGCTAAAAATAGAAATGGAGTCAGCATGGCCGCCCTTTCCCGCGATGACGCCGCTACCGCGCACAGCCCTGCCTCCGTATTGCTCGTTATCCTGCTCGGAGCCGCACTCGCCATTGCGGTGGTTGCTGCCGGGGAGTGGGCGATTGCAGCGCTCATCGGGGCGTTCCTGCTCGTCATTTTCTCGAAACGACCCGTCATCGGCCTGTACCTGACCACAATTCTATTGCTGGTGTCAGGCATCTCCATTCCCGTCGGCGGCACGCACGTAGCCCTCCCGCAAGCCGCCGCGAAATTCTGCGGAATGGCCGCGATTGCTGCCTGGCTGCTCCACACGCTTTCCTATGGAAAGCGGTTCCGCACCGGCTGGGAATTCTGGACCGTCTTCGCGTTTGCCGCCTGGGCACTTGTTGGCATCAGCATGTCGCTCATCTGGCGCATCCAATTGCCCGAATGGTCGCGGCTGATGACGGTCATCGGTTATTTCGTGCTCGCCATTCACGTCCTGGACACGCGCGCAAAAATTCACAAGTACGTAATCATCATCACGACATGCGCCGCGGCCATGGGCGTCTACGCGATCATGCAGTATTTCATGCCATCGCTGCAGGCCGCGGGTGTCGCCGGTATTGAAGGCATCGGCGCGGGCACCGACCTCGCCTTCATCGATCCCGAAGGCACGGCGTCCGGCGCGGCCATCCGCGTGACGGGCGGCACGGGCCACTCGAACTGGCTCGCGTTCACGCTACTGCTCGTGCTGCCCTTGAATGTCTACTGGTATAAAACGCGGGTGTCTTCCCTGGGCCGCGCACTAGTGGCCGCCGCCATTCTCATCGAGTTGGCTGCGCTCGTGCTCACATTCACCCGGCTCGGCCTACTCGTCGGACTCATCGTTGGCTTCGTATTGCTCGCCAAACGCCTCGTACACCTCACGCCACAACGCGTCTGCGCCGTCGCTGTTGCCTTGCTCCTCGCCTGGTTTGTCTTGCCGGAAGCCTATAAAGAGCGCGTCATTGACTTCACGAAATATTCGCGTAGCGAGTCCACCGCCGCGCGCGTCGAGTTGCAGCATTACGCCTGGTCTTATATGCAGGACTACCCCATCGTCGGCATCGGCCTCGCTGGCTTCGGCCCGCGCTTCCAGGACGAAAACACCGACACCTCCGCGATGCTGCGTTGGATGGTTGACAACATTGGCTGGAACCCTATTTACTACGGTCCCCACAACTTCTACCTACAGTTGGGCGCGGAAACAGGTGCAGTCGGTCTGCTTATTATGCTTTTCTTTGTCCTGCGCGCCCTGCTGAATTCCCAACGCGCCGAAAAAAAATTGCGCGAACAGGGCGATGTCCAGTTCGCATTGCTCGCCGCCGGCATTACTGTCAGCCTGCTTGCATTTATCTTCTGCGGCCTGTTCCTTCACGCATTGCAGCAAAAGATTTGGTGGATGGTATTCGCAGCCGCCACCGCGCTTCCGTATTGTATTGCGCACCTCGACAAGACCATCGCGGAGCGCACAGATGACAAGCCGTAACCAGTATCCCGCGATTGCCGCGGTCGTAACGCTCTGCATCGTCCTCCTGGGCTGCGCGCACACGCATCACGTCCACCATGACGTTAAGACCGCCGAAAAACCGTGGACCAGTCTCGATCTCAATAACGACCCCAATAAATTCCATTTCGTCATTGTCTCCGACCGCACCGGCGGCGCGCGCCCCGGTATATTCGAGTCTGCCGTCGAAAAGGTAAATCTCCTGCAACCCGAATTCGTCATGAGCATCGGCGATCTCATCGAAGGTGAAAAGGACGACATGGCCACCGTGGATGCGCAATGGAAAGAATTCATGGGCATCGTCGGAAATCTTGAGATGCCGTTCTTTCTCGTGCCCGGAAACCACGACATGCAAAGCGACAAAATGACAGAAGAATGGCGGCGCAGGTTCGGCCCCATCTATTACCACTTCCGATATCGCGACGTGCTCTTCCTCTGCCTCAACACCGAAGACCCGCCCGCGAACAACATGAGCGCCGCGCAGGATGAATATGTCCGTAAAGCCCTCGCCGAAAACACGGATGTCCGATGGACCCTCGTGTTCATGCACAAACCACTATGGGACTACGAAGGCGATAACGGCTGGGCGCGCATCGAAGACATGCTCAAAGACCGGCCACACACCGTGTTCACCGGGCACCGCCACTCGTACATGAAATACCACCGACACGGCCACAAGTATTTCGTGTTCGCGACCACCGGCGGAAGCAGCAAAATGCGGGGCCTCGAATACGGCGAATTTGACCACGTCGTTTGGGTCACCATGACCGGCGATGGTCCACGCATCGCAAACCTCCTTCTTGACGGCATTCTTGATGAGAACATTCGCGTCGCGCCGGAAAAATAGCGTCTTCCTCATTGCCACGCTCGCCGCTTCCTGCCTGTGCTCGCACGCGCAGCCATCGTGCTCAGGCACCGTGCGCGACGCGCAGTCCAACGCCGCGATTCCTTACGCCTACGTTGCGATCACCGATGCGTCGTTCGCCGTCATTGCCCAAGGTTCGACAGACGCATCCGGCGCGATCTCGCTAACTTCCGAAAAACCGCTGGCACCCGGCTATGTCATCGTCCAGCCGCCCGCGAACGAAAACAAGGATGGCATCGGCATCTATAGCAATGCCCCGCGCATCTATGCATACAAGGGCGAGCCAACTCTCGACATAAAACTGCCGCCCGCGGCATGCATCGTTATCATGGCGTACGACGCGCAAGGCAAGCTCATGCGCTGGGAAGATTTCCGCGCGCGCGGCACGTTCGGCGATCAGTTCATGTATCTCACCGACCTCAACGATTGCGCCATCGAAGCAACTTGCTGGCCGGTTTTCGACGCCGACGCCCGCGCGCAAGGCCAGCCGCGGGAAAAAGGGTTGCCCGCGCTGATCGTAGCGCCTGGGGCTGGATACGTGCCGCAGGTCTTGTTCTGGCAAACAAAAGACTACGGAACGCTGCTGTTGCGCGCTGATAACAAGACCTTAGGTTTTGCACTCGCAAAACCCGGTAATGCACTGGTTATCAATCTCAATTACGAACTCGCGCGAACAGCCGTCTACGACCTTGAGCGGCGAAAGTTCACCGAGCGCACGCTGCCGGTGCAAATGGCGTTACAGGCGGCGAGCGATAAGCTGAAACCCAACGAACGCGCCGCCGCCGCCGACATCGCGCTTGCGCTGGCATTGCGTCTGCGCGACGACCTCGAATTGAAACGCGCCAGAGAAACCATCTCCGCCAATAATCGCGCGCGGGAGGGTTTTTCGTTTGGCGTTTTCGAAGGCAGTCCCTATAACGCAAAAGCATTTCTT
>Ga0163150_10007505_pt1 | contig 12774 bp, 13 predicted proteins | sample OliLakLV19P2IB_FD_148628 | JGI IMG/M metagenome (GOLD analysis project Ga0163150, IMG submission 148628) | Freshwater microbial mat bacterial communities from Lake Vanda, McMurdo Dry Valleys, Antarctica - Oligotrophic Lake LV.19.P2.IB | ecosystem: Environmental > Aquatic > Freshwater > Lake >...
ATGCGTGGCGGCAGTGATGCTTTCGAGATCGTGGCCGTTGATAATGACTTCCATCACCGAGCCGACGCCCGGCGGCAACCTGCTTTTTTCACCCAAGGCTTCGCGCAGCGTGGGACAATATTCGGCATACGTGCTGGCAATGGTGAACGAATAGCGGCTGCCGGCCTTCGATCCGCTGGCGGCTACGCCGCCCGGAAACGGAGTGATCACGCCAGGCACTTCAATGGCCGCAGCCTGCGCCCGCTCGGCGGCCAATAGCGCCGCATCTTCATCGACGCCCAGGAACCACAAATTGCCACCCATCAGTCCGTCGCGATATCCGAAGCGGCGATCGATGACAAACTCGCCGGAGAGAATCGGCACGATCCAAACCGGCCGATTCCAGCGACTACCACGCGACTGATAACCATCGCCGAAAAAAGCCAGCTTGCGGCCCAGCTTGAAGAAGTCGTCGGACTCGAGCAGATTGAAACAAGCCGTCGTCGGGCAGGTGAGCACGTTCTGGCTGATGCGCACTAGCACCGAGCGCTCAAGTGCTTCGCGCCGGTCTTTGCGAAACCTGGGCACATGAAGTTGCACGATGGCCCCCGGCCGGCCGTCGGGTGTTGCGAACGACTCGTCGCCATCAGGGCCGACGTAACGGTCGATGCCCGCCTCGCAATCGCACATGATCGTGCTCGAAGCATTGCCCGTGGCGGATGAGACTGCGTGGTCTAGCCATTTTCGATCGCGCGCCGTGATTAGAAACTCGGCGTAAATGCTGCGGAACGCTTCGGCGTAGGTATCTTCCACTAAGGCGCGATCGAGGGCTGCCACCGCTTACCGCCCTTTCCCCTGGTAGATCGCCTTTTCGGTAATGATCTTATCCATGAAGATATCGTGCGACTGGGTCGGTATCTCCGGAAAAATCTGGCACTCGAAAGCCAGGGCAACCAGTGGCGTGTCGGACCGCGCGTGCTCAAGCAGCTTGTCGTAATAGCCAAATCCATGACCCATCCGCGCGCCGTTCAGATCGAAGGCCACGCCGGGCACCATGATCAGGTCGATCTCTTTGACATCTACCTGCTTGCTGGGCAACTCGCGCAGCTCGACCTTGGGCTCGAGAATCTTGTACATGCCGATCGCCAGCTCGTCCATGTCCTCCAGCAAGAACAGTTCCAACTGGCCGTCGGTGCGGCAATACGGCACGACGATCCGCTTGCCGCTGGTCAACAAGCTGGGCAGATTCTGCCGAGTGCGGACTTCGGTGCGGACGTCGATGTAGACCATCACCGTGCGAGAAGCCGCGAACTCCGGGAGGCTCGTAAATTTTTCGCAAATCGCCTGACTCAACGGCTCTTTATCGGGTTGGGCCTGGCGGTTGGCGTGGGCTTGTTCGCGAATCGATTTTTTGAGACTTTGCGATTCCATCAACTGTTCGGGGGTCATTCGGAGCATCCTGCTGCTATGTCGGAAACGAACTCCCAAGCGAGCTCGGTACGACGATATCGTACTGGCTTTACCGGCAAAGGCAATCCGCGTTCAATTCCGCTCACTGCCCACGGTTGATGGCCAATAGATCCAGACAGGCGTCGACTGGCGGGGGAAATTTGGGAAAGGTAAACTGACCCAATGAGGCCGATCTACGACTTCGCAATCGATCGGCATTTTTTCGGGCCTTTCCCTTCAACGTAGAATACTAGCATGAGCCATTCCTATCTGATCGCTGGTTGTCGCACGCCGATTGGCAAGTTCTTGGGCGGACTCTCGTCATTACCTGCGCCGCGCCTGGGTGCCCTAGCCGTGGCCGAGGCGCTGCGCCGAGCGGGTCTACCGCTGGACGCGATCGACGAGGTGATCATGGGCAACGTGCTCTCGGCCGGCCTGGGCCAGGCGCCCGCGCGGCAAGCCGCAATCTATGCGGGTCTGCCAGATACGATCGCGGCGCTAACGATCAATAAAATGTGCGGCTCCGGACTGAAAGCCGTCATGCTGGCCGATCAGGCCATTCGCGCCGGCGATGCGCAGGCCATCGTCGCCGGCGGAATGGAAAGCATGAGCCGGGCGCCGTTTCTGCTCTCCGGTGCGCGTCAGGGCTGGAAGTTCGGCGACCAGCAAGTGCGCGATTCGATGCTTGTCGACGGCTTGTGGTGTGCGTTCGAAGATATCGGCATGGGAGCCGAAGCCGACTATATCGCCGAGTCGCGCGGCGTTTCGCGCGCCGATCAAGACGCTTTTGCGGTCGAAAGCCATCGCCGCGCCGCCGCCAGAGCGGGTTCGAAGCTCGACGAGATCGTGCCTGTGACAGTGCCTGGCAAAACGGAAACGATCATCAGCCAAGACGAAGGGCCGCGACCCGATACGACTCTTGCAGGCCTGGCCAAACTTCGACCGGCCTTCGACAAGGCGGGCACCGTGACCGCCGGAAACTCCTCGCAACTGAGTGACGGAGCGGCCGCCCTCGTCGTCGTCTCCGAGGCTATCGCCAAGGCGAGTCGCTCTGGCTTAAAGGCACGAATCGTTGCCAGCGCGACCAGTGGCGTGGCGCCCAAGGAAATCTTCATCGCACCAGTCACCGCCGTTCAAAAAGTTCTAGCCAAAGCCAAGATGACGCTGGCCGATATCGATTTGATCGAGCTCAACGAAGCGTTTGCGGCGCAGAGCCTGGCGTGCATGCGGCCGTTGGAAGCCTCGGCCGAGAAAACCAATATTCACGGCGGCGCCATCGCTTTGGGACATCCGATCGGCGCCAGCGGGGCGCGCGTGCTGGTGACGTTGCTCTACGCCTTGGCCGAACGCAAGCTGAAACGCGGCCTGGCCTCGCTGTGCCTGGGCGGTGGAAACGCCGTGGCCATGATCATCGAGCGAGAGTAGCACGCGGCAACTCAAGCTCACGCCGGCTTCGGTCCGGCTGGCTGTGGAGAATACGCGCAGCAATCCACCGGGCACACGTCGTGACTAGGCCCCAGTTTTCCTAGCGCTCGCCGCGGCGCACCGGCCATGCGCTCGTCAATCAGCTCGCGAATCATCCCGACGAATTCCGGATGGCTGCCGACCGTTGCGGCGCGGACCATGTTCAGCCCAAGCGTGTCGGCAAGTTGCTTGGCTTCTGTGTCCAGATCCCACAGGATCTCGATGTGATCGGAGAGGAAGCCGATCGGCACGACGACGACGTCGCGCGTCTTATCCTCTGTGTGCAATTGACGCAGCGCGTCGCCAATGTCCGGTTCGAGCCAGGGCTGTTGCGGCGGACCGCTGCGGCTCTGGTAGGCCAACCGGTAGTCGGACACGCCAAGATTTTCGGAGACCAGTCGCGCGGCTTCCGCGAGCTGCGTCACGTAGCTGGCGGTCTTGGCCATTGCGGTGGGAATGCTGTGGGCCGTGTAGATCACTCGAACATTGGCCCGGCGTTCGGCGGGAAACCGAGCGAGTGCGGCCGCGACGCGCTCGGTCATGGGCCCGATAAAACTCGGATGGTTGAAAAACACTCGCAGTTTCTCGACTTGCGGCGCCGTTGGTCCGACGACCGCCTGGGCACGCTCGATGTCTTCGCGGTATTGGCGGCAGCCCGAGTAGGAACTGTAAGCGGACGTAAAGAAACCAAGCGCGCGGCGGACGCCGTCGCGAGCCATTTCGCCCAGCGTGTCGGCAAGCATGGGGTGCCAATTGCGATTTCCCCAATAGACTGGCAGCCGAGAGCCGTGTTCGTCGAGCTCCTTTCGCAGTGCGGCGACCAGATCTCGATTCTGGGCATTGAGCGGGCTGACGCCGTCGAAGTGCTGATAGTGTTCAGCCACGTCCAGCATACGGCTGCGCGGAACATTTTTTCCACGCAAGACGTTCTCAAGAAACGGCAGCACGTCGTCGGGGCCTTCCGGCCCGCCGAAGGAGACCACCAGCACGGCATCGTAGGGAATTGTCACCGAGCTACCTGGAAATGCGCGGGGAGACTCGACGTGCATCTCACTCGCCGCGGGCGCGTGTGGCTATTGCGCCCTTTCGAGAACATAAAGTGACCCCGACGGGATTTGAACCCGTGTTATCGGCGTGAAAGGCCGGTGTCCTAGACCAGGCTAGACGACGGGGCCGCAGGCGCTGCGAGGCTAATGGCGCGTAACGGTGTATAATGGCCCAGCAGTCAACTCGTCAAGTGCTCTCTATCATGCACCGACCGAATGGACGAGCCTTTCGAACGGCGGAAACGGCCCGAAACAGTTTTCTTTCAATGAGCGCGAAAAAAAACGCCGGCAGCAATTCCGGCGTTTGGAACAGTTCGGCAGTTCAAAAGATTCAAAGAACGAGTCGGATCGTGCGGCGTTACGTTTCGCCGGTCGTGCCGTTGGCATCGGCATCGGCCCGATCCCCATTGGACGATTCGCCAATCGTCATCTCGTTGCGGCGGATTGCATCGAACACTTCGCGACGGTGAACAGGGACTTCCTTAGGAGCTTCAACTCCAAGTCGAACCTTATCACCACGAATCTCGACGACGACGATCGTAATGTCGTTGTTGATGACAATACTTTCGTTCTTCTTTCGGGATAGTACCAACATGGCCATTCCTTCGATGTAGTCGCGGGGCTTCCTTAGTTTTCCACACCCCCTCCGCAAGCCCATGCATCTTTGCGACGTCCGCAGCAAATCTTGGCTCCCCCTCTTGCTAGGGGCTAACGCCATCTCGCACAGGATCTTGCTACCATTCACTTTACGTACTCACTTCAGGGAGTCAAGCGTTGGCGAGGCGACTGGGCACTATTTGTTGACAATTGTCTACTTAAGCAGCACAGGATTCGCGTTCGAGGCGATCCGGGGCAGTTGGCAGTTTCCACCTTTTTCGACGCGGCACGAAACCAAATGAGTCTCCCTAACATTAGTATTTTCAAATGCTTAGACGTCATCCAAAAGGTCGCTTCCGACACTAGCTGGCGGATAAAACCGTCAAGCCATTCTCGAGTCAAAACGGTCTCGGCTCCAGTTGGGCGGGGGCGTGGCCAGCGGCACGATTCGACTTGCTTGCACCTGGCCAAACCCAGGAGCGACACCTTTGTGTTGGCGCGCTGTTGACGGACCCTGGATATCGGGTGAATACCGGACTCTCGAATTCCTGCTGATACACGCGACGAACCGACTGAAAGCTTAGTCCATCGCGTTGCGATGCACTTCGAAATGCAATCGCCTGATCGGCAGCGCCCCTTCAGCACGAATCGTAGTTTCAAACTGGTCAAAGAATCGGACACCGACGGATTCGACGCTGGAAAAATCGCCGCGGCATTCCAGGCGAAGACGATCGAACTTCTCGAATTGGCAGCGCAATGGAAATGACGCGGCGTGCAACGTCGCTTGCGAACCAACTCGCGCGGCTTATAATAAAACCCTTCCATAAGGCAATGCTTGCTCGCGTGCTTTACCGCTTACGATATGGCGGTTTAGAAGCGCCAGTTGACTGGTAGGAACCAAAAAATGGGCCGGTGGTTTCGAGACATTTGGGACGCGGTCTACACGGTTGCCTATGGGCTGTGGATTACGATGCGCTACTGGTTGATTACCTATCGACCGGAGCGCAAGACCTTCACCGAACACTTCGAGTATCCCGAGTTGCCCGTTCCGGTGGCAGCTCGGTATCGCGGTTTTCACCGCTATGACCTGACGACGTGCATTGCTTGCGATCAATGCGCCAAGGCCTGCCCGGTCGATTGCATTTATATCGGCAAGGAGCGGGTCACGACCGGCAAAGGCTTCAAGATCACGGGCTTTACGATCGACTATTCGAAGTGCATGTTCTGCGCTTTGTGCGTCGAGCCGTGCCCGGTGGATTGCATCTTCATGGGTGCCACGCACGATTTGAGTTGCTACAGTCGCGACGGATGCCTGGTCGACTTTGCTCGTCTGCCGGTGGATGTCGCCTGGGGCAAGGCGACGCTCAATCCCACGGCAGTGGCCGCGTCGAAAGTTATCGTTGAGCCGGTTCACGGCGGCCCCAACCAATGAGAGCGCAATCCTAATGTCTCGCGAACCCATGTCGCCCGATCCGTCGGAGCCTTCCGAAGACTCTCGCCCTCGCAAGCTGTTCACTGTGGAAAAGGCCAACAGCGTGTTGCCTTTGGTGCGGGCGATCACGACCGATCTGGCTCGGCTGTCGCGAGAAGTGATCGAGCGACGCGAGCGCCTGGCGTTGCTTTCGGCCGGCCGCAGCGCGGCAGCCAAAGATCCCTATAGCGAAGAGCTCGCCCAGATCGAAGAAGAACTGGAAAAGGACGGCGAGCAGTTGCAAGCATACGTCGAGGAGCTCCGCGAGTTGGGGGTCGAGCCCAAGAGCGGTCCCGAGGGGCTGGTCGATTTCCCCGCCATGATCGACGATCGGTTGGTCTATCTTTGCTGGAGGTTGGGCGAGCCAGAAGTGCTCTATTGGCACGAACTGGACGGCGGTTTCCAAGGTCGCCAGTCGCTCGTGGCGGGCAGCGTCTCAGAGGGCCCAGCGGCCAACGGTGGCGCGGCCCCCGGCGGCGCGGCGCCGCACAACGGTGCGAACTGAATTGCGAGTCCAGGCTCATTATTGCCGCGTGCTCGACCAGCGATAAGATTCGAAGACGAGCAGGCTTGCCAGCCGGACGACCGGTTTCCTAGAATGCGTCAGAACCATCCCGGCACTTAGCTTCGCCGCCCTGCGAAGCAGGTAAACACCTTGGGTCGCGGCCTTAGCTAGCCGACTTTTTCGCAACGAAAGCAGTTCATGGCTTCTCCTATCGCCATCGTGGCCTACCTGGCCCTGTTCGCAGCCGTGGGCTTCATTTTCTTGTTTGTCAATTTGCTGATCGGCCATTTCCTGCGGCCGTATGCTCCCAACGCCGAAAAGCTCGATGTCTACGAATGCGGCGAGCCGACGATCGGCTCGAGCTTCGTGCAATTCGATCTGCGTTTCTACGTCGTGGCGTTGCTGTTCATCATCTTCGACGTCGAGGTCGCGTTCTTCTTTCCATGGGCCACGGTCTATGGCAAGGCCACGCACCTGATGGATCCGAACCTGGCCAAGGTCACCGCCAACGGCGAGTTGCTCACTCCCGATGCAACCGCCCTGTTTCGAGAGTTGGGCGTGGATCATCCGACGGTGCCGCCGCTCAACGCCAACGCGAGCAACCCGGGTTTGACTCCCGAGGCACGCGGCGAGACGGCCGTTGAGGAACTAGCGCGGATGATTGCCAGGATTTCGATCTTCGACATCCTGGTGTTCTTCGCGGTGCTGCTGGTCGGTTTTGCCTATGTTTGGAAGCGCGGCGATCTGGATTGGGTCCGCACGTTGAGCAAAGAGCGCGCGCTACAATCCGCCCGACCGCCAACAGTCGTCGAAGACGAGCCGGTGTTGTCCGCCTGACAAAACGCAAGGCGTGTTTACCGCCACGAAATCCTACGAATTGAATTCCAGAAAAACGTCGAGCTTCCATGAGCGGTCAAGCCTTTCTCGAACGGTTGAAAAAGCAATTCGGCGATCGCATTACGGGCGCTAACCTGACGGCGATCGACCCCTGGGTCGACGTTTCGCCGGCCGGGCTGCTGGGCGTGTGCAAATATTTGCGCGATGAGCCGGATCTGCGGTTCGACATGCTCAATTGCATCAGCGGCGTCGACTATTTCGAGACCGATCCGAAGAAAGCGGCCAAGACCGATTGGCAACCGCATCTCGAAGTCGTCTATCACCTTTCCAGCATACCGCACAAAACCAGCATCGTGCTCAAGATCATGCTGCCGCGGTGGAAAAACGACCAGGCTGGCGAACTGCCGGAGGTGCCCTCGGTGAGCGCCATTTGGAGCACGGCCGACTGGCACGAGCGCGAGGTGTTCGACCTGATGGGCGTGCGATTCTTGGGACATCCCGACATGCGCCGCATTTTGTGCCCTGAGGACTGGGTCGGCTATCCGCTCAGAAAAGACTACGAAATGCCCTTGGAATACCACGGAATTCGAGGGCGGTGAGAAACTTGTGATACCGCGGTGCTAAGCCGCAAGCGTCTGTGACACCCGTTTGACGATACCGAGTTCAAAGATCCTGCAGCACAATTCATGGCCAGCCAACTAGACGATCCGCGGATTATCGAGTTCGACGTCCGCACCGATGAGATGCTTGTGAACATGGGCCCGCAGCATCCCAGCACGCACGGCGTGTTGCGCCTGGTGTTGCGCACCGATGGCGAAGTCGTTTCGGAGGTCACGCCGCACATCGGTTATTTGCATCGCTGCGCCGAGAAGATCGGCGAGAACCTGACGCCGCGGCAATACATTCCCTACACCGACCGGATGGATTATCTGGCCGGGATGAACATGAATCTCGGCTGGGCCCTGGCGGTCGAGAAGTTGATGAACTTGGAATTGCCCGATAAGGCCAGGCATTTACGCGTGATGATCGCGGAAATGAACCGCATCGCCAGCCACCTTGTGGGCATGGGCGCCTATGGGCTGGACTTGGGCACGTTCAGTCCGTTCTTATACGCTTTCCGCGAGCGCGAAAAGATTTTGGATTTGTTCGAGGAAGTTTGCGGCGCTCGGCTGACGTACAGCTATATCACCGTGGGTGGCGCGACGGCCGATTTGCCGGCCGGCTGGATCCACAAGTGCGAGCAGTTCCTCGAGCAGCTCGAACCGGTCATCGAAGAGTATCACGCACTGCTTACAACCAACGCGATTTTCGTGCGGCGCACCGCCAATATTGGCGTGTTGTCGCCCGAGATGGCAATTGACTACGGCTGCACCGGTCCGGTGCTGCGCGGCAGCGGGGTCGATCGCGATTTGCGCCGCGACGGCGAACAGCGGTACACCGAGATGTACGATGGTTATGCCTTCGAAGTGATCGTCGAAAAAGATGGACATTATCCGAAGGATCACGCCTATCCGGCGGTGCCGAGCTCCGCGGTGCTGGGTGACTGTTGGCATCGGTTTTACGTGCGAATGCTCGAAGTGATGCAATCGATCGACCTCGTGCGTCAGTCGATCGATCGCTACACCGTGGCCAAAGGTTCGTGGGGAGAGCCGGTCAAGCTGACCGAGAAGCTGCCCAAAGGCGAGGCCTATTTGGAAACCGAGGCGCCGCGCGGGCAGATGGGTTTTTACATCGTCAGCAACGGCGGCGGCGCGATTCCCTGGCGAGTTCGAGCCCGCAGCAGTTCCTTCTGCAACTTGTCGGTCACGCACGACCTTTGCCGCGGCTGCCTGATCGCCGACGTGCCCGCGATCGTCGGGTCGCTGGACATCGTCATGGGCGAAATCGACCGCTAGAATCCCTAGGCGTTCTGACCGCGAAAATCGGTCACAATCTCGCCCCTTGTCGCGCCTAGGCCCCTCTTGGCGAAAGCGAAAAACTTAGTTGTGCGAAGGGGCTTGTCGATCGAGGGTGGTTTGTGCGATATTTCACGATCTTAGAACGACTCTCGAAAACCTCGACTGCCACGGGAGTTGACGCCGAGCCTGGAGGGCGGCGGTCCGGTGGAGCGCAGGCGATCTTTTCGAGGCCGGGAGCGTTCTTTTTTTAGGACGAGCGAGCGGTGGCTGATTACCTCCAACAGTTCCTGCCTGAGCATTGGCAATTTCTCGCCTATGTCGCCGCTGCGCTGGTGCATTGCGTGCTGCTGATCAATGTGGTGGCGGTTGGCGCGCTGATTTTCATTTGGCTCGAACGCAAAGTCTCGGGTCGAATTCAGGACCGGCTGGGTCCCACGCGCGTCGGCGGCAAGTTCGGCTGGCTGCAAACCCTGGCCGACGGCTTAAAGTTGATCACCAAAGAAGATCTGATGCCCGACGGGGCCGACGGAATGCTGTTTCGTGTCGCGCCATACGTGAGTTTTTGCGCATCCTTCTGCGGCTACCTGGCGTTACCGTTTGCCGACAATTGGGTCGGCGCGCGGCTGAACGTGGCCGTGTTCTTTATTGTCGCCGTGCTGGGCCTCGAAGTGTTCGGCGTAATCCTGGCCGGCTATGCGTCGGCTTCGAAATGGTCGCTGTTCGGTGCGATGCGCGAAGCGGCTCAGGTGGTCAGCTATGAAGTGCCGCTGGGAATGTGCGTGGTCGTGCCCGTGTTGATCGCCGGAAGCATGGACCTGGTGACCATCGGCGAGATGCAAGCCGGCTGGTTCGTCAACTGGTATGTATTCCACGACCCGTTCACGTTCATTACGTTTTGGGTCTACTTCACCTGTGCTACGGCCAGCGTGAATCGCGCGCCATTCGACCTGGCCGAGGCCGAAAGCGAATTGGTCGCCGGCTTCCACACCGAATACTCCGGCCTGCGCTGGAGCATTTTCTTCATGGCCGAGTATGGGTCGATGTTCGCTGTCAGCGGGCTGGCCGCGATCTTGTTTTTTGGCGGCTGGAACGGCCCGATCCCGCTAACGCACTGGCTGGGGTTGGCCGATAGCACCCACCCGATCCTGATTTATCTCGGCAACTTGTTGGGCATGTTCAATTTTGTTGGCAAGTGTGTATTCGGCGTCACGTTCATGATGTGGGTTCGCTGGACGCTGCCTCGCTTGCGTATCGACCAGGTGATGACCACCTGCTTGAAATACTGCACGCCAATCGCCGCGGCCATGTTTCTGGGCGCCACGGTGTGGACCTACTTTATTCCGGGCGGTTTGATCATCAAGAACAATTACGGCTCGGTTCGCGAGGGTTGGCTGCTCGAGGCCCAGCCCGAGCTGGTTCCCGACGAAGTCCCGGCCGTGGCGAGCAATTCGAAATAGGTGAATCGCGGTGGATGAAATCAACTGGCATTCGTTCTTCTTTTTGCTCTTTGGGCTGCTGGCCTGCGGCTTCGCGCTGGGCGTGGTGTTGTCGAGCAATATCGTGCGAATGGCCTTCTATCTCGTGCTTTCGCTGGGAGCGACCTCGGGGTTGTTCTTTTTGGCGGGGGCCGACTTCGTAGGCGCCATGCAACTGATGATTTATGTCGGCGGCACGCTTGTGCTGCTGATCTTCGGTGTCATGCTCACCGCCAAGGGGCCGTTCATTTCGATGACCACCTCGGCGGGCGAGTGGGTACTGGGCGCGATCGTCGGCGGCTCGCTGCTGGCGGTGTTGTTTTCCGCGGCCACCAGCGTCGACGCCTGGCAGACCGCGCCGGGCGGCGTCGAGAAGATCGAAACCCAAGTAACCGCCACGCGATTGGGAATGGGACTGCTCGGCGCGCGCGTCGACAAGCTCGAAGAAAAAAATCCTGAGCAACTGGCCGGCATGGCGGGCTACTTGTTGCCGTTCGAAATTGTTTCGGTGCATTTGCTGGTTGTGCTGATTGGCGCCGCGTATTTGGCCCGGCCGAAGAAGCGTGCCGCCCGCGGCGCCGCCACGGACTTGCTTTAACGATTGAGTTGCACGCTTCGTCGTGCGCATGAGAGTTTTGAAATGGAAGCATTAAACGCACCCGTGGGTGTTTCTCACTACCTGATCGTCGGCGCGATCATGTTCGTGTGCGGCGTCGTCTGCATGGCGACCAAGCGCAACGCTCTGGGCGTGCTGATGGGAATCGAGCTGGTGCTCAACGGGGCGAACGTCAATTTCGTGGCCTTTGGCAGCGAGTATCTGCGACCCGGAACGTTGGGCATCGGGCTCGATGGCCAATTGATCGCCCTGTTCGTGATTGTGTTGGCTGCCGCGGAAGCTGCCGTGGCGCTTGCCATTACCCTGAATTTTTACAACAACCACGCCACGGTCGACGTCGATCAGGCAGATGAGCTCAAAGGCTGATGGATCCGGTTACCACATTACCCAAATTGCTCGGACTGGCCTGGCTGCTGCCGCTGGCCTCGTTCACGCTGATCGTGTTCTTTGGTCCGCGCATGGGCAAAGCCGGTTCCAAGGCCGGCTATCTGGCCACCGCGGCCATTTTAACTTCGTGCGCCCTGTCGCTGTTCGCGCTGTTCTTTGTCTGGCTGCCCGCCTATGGCGTGCCCCAGCCACACGTGGCGGCCGAAGCACACGGTGACGCGAGCCATGCCGAGGACGGCGATACTGCCGGGCACGGGCACGACACGGCTGTTCACGGAAAAGATGCCGCCGCGCACGGAGGCGCAGCCCACGATGTCAGCTCGAGCGTCAAGCCGATCACGGGCGACTGGTACACGCTCGGTCAATTTGGCGCGCTGAAGTTGACCATCGGCTTCTACATCGACTCGCTCACCGTGTTGATGTTCTCGATGGTCACGTTCATTGCCACGGCGATCCACTTTTACGCCTATGGCTACATGCACGACGAGTTGCACGAGGTCACCGACCACGAGGTGAAGCTCTCGAACGGGCACCACCTGCATCGCCCCGGCCGGTTTCACCGGTTTTTTCAATATCTGTCGCTGTTCTGCTTCAGCATGCTAGGCATCGTGATCGCGGGCAACATCGCGATGGTGTTTGTCTTTTGGGAGCTGGTGGGCATTTGCTCTTACTTCCTGATCGGCTTCTATATCGAACGCAAGAGCGCATCGACCGCGGCCAACAAAGCCTTCATCGTCAACCGCATCGGCGACTTCGGCATGATCATCGGCCTGATGGCGCTGTTCGGCGCTTTGGGCACATTCAATTTTGGCGATCTGCCTGACGAAAATGGCAAGGTTCAACCCGGCATTTTTGCTCAGGTCCGCAGCCCGGAAAATCACTATGCCCTGGCCACGCCGGCCGGAATGGTCAAAGCGGCCGCCGCCACGGAAATCGCTAACGGCGTCAAACCGACACCTGAACAAATCGACGCCTGGCGCGCGGACACCAGCCCGGGTAGTCCCGGTCGACAGGCTTACTGGCTGTTGGTCGTCGCAGGCTTGGGTATCT
>Ga0163150_10007509_pt1 | contig 12769 bp, 15 predicted proteins | sample OliLakLV19P2IB_FD_148628 | JGI IMG/M metagenome (GOLD analysis project Ga0163150, IMG submission 148628) | Freshwater microbial mat bacterial communities from Lake Vanda, McMurdo Dry Valleys, Antarctica - Oligotrophic Lake LV.19.P2.IB | ecosystem: Environmental > Aquatic > Freshwater > Lake >...
CCCCTCCACTGCACGCCCCCACGATGAGAACGAGGGCAAGGGCGGGCCAGGTACGCACGGCCGATCACGCTAGTGAAATCTCGCCTGAACTCGGCCGCGCTCCCACTGGTACGCTGTCGTCCCTCCGGTGGAGATGAGCCCCCATCGTCTAGCGGCCTAGGACGCCGCCCTTTCACGGCGGTAACAGGGGTTCGAATCCCCTTGGGGGTGCAAACCCGTCTACGCGAGTTCAAGTTCTGGTCCTGTGGTGCAGCTTGGAGTGCACGCCGCCCTGTCAAGGCGGAGGTCGCGGGTTCAAATCCCGTCAGGACCGCTCATCTTCCGGCCGGGTAGCTCAGTTGGCAGAGCGCGCGCCTGAAAAGCGCGAGGTCACCGGATCGACGCCGGTCCCGGCCACAGAAAAGCAACGACCCCGGGCCTTTGGGGCCCGGGGTCGTGTCGCGTTCGAGGCACTTACTCGGGCGTCGGGTTCCCGGATGGCGGTCCGGGTACCGATTCCCGTGTTGGGCGGTTCAGTGCCGCGTTCGCGACACCGGGAAATCACATGTGATCGCTGTCCTCTGTCTGCTCGAGGAACTGGCGAATCTCACTGGCCCGAAATCGGCGGTGGCCGCCGAGAGTCCGGATCGCCGAGATTTTTCCGGCGCGAGCCCAGCGGGTGACCGTCTTGGGGTTCACGCGGAACATCGCCGCGACTTCGGAGGGCGTGAGTAGGGCGTCGTCGTCGTGGGGTTGCATGCGTTCCACCTTGCTAGTCCGTGTCAGGCTTTGTTCGAACCGGCCATGGTTATCCCCCGCCGGTCCGATTGAGCTGGGAAGTCCGGTCCGTAACCCACAGTCCGGTACCGCATACCTCGCAACCTGTGCCCCAGTCCGGGTGCTGGCAGGATACGGTAATCCGTCCTGTTTTTCCAGACCGGGCGGTTGGTTGGGATGGCGGTTCCGACCAGTGTTGGGCGGCCGGTGGGCTACGGCTTGCTAGCCCCTATGTTGCTTGATGTCAGGCTTGTCAGGTCTTGTCCCATGCGCAGTTACCCCCAACAATCTGCATGTTGGCGTACATGTCGGCCCACATGTTGTATTCCCGAGGATAACTACACATAAAGTACACAATCGTACGCGATTGGTCAACGGGCTAGCGCGAGACGGGCGGGCCCGTCACACTTCGCCGATCCATGGCTGCGACGACACTGGCGATCGCCAACCAGAAGGGCGGGGTCGCCAAGACGACCTCGACCCAGACCCTCGGGCTGGCGCTCGCCGACCGGGGCCGGCGGGTACTGCTGGTCGACCTCGACCCCCAGGGCTGCCTGACGTTCGCGCTCGGACTCGACCCGGAGGCGTGCGATCCGACCCTCCACGACGTGATGCTCGGTCGGGTGAAGGCGGCCGATGCCGTCTACCCGCTCGACCGCCTCGACCTCGTGCCGACGAACATCGAACTGGCCGGTTCCGAGGTGCAGCTCATGGCGCGGACCGGGCGCGAGCACGTGCTGGCTCGGGCACTGCACCCGATACGCGCGAACTACGACGTCATCCTGATCGACTGCCCGCCGTCGCTGGGGGTCCTGACCGTCAACGGCCTCACCGCCGCCGACGAGGTACTGATCCCGCTGCAGTGCGAGACCCTCTCGCATCGCGGCGTGGCGCAACTGCTCGACACCATCGACGACGTGCGCGAGTTCACCAACCCGCGGCTGCGGGTGCGGGGGGTCATCGCGACGATGTACGACCCGCGCGTGAAGCACGCGCGCGACGTGCTCGGCGATATCCGCACGCGGTTCGGCCTCGAGATCCTCGAACCGCCGGTACCGCGCACGATCCGCTTCGCCGAAGCGCCCGGCCAGGGTGTGTCGATTCTCGAACACGCGCCCGCCTCGGCCGGAGCCCAGGCGTACCGCGCGCTCGCGGAGCAACTCTGTGCGGACGCACCGGAGGCCCGCCCGCCGGAGGCCGCAAGTCCGGGAGCGAAGGGAGCCATGTAGCTATGACGTTTCGCGACGTCGGCCGGCGCGACCATCCGCGCGATCCCGAAGGCAAAGCCGCACTGTTCTCGGCGGCGGCGCGCCCGCGGCCCGGAACGGTCATCGTGCAGTGCTCCGACTGCGGCGTTTCGAGTGAGCTGAGCTACACGGAGTTTGTCAGTGCGAATCTGCCGATCGGCATGTGGTTCCCGCCTATCGGTGTGCGCTTCAACCGCCGGATGACGTGCCCGGAGTGTCGGCAGTGGACGTGGATGCGGGCCCGCTGGCGGTGACCCGCCACACCGGAGCATTCACACCTTCGCTGATGGTGACGTAGCCGTCGTCGAGGAGCGCGATCGCCTCGCCCTGGGTCTCGACCGGCGCCGGCGCCTCGCACGGTTCGCGGGCAAGCGCGTCGGCGAGCGACCCGCCCCCGGCCGCGTCGCGGTCCCACACGAAGATCTTTCCGTACGTACGCAGCACGATCGTGTCGCCGCCGGTCGAGATGTCACCGGCCGTGACCAGCTGACCGACGCCCAAGTCAAGTGTCGTCAGCAGTTCGAGCGGGCCCGACGTGTCGAGCGGCAGCGCGTACACACCGGAGTTGCCGGCCAACTCCTTCGTGACGATGACGAGTTGGCCGCCGGCCTCGTCGACCATCAGTGCTTCGGCGTCGTGCGGGCCGTCGGGGTAGGTGAGGTCGAAGATCTGGACCGACGGATCCGCATCGAGTGGTTCCGCGACGCGGTACACGACCACGTTCGGGCGCGCCTTGAGGTTGTCGCCGATGTCGCCCACGTACAGCGCGTCACCGGTCGCGGTCATGTCCTCCCAGTCGAACGCCTCGGCGCCCGCGACCTCCAGCGTGCGCAGGTCGGCACCGTCGGGCCCGATCGCGAACACGCGCGCGCGGTCGCCCGAGTCGTTGTGCGCCCACAACGTTCCGTCGCCACCCTCGGCCAACCCCGACAGTTCGATGAGTTCCGGGTTCTGCAACGTTCCGGCCTGCACCGGGTCGGGGGCCTCGCACAGGCGGAGCGCGAGCGGGGGAGTCGTCGTGGTCGTCGTCGGCGCGACGGTTGTCTCCGTCGATTCGGCCGCGTCGTTGTCGTCGTCGTCGCCACCGCCGCACGCGGCGGCGAGCACGAACGCCAACGCGGGGGCGACGGTTCGAGCGTTCACCGCGTCACGGTGACGCGGCCGTGGCCGTCGACGATCTCGCCGACGAGCCACGCGTCGTGGCCCGCGGCGCGCACCGTGTCGACGGCGGTGAGTGCGTGTTCGGGCGGCACGACCGCGAGCATGCCGAGGCCGAGGTTGAACACACTTGCCATCTCGTCGTCGGTGACGTCGCCGGCGTGTTGGATCTCCGAGAAGATGCGCGGCTCGTTCCATGTGCCGCGGTTGACGACGCCGTCGCACCCGTCCGGAAGCACCCGGTTGAGGTTGCCGGGGATGCCGCCGCCGGTCACGTGCGCGAACGCGCGCACGGGCACCTCGTCGACGAGCTTCAGCATCGCGGGCGCGTAGATCTCGCTCGGGACGAGCAGTTCGGCTCCGAGGCTGTGGTGCGCACCGTCCCATGCCGGCTCGTCGAGCGAACGGCCGGCGCGGTCGAGCAGCGCGGCCCGCGCGAGTGAGTAGCCGTTGCACCGAAGCCCCGGGCTCGCGAAGCCGACGACGCGGTCGCCGGTGCGCACCTTCTGGGGGAGCACCTTTGACCGTTCGACGACACCGACCGCGAACCCGACAAGGTCGAACTCGCCCGGTTCCATGACGCCGGGGTGTTCCGACATCTCGCCGCCGAGCAGCGCGCACCGGGCCCGGCGGCAGCCCTCGGCAACGCCACCGACCAGTTCGTCGAGTTCCTCGGGGACAAGCGCGCCGATGGAGATGTAGTCGAGAAAGAACAACGGTTCCGCGCCCTGGGCCGCGATGTCGTCGACGGACATCGCCACGCAGTCGATGCCGATCGTGTCGCGCTTGTCGGCCAGGCGGGCGATGAGCGACTTGGTGCCGACGCCGTCGGTCGACGAGACGAGCAACGGGTCGCGGTAGCGCTTCCAGTCGACGGCGAACAGCCCGCCGAACCCGCCGATGTCGCCGACCACCTCGGGACGGAACGTCGACCGGACGTGGTCCTTGATGAGCTCGACCGCCTTCTCGCCGGCCGCGATGTCGACGCCGGCTCCGGCGTACGTGAGCCGTTCCTGTTTGTCGTTCACGCGCGGTCGATGATGCCGCGTACGTGGAGCGTGCGGTTCTCGACTTCGAGCGCGTGTTTGGTGTCGTGGTCGGGAACGTCGGTGGGGTACTCGCCGGTGAAACACGCCGTGCAGAACGACTCGCGCGGTGAGCCGGTCGCAGTCACGAGATGGTCGATATCGAGGTACGCGAGCGAGTCGACGCCGAGGTAGTCGGAGATCTCGCCGACCGACATGTCGGCCGCGAGCAGATCGGAACGCTTGCCGGTGTCGAGCCCGTAGAAGCACGGCCAGCGGTACGGCGGCGACGACACGCGGAAGTGCACCTCGGTCGCGCCGGCTTCGCGGAGCATCGAGATGATCTGGCGAGTCGTCGTGCCCCGCACGATCGAGTCTTCGACGACAACCAGGCGCTTGCCGCGTATGTTCTCGCGCAACGGGTTCAACTTCACCCGCACACCGGAGCCGCGTTGCGCCTGCACGGGCTGGATGAACGTGCGACCGACGTAGCGGTTCTTCACGAACCCGTCGCCGTACGGGATCCCCGACGCGCGCGCGTACCCCTGCGCGGCGGGCACGCCGGACTCGGGGACCGGCATCACCATGTCGGCCACGGCCGGCGACTGCTTGGCGAGCTCCTCGCCCATGCGCTGCCGGGCCGCGTGCACACCCTGGCCGTACAGGTGGGTGTCGGGCCGCGCGATGTACACGAACTCGAAGATGCACAACTTCGGCGTCGGGTCGGCGTAGCGAATCGACCGCACGCCACTCGCGTCGATCGCGACCAGTTCACCCGGCTCGACGTCGCGCACGAAGTGTGCGCCGACGATGTCGAGCGCGGCAGTCTCGCTCGCGATGACCCAACCACCGTCGGTGCGGCCGAGCACCAGCGGGCGGAACCCGTGGCGGTCGCGCACGCCGAACACGTGCGCCTCGTCCATCAGCACGAGCGAGAACGCACCTTCGAGTTTCGGCAATACGCTCTGGAGTGCGTGTTCGAGGTCACGCCCGTCGGAACGCAACTGCACGTCGAACTCGCGCGCGAGCATCTCGCCGATGAGTTCGCTGTCGGAGGTGAGCACGCCCGGCAACATCCCGAGGTCGTCGGAGAGCGCCTGCGTGTTCGTCAGGTTGCCGTTGTGCCCGAGCGCGAAGCCGCACTCCGCGACCGAGCGGTACACCGGCTGCGCGTTGCGCCAGTTGCTCGACCCGGTCGTGGAGTAGCGCACATGCCCGATCGCAAGGTGCCCTTCGAGCGGCGCGAGCTTGCGCTCGTCGAACACCTGGGTGACGAGACCCATGTCCTTGACGACGGTGATCGTGTCGCCGTCGCTCACCGCGATACCGGCCGACTCCTGGCCGCGGTGCTGCAGTGCGTACAACCCGAGGAACGTCTCGTGCGCCACACCCTGGTTGGGTGCGTAGATACCGAAGACGCCGCACGCGTCGCGAGGGCCCGAGTACTCGTCCAAGGCGACCATTATCGCAGGCGCGTGTCCTAGCCTGCCGACCGGATGGACGGTTTCTGCCTCTGGTTCACAGGACTTTCCGGCGCGGGAAAGAGCACGATCGCGAACATCGTGGTCGCCGAGCTCCGCGAGCGCGGCACCCGGGTCGAGCTCCTCGACGGCGACGAGGTGCGCGAGCACCTCTCGAAGGGCCTCGGGTTCTCCAAGGAGGACCGCGACACCAACGTCCGCCGCATCGGATTCGTCGCCGGCCTGCTGGCCCGCAACGGGGTCGTCGCGGTGACCGCCGCGATCTCGCCGTACCGGGCGGTTCGCGACGAGATCCGGGAATGGATCGACGACTTCGTCGAGATCCACGTCGCCACCTCGCTCGAAGACTGCGAAGCCCGCGACGTGAAAGGCCTCTACGCCAAAGCGCGCGCCGGCGAAATCCCCGAGTTCACCGGAGTGACCGACCCGTACGAACCCCCGGAGAACCCCGAGCTGGTGATCGAAACCGCAGGCAAGTCGCCCGAAGAATCAGCCGCCGAAATCCTCACGTTCCTCGGGCGTCGATAGAGGTACCTCTCTTGGCCTCTCACGACGCCCCATGATCGTGGGTAACGCTTCACGCCAGGTGGTTTCGGCGTCTGCCAACGCGACGTCGAAGGCGCCGGTCGCGATGAGGCGGGTGCCGCCGGCCTGACCGATGACCGCGGCGGGGACACCGGCGGCGGCGGCGCGGCCCAGCACACCGGCCAGGCGATCTGACTCGACGCTGACAACAACGCGCGACGTCGACTCGCCGAAGCACGACTCCGCGGCGGTGCAGCCGGCGACGGTCGGGTCGATGCGGAATCCGGTGTTGCTCGCGAACGCCATTTCCGCGAGCGCGACGGCCAGGCCGCCGTCGCTGACGTCGTGGACGCCGGTGACTTCGCGTTCGGTCACCAACTCCGCGACGAGCGGGTGCAACCTCGCGGCCGCGTCGAGGTCGGCCTCGGGGGGCATGCCGCCGACGAGTCCGTGTACGACCGCGGACCATTCCGAGCCGCCGAGTTCGGGGCGGGTCGTGCCGAGCACGACGATCGACTGGCCCGCAACGAGGCGTGCGCCCGGCGGCGGCGCGTCGAGCGTGTCGACGAGGCCGAGCACACCGACGACGGGAGTGGGGTGGATGTCTTCGCCGCGCGACTCGTTGTAGAACGACACGTTCCCGCCGACGACGGGGATGCCGAGCGCTTCGCACGCTTCGCTCATGCCCTCGACAACCTCGGAGAACTGCCACATCACTTCGGGGTGCTCGGGGTTGCCGAAGTTGAGGCAGTTGACCAGCGCGAGCGGGTGGGCGCCGCTCGTGGCGATGTTGCGGGCCGCTTCGAGCACGACGAGCCGTCCGCCGGTGCGCGGGTCGAGGTGGCAGAAGCGCGCCTTGCCGTCGGTCGCGAGCGCGAGCGCCTTGCGGGTGCCCTTCACGCGCAGCAACGCCGCGTTCGCGCCGGGGCCCGCGACGGTGTTGAGGAAGAGCTGGTGGTCGTACTGGCGCGACACCCACGTCTTGTCGGCGATCGTCGGCGTGGCGAGCAACGCGAGCAACTCACCACCGAGATCGGAGCCGGGGCCGAACTTGGCGCGCAGCGTCGGCGCCGGGTCGTCGGCTTGGAGCGCGTCGAGCCCGGCCGGCCGTGTTTTCGGCCGGTGGTACACGGGGCCGTCGCCGAGGCTGCCCGCGGGGACGTCGGCCACGGGTTCACGATCCGACGACACCGCGGTCTCGTTGTCGCCCGGCGGCGGAACCGCGTTCGCGCCGGGTACACCGAGCGCGTCGAACAGGCCGTCGAACACGCGGAAGCGGCCGGTGTCGGTGACGCGGCCGACGACCATGCCCCGCACTTCCCACTTCTGCGCGAGATCGAGTACGGCGTCGACGTTCTCGGGCAGCACGATCGCGAGCATGCGTTCCTGGCTCTCGGACGTGAGCACCTCGACCGGGTTCATCCCCGGTTCGCGCTTCGCGACGCGCGCCACATCCACGTCCATGCCCGCGCCGCCCTTGGCTGCGGTCTCCGACGCCGCGCACGACAGGCCCGCGGCGCCGAGGTCTTGCACGCCGACCGCGAGGCCGCGGTCGAGCAGTTCGAGACACGCCTCGATGAGTCGCTTCTCCTCGAACGGGTCGCCGACTTGCACCGAGGGCCGTTTCGTAACGCTTCCCTCAACGAAGCCCGCCGATGCGAGCACGCTCGCGCCACCGATGCCGTCGCGTCCCGTCGCCGACCCGAGCAAGATCGCGATGTTGCCCGCACCTCCGGCCCGCGCGAGCACCAACCGTTCGACCGGAAGGATGCCGACGCACAGCACGTTGACGAGCGGGTTGTCGCGGTATGTGTCGTCGAACACGGCTTCGCCGCCGACAGTCGGCACGCCCACCGAGTTGCCGTAGCCGCTGATACCGCTCACGACGCCCTCGAACAAGTAGCGCGTGCGCGCATCGTCGAGCGTGCCGAACCGCAACGGATCCATCAACGCGATCGGGCGCGCACCCATCGAGAAGATGTCGCGGATGATCCCGCCGACGCCCGTGGCCGCACCCTGGTACGGCTCGACCGCGCTCGGGTGGTTGTGGCTCTCGATCCGGATGGCAATCGCGAGCCCGTCGCCGATGTCGACGACACCCGCGCCCTCACCCGGACCGACCAGCACCCACGGCGCTTCCGTGGGGAAGCGGCTCAGATACGGCCTCGACGATTTGTACGAGCAATGCTCCGACCACATGACCGAATACATGGCCAGCTCGAGGTGCGTGGGCTCCCGGCCGAGCTCGTCGACGACCGCCACGAGCTCGTCGTCAGTCATCCCGAGCTGTCGGTGCAACGGCTCCGCCATCGTGTTTGAGCCTACCGATTGGGAAATATGGCAAAATGACCTGTTCCTATTTCTCTCTATACCGAAGCTCCGAAACGAGGGTTGAGTCGTGGCACCGACCAAGAAAAAGACCGTGATGACCGATGAGCACAAGGCGGCCCTCGCCGAAGGCCGGAATCACGCACGCGCGGTCGGCCGTTATCTCGAAGCGCTCGAGGCGCACAAGCCCAAGCGAGGGCGCAAGCGCACGGCCGAGAGTGTCGAGAAGCGCCTTGTCGTCGTCGCAGATTCCCTCAAAGAATCGTCGGGTGTGCATCGGTTGAACCTGCTCCAGGAGCGCCGTGACCTCGAAGTCGAGCTCGCCGGGATGCAGGCCGGCGCGCCCGATCTGACGGCGCTGGAGAAGGATTTCGCCAAAGTTGCCAAGGCCTACGGAAAGAACAAGGGCATCTCGTACGGCGCGTGGCGCGAGTTCGGTGTGCCGCCCGAGGTATTGAAGAAGGCCGGTATTTCGCGGGGTTCCTGACCCAGACTGCCTGGCCGATTTCCCAGATCACGTCGCCTTCGTTTTCGGAGAGTTCCCGGGCGCGGAAGTGGTCGATCAGTGCGTCGGCGTCGGGAACCGCCGCCCGCCATGTCGCAGCATTGCGCCAGAACATGCCCGCGGCGCGGGCCACCGGCACGGGACGTTCGACGACGCGGTCGAGGTGACGGTCGCACCCGGGCGGTCGCGTCGGTGGCGCGAACGGGTCGGCAACCAGCGCGAGTCGCTCGCTCGCGGGGTCGAGGTCGAGGTCGGGGTCGAGGTCGAGGTCGAGGTCGAGGTCGAGGTCGAGGTCGGAGTCGCCGAACGCGTACGCGCCCTCGTTCACGCCGCGAGCAGTGACCGCAGCATGACCACGCCGTCGGCCGACCCGAGGATCGCGTCGGACGCCCGTTCGGGGTGCGGCATCAGCCCCACGACGTTGCGCCCCTCGTTGCAGATACCGGCGATGTCGTCGAGGCTGCCGTTGGGGTTCTCGGTGTAGCGCACGACGATGCGGTCTTCGGCGCGCAGGCGGGCCAGCGTGTCCGCGTCGCAGACGTAGTTGCCCTCGAAGTGGTTGATCGGGATGCGCAGCACCTGACCGAGTTCCGCCTGGTTCGTCAGCGCGGTCGTGGTCGTCTCGACCCGAAGTTCGACCGTCCGGCAGAGGAACTTCGACCCGGCGTTCTTCTGCAATGCGCCCGGGAGCAACTGGGCCTCGGTCAGCACCTGGAACCCGTTGCAGATGCCGACGACCGGTCCACCCGCGGCGGCGAACTCCGACACCGCGGTCATCACGGGCGAGAACCGCGCGATCGCGCCGGTGCGCAGATAGTCGCCGTGCGCGAAGCCGCCGGGCACGACGACGGAGTCGACGCCCTTCGTCGTCGCGTCGCCGTGCCACAGGATCTCGGGCGCGCCGCCGAGTTGCTCGACGGCCCACACGACATCTTGCTCACAGTTCGTCCCGGGAAACAGGACGACACCCACCCGTTTGCTCACGCGACAAGCTCTGAAACGGTCACCGTGTACGACTCGATGACCGGGTTGGCGAGGAGCTTCTCGCACATCTCTTCGACCTGGAGTTGCGCACTCGCGGCGTCGGGTGCGTCGACGTGGAGGCGCACGGTCTTGCCCATGTGCACCTGCGACACGTTCGTGTAGCCGAGCGCGGGCAACGACCGTTCGACGGTTGCACCCGCGGGGTCGGCGATACCGGGGAGATGGGCGACGTCGACACGCGCTTCGAAGGTCGGCATGACCCGAGGTTACCTACGCGCAGCCCAGCGCCTCTTGCAGTTTGGTGAGGTTGTCGCGCATCAACGACAGGTAGTCGTCCCCGGCGTCGCGCTGTTCCTCGGTGAGCCCCTCGATCGGATTGAGCACCTCGGTACGTAGTCCTCCGGCCTCCCGGGCGACGGTCTCGGCGATGTCCGGCGGGACCAACTCCTCGCTGAAGATCGTCGTCACACCCTGCTCCCGCGCGAGGTCCGCCAGCTCCGCGAGCCGATCGGCGTCGGGTTCCGCGTCGGGCGAGATCCCGGCGATCGCCTGCTGCTCGAGGTCGTACCGGCGGGCGAGCCATCCGAACGCGTCGTGCGCGGTCACTATCGTGCGCCGCTCGCAGTCGGCGAGACCCTCGCTGAACTCGGTATCGACCGCGCCGATCTCCGCCCCGTAGCGACTCGCGTTCGCTTCGTACGCCGCCTCGTTGTCGGGGTCGGCGTCGGCCAGTGCCCGGACGACGACTTCGAGGATCGCGCGCATCTGCTGCGGATCGAGCCACACGTGGACGTCCCCGTCGTCGACCGCGAGCGCGTCGAGCACCTCGACCGCGCCGTCGGCGCGCGCCGCCGCGGCTTCGACACCGGGTTGGAAGTCGTTGCCCATGAGGAGCACGACGTCGGCGTCCTCGATGTCCTCGACGTCACCGGGCGAGATCTCGAGGTCGTGCGGTTCGACCCCGGGCGGCGTGAGGTCGGTGACGGTGACGAGGTCGCCGCCCACCTGCCGGGCCGCCTCCGCGAGCGGGTAGAAGGCCGTGACGACCCCCACCTTGGCGGCGGCGTCGTCCGAGGTGCCGTCGTCACCACCGCATCCGGCAAGGGCGCTTACGAGGACAAGAAGGAAGACCAGGGATCTCATAATGAGAGCCATTATCATTTAGTCCGCGGCTCGACGCAAATCGGCGGTGCTCGTTGCGGGGGCCCCAAACGACACAATGCCCGGATGAACGCGCGGCGGATGGCGGTCGGCTTCGTGGCGGCCGTACTCATGGGCACCGGGTGCGGGGGCGACGACGACCCGGGGACGGTCCTGACGTCCGCCGAGTTCCCGGCGGCGCTGGTGGCTCTTCCCGACGGCGGACTGCTGTACGGCGAGCGCCTGACGGGCCGAATCCGGCGGGTGGACGCGAACGGAGTCGTGGAACCCGACCCCGTCGCCACCGTCGACGTGTCGACGCAAGGGCAGCGGGGATTACTCGGGCTGGCCGCCGAAGGCGAGCGCGTCTTCGCGGCCTGGACCGACGTCGACCAACGCCTCGTCGTCGCGCAGGTCGCGCCCGGCTCCGCGCGCGTCGTGTGGGTGGGGCCCGACACGACGGAACTCGCGAACGGCGGAAGACTCGCGTTCGCCCCCGACGGGAGACTCGTAATCGGGATCGGCGACCTCCAGGCGCCTGCACTCGTGAACGACCCGAATCCGGTCAACGGGAAACTGCTGGCCCTCGACGCCGACGCCGGGCCCGAGCAGGTGCCAGACGTCGTCTCGGGCGGCTGGAACAACCCGTTCGCGTTCGCGTTCACGCCGACCGGCGACCTGTGGGTTGCCGACAACTCGCCCGGCGAAGACCCGGAACGCCTGACCCGCGGCGACGGTTCCGGACCCGTCACCGAACTGCCGACGGCGACTGCGCCTTCGGGACTCGCCGCGACCGACGGAGGTGACCTGCTGGTCTGCGGCTACGTGAGCGGACAACTCCTCCGCTACGAAGTCGTCGACGGTCGCGCCGAACGGCGAACAGTGCTCGCCGACGACTGCCGACTCGGTGTAGTGGTCCTCGACGACGGGCGCATCGTGTACGCGGCCGAGAACAGCCTCCACGTACTCGACCCGTGATGGCAGCATTGCATCTGGCCGTGTTCGCCCTCGGCACCCGGCCGGCCGCCGCGGCCGTCATGCTCGCGGTCGCGCTCTACCTCGCCGCGTCCGCGACGACGAAACGCGCCGTCACGCCACCGGACGCCTGAGTGCTCAGCCCTGCGGGCCGAACCAGTCGTCGAGGCTGTGGCCCGTGATCAGTTCGTAGGCCTCGCGGTAACGGGCGCGGGTGTTGGAGATCGCTTCGGCCGACATGTGCGGCCCAGGCGGTTCGTGGTTCCAGCCCGTCGAATCCATGAAGTCGCGCACGTACTGCTTGTCGAACGACGGCGGCGACTCGCCGACGCGGTAGTCCTCGGCGGGCCAGTAGCGCGACGAGTCGGGCGTCATCATCTCGTCGATGACGAGGAACTTGCCGTCGAGGTCGCCGAACTCGAACTTCGTGTCGGCGAGGATCACGCCGCAACTCCCGGCGTGGGCGGCACCCGCCTCGTAGAGGCGCAACGAGAGGTCGCGCAACTGTTCGTACGCGTCGACGCCGACGAGCGCGATCGCCTCGTCGGGCGTGACCGGCAGATCCTTGTCGCCCACTTCGGCTTTCGTCGTCGGCGTGAACAACGGCTCCGGCAGACGTTCGGCCTGGCGCAGTCCCGCGGGCAC
>Ga0163150_10007510_pt1 | contig 12769 bp, 9 predicted proteins | sample OliLakLV19P2IB_FD_148628 | JGI IMG/M metagenome (GOLD analysis project Ga0163150, IMG submission 148628) | Freshwater microbial mat bacterial communities from Lake Vanda, McMurdo Dry Valleys, Antarctica - Oligotrophic Lake LV.19.P2.IB | ecosystem: Environmental > Aquatic > Freshwater > Lake >...
CGCCACGGCGGGCCGCTCCGCGGAGCGGCCCGCCGTGGCGAACGCGGAGGCCGAGCCCACGTCCGCCCCACGGAACAGGGGCAAGACCACCCACAGCAGGAAGACGAAGATCATCGTGACGGCGGCGATCGTGCCCAGGCCGCCCAGGGTGATGAAGGCCCGGGAGACCCGCTCCGCAATGCGCACGCCGCGGCCAGTGACGCGCGCGCGGCGGGTGCGGGAGGGGCCGGCGTTGCCGGATCGTCGGTTCGTCGGAGCGCTCATGGCCTCGGCTTCGGCGACGGGTCGCGGAGGTGCCTGCGCAAGCAGGCGGGCGGGAACAAAGGTGCCGGTGCCGGCGGTTCACGCCGGCACCGGCGGGGCAGACGACGCGCCTTGATCAGGCGGTCAGGCAGGCAGCAGGGAGGATCCGCCCCATCCCACCACCCGGCGGGCACTACTGCCCGGCGGTGATCCCCAGGGACGTGAGGGTGTCGGCTGCAATCTCGGCGGTGACCGGGAAGTAGCCGTCCTTCACGACGACCTCCTGGCCCTGCTTGCTGAAGATGTAGCGGATGAACTCGCGGCGCAGGGGATCGAGGGGCGCGGCGGGCTTGATGTTGGCGTAGAGCCACAGGTAGCGCGACATGGGGTAGTCGCCGGAGTAGGCGTTGTCGGGCGTCGCCGAGACGGCCTTGCCCTTGGCGTCCTTGGCGAGCGGGAGGGCGCGCACGTCGGCCGTCAGGTAGCCGATGCCGCCGTAGCCGATGCCGAACTTGTCGCTGGCCACGCCCTGCACCACCGAGGAAGTGCCCGGCTGCTCCTTCACGGTGTCCTTGAAGTCGCCCTTGAAGAGCGCGTGCTCCTTGAAGTAGCCGTAGGTGCCGGAAGCCGAGTTGCGGCCGTAGAGGCTGATGGGCTTGCTGGCCCACTCGCCGGTCAGGCCCAGCTCGCCCCACGTCTTGATGTCGGTGGCGAAGCCGCCCTTGCGGGCCTTGGAGAAGACCCCGTCCACCTGCTGGAGCGTGAGCGAAGCGAGCGGGTTGTCCTTGTGGACGAACACCGCCAGCATGTCCAGGCTCGTGGGGAGGCCGGTCGGCTTGTAGCCGAACTTCTTCTCGAACTCGTCGATCTCGGCCGACTTCATCTCGCGGCTCATGGGCCCGTAGGTGGCCGTGCCGGCGATCAGCGCGGCGGGCGCGGTGGCCGAGCCCTTGCCCTCGATCTCGACCTGGACGTTGGGGTAGTGGCCGCGGAAGCCCTCGGCCCACAGCGTCATCAGGTTGTTCATCGTGTCCGAGCCGACGCTCTTGATGTTGCCGCTCACGCCGCTGACCGGCGTGTAGGGCGGGATGGCGGCATCGACCTGCACGGTGCCCGCGAGAGCGGCCGCGCCCGAGAGCAGCCCGAGGCTCAGCAGGGTGGGGAGGAAGCGCTTCATCTGGATCTCCTGAGAGGGGTTGACGCAGTCAAGGTGCCCTGCGGGCATGAAGGGGTGATGGGGCGAATGTAAAGACCCGGTGAATTCGACGCCCTCTAACTGCGCGCCTAACTCTTTGTCCGAGCATCGGTTGTGCACGTATCGGGAGCTCAGCGCGGGCCGCGCGGGGGGCTACAGCCTCGGCCGCCGCCCGCGGGGCCTGACGGGCTGCCCCGCCGCGCGGCGCACGGGTCCCGCCTGGCGGCCTCGGATCCAAGAGGGAAGTCGTCGCCGTGGCCCGCGTGCGGCGCCCGCCGAGCGGGCCGCAGGGTGTCCGACCAAGCCAGCACTCCCGGGGTCCCGCTCTTGGGGCTCCGGAGCCGTCCTGCTATACGAAGGCGCGACTTGCGGGCCTCCGGGGCGCATAGCTCAGTTGGTTAGAGCGCGTGCTTCACACGCACGAGGTCGGGGGTTCGAGTCCCTCTGCGCCCACCATTGCCCGCGACCGGAGAACGCGGGCCAGCGGCAGGCTCTGCGCCGTGCTGCGCGCTACGACTTCTGGTTGCTCTTGTTCGACAGCTCGACAGGCCAGGCTACCCGGCCCAGACGCCCGACCGCCCTCAGCATGGCCGTTTCTGGCGGGATGCAGTGCAAGCGCCGTCAGCAGATCTACGACCACCGCGTCTTCCAGCTCGTTCGGGCGACGGGGCACCCGACCAGACGTACGCCCGAAGGCCCCGTCTTCGCCCCGGGTTGTCGAGTACTCGACGGAAGGCGCCCGATTGTCCTGGTGCGCAGCAGGGCGAAAACCCGGTCACGATGCAAGGAGCATGTCAGCAGATCCGGAATCCGTACTGCCGTAGTGACAGCCGGTCCGAGCGGACGGCCTCGACGGCGGTCATTGGACCTGGAAGAGAACGGCTGCCGATCGAGAGACAACGAGGCCGGGGTTTGTCACCTCGATCCGGACCTCGTGGCCCCCGACGGGAAGGGGGGCGATATCGATCGAGCCCACCAGCACGCCGGGGACGATCGTCACGATGCCGCCGTCGACGAGGACCGTGGTCTGGACGATTTCGCCAGCAGGAACGGAGTAGGTCGCGGAGACCAAGATCGGGCTCATCGGAGCGAAGATCTGGTAGTTGGCGACTCCGGCGACCGCGACGACGCCGTCGACGCGGAGGTGGACGGTGCAGGCCCCGGCATTGCCCGCTTGGTCGGTCGCCGTGACCGCGATGATATGGGTTCCCTGCTGGACGAGCGTGCCCGCGGGCGGAGACTGCGACAGGACGACGGCCGGCGACGGCGTCAGGTTGTCCACGGCGGTGCTGCCCGCCACGAGGTCGGGGACTGGGGTCTCGAACGCGCGGACGACGATCTGCCCGCCTTGGACCGGAGGGCCGCTCGGGCAGGTGACCACGGGATCCTGATGGTCGCCGACCATGACCGTCGTCTTGGCGGTCACCACGTTCCGGCCGTCGGTCGCAGTGAGGGCGACCTCTGTGATCCCGTCGGGGAAGTCCTGAGAGAAATTGGTCTGGCCTCCGGGGCCGAGGACGGCGGGGCCCATGTCGACCCCGTTGACGAACCAACGGGCCTGCAGCGGATCGCCGTCCGGGTCAGTCGCGGTCCCAGACACGTCGACCTGCTCCACCGGCCCCATCGGGAACGGGACGAAGTAGGGCCCGCCGATCGTGACGTTCGGCGGGCTGTCGACGCCCAGCGCGTCGCAGCACTCGATCTGGAGGGATGTCAATCGCGGATCGCAAGACGGCGGGCAGCCGGGGGGGCGTAGGATCGTGATGCGCACCTGCACGTACTGGCCCAGCGTCGGAGGCGCGCCGCAGAAGGACATGCCGTTGGGGACGGGCGTCCACGTCGCCGAGAAGTTGAGCGGATCGTCGGAGGCCCGGACCTCGGCCGTGATCGTGCAGCCGTTCGGATTCGTTCCGATGGACTGCCACGTCACGCGACCCCAGTCGGTGCCGGGACAGAGCGCGTTGTGGGTCGCGATGAGGTAGCCCGTCTCGCCGCAGCTGCTGAGCGCGGCCAGGCCGGTCATGTCGCTGTAGTTGTACGGACCCGCTCCCGCTCCCATGGGCACCACGAGGTCGATGACGGGAACCGCCAGCGGATCGACGCGGACCGCCTGGTCTGCGGAGAGGTCTGCGACCCAGATCTTGCCATTCTGGTCGACCGCCGTTCCCTTCGGGAACACGACGCCCGCGGTCACGGAGCCGGTCTGGGTTCCCGCCGAGTCGTAGCGCCGGACGGCGCCCCAACCGGCCACCCACACGTCTCCGGAGAGGTCGACGCAGAGCCCGTGTCCGAAGAAGGACGGCGGCCCCCACGGGAACGTGCCCGCGACCGTGCCGTTGGGGTTCCAATGACGCAAGACCGTCCCCGACGTCCAGATGTTGCTGGTGCATGGGTCGATGGCGATGCCGTAGATCCCGCTGGCCAGGCTGAGGGTCGTGCTGTTCGCCACGATGTCGTGCTGGAAGAGCCCCCCGCCGCCGACCGACCAGAGCACGCCGTTGGCGTCGATCGCCCCGCCGTAGGCGCTGCCGGCTGTGCGAATCGTGCCGGCGACCCCCGTGGTCCCGCTGACCTCCTGCCAGAACGAATTGCCCGTGCCGCCGACCCACAGGTCGTTCTCGCAGTCGATGGCGAGGCCGCGCGTCCCACTGCAGACGACCCGGGTGAAGTTGACTACAACCTCGTCGTCGGCCAGCGACACGCCGCCCGCGTCGTTCCCGCCGGTCGCGGCCGCGTCCCAGTCGAGGATGCTCGCGTTCGGAAGGCCGTACGAGGTGCGGATGTAACCGTCGCCGTCGCGATCGACAACCGACGGGCTCACGTAGGTGAACGGGCCCTGGAGGAACTCGCCCGTCCCGCTCGGCGTGTACGTGTACGGTCCGCCGGACGGCCCGGTGCGCGCGTACCGAGTTCCGCCCGTGACGATGCCGATTCGCGTCACGGAACCGGGATGTCCGGCCAGCCCGGGGCAGTCGTCGCGGTTTCCCACCCAGCACTCGCCAAACTTGTCGACCGTCGTGCGCGAAGGCCCCTGGAAGAAGAAGGACGGGGTCAGGGACTGGGGGCCCGTTCGGTACTCGCCCACGATCACGCCCGTGTTGACGTCGATGCGGACGATCGTGTCGCGCGCGCTCGCGGCCATGAAGACGGACGGGAACGTGGAGATCGTGGGGCCGAAGCCGATGGTTCCGGTGATCGGGTCCTGCACGAGGTTGACCAGCGTGACGTTGGGCGGAAGCGGCGCGGGCGGCGAGGACTCAAACGTCAGCGTCTCGACGCACGAGCAGGCGTCGTCGGAGAGGTTCACATCGGTCCCGCATCCGCACCCGGGTCCGCCGAGCGTCACGGCCAGCACCAGGAGAACCGCCGCTTGCGCGATGGATGCCTCGCAGATCGTCATCAGGGTCTTGCGCATGCGTTCCTTCTACGGGAGACCACGCCTGTGCTGGCTATGCCGTACAGTCCATCAGGAGGCGCGACCGCCCGGTCGCGAAAACTCGCCGGGAGCGCGGGCCGAGCCTGACGGGCGCGGGCCGAGCCTGACGGGCGCGGCCAAGATGGCGTGGCACCTCCGGCCAAGGCGCCGCCGATCAGGAGGATCGAGACCGCCGTTCCTAGCCAACGCCGCATGCCGTCACTCCCCGATGGTCGAAGGAGGCCGGCGACGCGTCGCTCCGGCGCCCCTGGGGGCCCCGGTCCGCACGGCCAGCCCCGCTTCGCCACGGTCGCCCCTGATTCGTAGCAGGCGCGCTCCCGCGAAGCAAGGGTCCGGCGTCGATGTTTCGGGTCAGGCGCCCCGACCCCGTCCGGCGGCGAGCGCCGCAGCGGTGCGACGGCGCCTAGGATGGCCAGGGCGGCGCGGGGGGGGGCGTCCTCGGGGAGTCCGGCGTTGGCGAGGGCTTGGAGGGCCGCGGCGAGTGGAACGGCGCCGTTCTCGGAGTCGATCGGTACGCCGCTGCTACACGGCTCCGAAGTCGGGTCGTTGTTGGCGATCGCGCCTCGGGCACCACTACCGCGCTGTGCTTCACACGCACGAGATCGTGGGTTCGGGCCCCTCTGAGCCCACCATTGCCCGCGAGCCGCAGGATGGCCCCTGCGGCCCGTTCTCCGCACTCTGCGGGTTCTTCCTCCTCAGCCGGAGCCTGATCCTGGGCCGGGCGCTACGTGAGAGCCGCGAGCCGGACGACCGCCTCCGATTCACGCAGGTGGGGCCGCGCCTCTACAGCCTCCATGCCGCCGACGGGCGCGGGCGCTGGACCGACACAGCTTGCGCGGCGACATCGCCACGCTGCTCGCCTTCGCGAAAGAGGCCATGCCCCATCTCCTGGGCCCCACGCCGACAACGTGGGCGACCACAACCCGCCTCGAACTTCGGACCGGCGGCAGCAGTGCCGCGTCCCGTCAGTTCCGCTCCAGGGCACGGGCAGCCGCGATTCTGTACCAGCACAAAGCGCGAAGGGGACTGGATGGTTCCCCGGCCGTCCCCGTGGTACCCCTAGGCGAATGCGAACCGCACCTCGACCTGCCACTAGCTCGTGGATCCGCGCCTGGACCGGGGCTGGCCTGCTCGCCAGCCTGAGCCTGGCCGTTGCTGCCCCGCCCGTTCGCGCCGACGACGTCGAGGCGCGCGCACCCCAGGCCACCGGCGCAGCGCTGTCAGCCGAGCCTGTAGCGCCCAGGGCCCGCTGCCTGCCTTGCGACCCGGCGCTCCGCTGCGGCTCCCCGCGCGCCTGCGGCGACCTCTATGTCGGCGCCGGGGGCAGCCTGCTGCCCAATGTCGGCGGCTACCTGCAGCTGGGCCGTGTGTTCCATGCCGACGCCTGCTCCACGTGGTCGTTCGAGATCGAGGCGGGCTGGCAGCCCATCGACGACAAGGATTTCATCGACGACGGCAATCCGCCGGCCGACGACTGGGTGCAGCTGCAGCTGGGCGTGAAGCGTCGCTCCGATCCGCTGGCTCGCCGCCACTGGGTGAGCCGCGCGGGCGCTTTCGCCTTCGACGCCGGCAGCGAGCCGAACTGGGTGGACACCGACGGCGTTTGGGCTGGCGCCTACGTCGGGTTCGGCTTTGAGACCGACATCAGCCCCTCGCTGAGCATCGGCCCGACGCTGACCCTTATGGCCGGTCTGCCGGTCGAGGAGGACGGCAACTTTGACGTCGTGCCACAGCTCACGTGGGGCCTGACGTGGTGGCCGGGCGCCGGCTGCGGCGGGGGGAACTGTGAGCGCCTGCCCAAGGGCGAGGTCTATCTCGACCTGGGCCTGAGCGCGCTGCCCGGTGTCGGGCAGGGCAGCGTGGGGTTCGGGCAGGTCTTCGCCCGCGGGCCGCGCGGCACGTGGAGCCTGGAGGTTGCCGCCGTGTTCCAGGACCTCGAGGACGGCACGCTGCAAGCCGAGAGCAACGGCGATCTCGCCCAACTGCAAGGCGGGCTCAAGCTCGCGCTCGCACCGCAGGCCAGAGCCCATCTGGTGCTCCGGGCGGGAGCCAGCTGGTTGCGCACGACGGGCCGCACCGAGCCGCTGAAGAACCCGGGCGACTACGTCGGGGCCTACGCCAGCGTGGGCTACGAATGGGACCTGGGCTGCTGGCTCAGCACCGGCCCCGAGGCGCTGCTGGCGGCCGTGGCCCAGGAAAGCGGCTCCGAGTTCGAGCTCGTCCCGCGCCTGGCCTGGCATGTGATCGTGAAGTTCTAGGCCGGGCGCCTCCAGGGGCCTGCCTGCTGGGTAGTGAGCTAGCGTGAATATCCACGGCACCGAGTTTCCCTAACATTTGCTCGCGGAGTGCGCTCCTCAGCCGACGTCGTAAGCCGAAGTAGGAGGCCTCCCCACCAGGGGAGGGCGACCCGAGACTCGAACAGGCTTGACGCGGCGACGATGGGCAGATGTGCGCGCCTGTGGAAGCGGACCCCGACCTCCACGTTGCCCTGGATCGTCACGTCGGCGAGCATGTCCAGGTGTCTCGCGAGGCCCTGACCGAGGCGGTGACTTGAGCATCGGGAAGAAGCGCAAGCGGGGAAGGCGCGTCAAGCGGACCGACTCAGCGATGTTTGAGCGCCTTGCGCATGAAGGTCAGCAAGGACCGGCGGCCAGCAGTAGGGGGCGACGTAGGAACCGGCGCCGCGAGCCTGTACATCCCGCCGCGCCTTGCCTCGAGCCTGAAGCATTACGGCACCGAGCTTCCCTAACACTCCCTCGTGGAGTGCGCTCCTCGGCCTACGTCGTAAACCGAAGCTGGAGGTGATCGTCGTGGACCGAGAAGTCAGAGTGCCGCCACGAGAGAAACTGGGCCATGGGGGCGTCATGGCAACGCGATGAGGGTAAGTCTACTAAAAGTTGCGCGCCCGTCCCTGCCGCTGCCGTCAACTGCAAAGGGACAGGCCCCGAAGCCTCCCCAGGGCAGGCGCACCTGCGGATGCGCGTGGGCGTGAACGCAGCCCGGCGGTCCACCTCTAAACCCGCGTGGGCCACGACACACAGCCTGCTTTTGGGCCAGAACCTATGTAGCCTACGACTTCAAGGGTCATCCGGAGGACAGCCCGTGTGGCGTACCAAGGTGCGGGCGGCGCTCGCTACTGTGCTCTCCCGGCTGCCGCCGTTTCGCGGGTTGGGAAGGCTTGTGCTCGCACTTGACCGAGGCCTAACAGACCCGAGCACCAGCTCGTCCTACATGTGTGTCGGAAAGCTCAACGGTAGCGCGCGTTTTCGCTTTGATCTGCGCCCATGGGGCCAAAAATTCGCCTTCTACTATGGGCGGTGGGAGTGCGAGCACGTGGCAATGTTGCGGCGGCTCTACGCCGGGGGAACCTTCCTCGACGTGGGCAGCAGCCTGGGTCTCTACGTCGTCGGATTGGGGCCCAGAGTTCGCGCACTGCGCGGGCAGATACTCGCCATCGAACCAGTCGCGTTTAACCTCAGCCGACAGCAAGAGAACATCCGCCTCAACGGTCTCGATTCGGTTGTGCGGCACATGCAACTGGCGTTAGGAGCATCGACCGGCTCGCTCCGGCTTCACGTAGACCCGCTCGGCGCCGACAACAATGCATTTGCCAGCGACGAGGGAGCAGTAGCTGTGCCAATGGTGCGACTTGACGACCTCATGGCGTCCATGCCTGACTTGCCGCCTCTTCGTCTGATCAAGATGGACGTGGAGGGGTTCGAGCCATACATCCTCCGAGGGGGGCAGAAGACGTTGGCCAAGTTCCGGCCAGTCATCTTTGCCGAGTTCAATCGAGAGCGAATGGCGATTAACGGCGTCTCCATGCAGGAGTCCTGGGAGTTACTACGGACACTGGGCTACGGATGCCACGTGCTACGCAATCGCCGCCTCCGAAGCCTGTCTGACCCTGGCAGTGCAGAGGACCTGTACTTTCTTCCAAGCCAACCCCCTGTGTCAGGGTGAGGTGAGACAGGTGTACGGGCCTGACTGACGCAGGTGGGTGTGCGGACGCTGTTCATCGAGCCGGGCAGCCCGCGGGAGAACGGCTACAACGAGCGTTTCAACGGGTCATTGCGGGACGAGCTCTTGAACGGGGAGCTCTTCTACACGCTGCTCGAGGCCGAGGTGCTGATCGAGCGCTGGAGGCGGGAGTACAATCAGGTCCGGCCGCACAGCAGCCTGGACTACAGGCCGCCGGCGCCCGAGGCCTGGAGCATGGATCAAACGATCCCGAGGACCGATCGACCGGCCTCTGCAGCCGCGCTGCAGGGGGCGGGTTGTGAGTGACCATGTGGCACAGGCGTCGGGGGCAGGTCAAGCGGATAGTCGGCAACGTGTTTCGCTCCTCTGCGTCGGGGCGGCCCGGGGCGCCTCGCTACAGCGCAACGCATGCTGTCTACGCTTCGAGGGCTATTCTCCCACCATGACCGACCTGCCGGCTCGCCAGGACAAGCTCTGCGCACAACCGTCCGCAGCCGTTGCTGGCCCGGAGACCCTCAGCCACCAGCACTGCCAGGCCGTGCCGGCAAGTAGCGACGTGCCCGAGTTGAGCGTCGTGATGTGCGTCTACAATGGCGGCTCCGCCGTGGAGGGGGCACTTGCGAGCGTTCTCCAGCAAGAGGGTGTCGAGTTCGAGTTGATCGTGGTCAATGACGGCTCCGACGCTGAGACGACGGAGTTGCTTCGATCCTGGGCTCGCAGGGACGTGCGCGTGCGGCTCGTGGAGCAGCCCAATCAGGGCTTGACCAGCGCGCTCATCCGAGGATGCAGCCTCGCGCGTGCCGCCATCATCGCTCGGCAGGATGGAGATGACGAATCGATGCCAGGTCGGCTGCGCGCGCTGCGCGACGCATTCGCCACAGATCCGATCTTGATGCTTACATCGTCTTCCGTGGCAGTGGTAGGCCCCCGGGGGGAACTGCTCTACATCGTCACGCGTAGTGCCGACCCGGACACGAACCGCCATGCCCTTCTGCATAATCGTAGGGGTCCGCCCAGCCATGGAGCCTGCGCGTTTCGCCGCGACGCGTATGTGGCCGTGGGCGGCTATCGAGAGCCCTTTCGCTACGCTCAGGATTCTGACCTCTGGCTGCGGCTTGCGGAGCGCGGCCGCGTTTCCTGCATTCCTAGCGTGCTGTATCGCTACAGCGTACACCCCGAGGCGATCAGCGGTGCGCGCGCCTTCCATCAAGGCCTGTTCGGCGAGCTTGGGCAGGCCTGCCTCTTGGCCCGAAGAGCAGGTCAGTCCGAAGTCCCGCTTCTAGCTCAGGCTGGGAGCCTCCTTGCTCGCAAGCCGCCAGGAGCGCATCGACCCCAAGCGGACGCCTACTACTTCATCGGATCGTGCCTGTTGCGGCGCGCGGATCCGCGCAGTGCACGCTACCTTTGGCTCGCCTGGAAGGCCGCTCCCTGGAGGCCCCGAACGACGCTGAAGGCACTCGCCGCCACGGTGCTCCGTTTGGTTCGATGGTCGCCGCCCAAGGACCCCACCTCGCTATCCGCATTTCCAACGCCTCGTGGTGAGACATGAGCGCAGTGAACTCTGGCCCGCCGCTACGGATCCTGAGCGTGGCCGATACGCCGCCCGATCCGCACGCGGGGGCGTCAGGGACGGATCTCCAAACGGTCATGGCGCTACGCAACTTGGGACATCACGTCGTCGCCGTCTGGCACGACGCGCTGCCCCACCGCATCCGGCACGGCAACCTGCACTACGCCTTCGAGCTTCCGCGCGCCTACCGGAACACGGTGCGAAGCTGTCTCGAGCGAGCAACCTTCGACGTCGTGCTCGTGAGCCAACCGCACGGCTATCTGGCCGCCCGCTGGATCCGCGACCACGTGCCGGACACGGTGTTCGTGAGTCGCAGCCATGGTTGGGAGGCACACGTAGACGACGCCCTGCTTCCATTTCGCCGGCGGTGGGGTGTGCCACGCTGGCGGTTTCCCCGCGGACTCGTGGGCTGGCCCATCCATCGACTGTTGCGTTCGCACTGCACGCGTGTCGCCCGCGCGAGCCACGGCATCCTCACAAGCGCCACCGCGTGCCGCGACTACATCCTCAATGCATATCAGCTCGACCCCTCTCGCGTAGCCCTCATCCCCCAAGCCCCACCCGACGACTATCGCGGGATCGCACTCCCGCCTCGTGATAGGCGCGTGAAGGGGAGCGTCCTGCTCGTCGGAGGCCCAGACTTCTTCAAGGGGGTCGATGTGGCGGAGGGAGTGATTCGCGCCTGTGCACGGGAGCGACTGCCCTGGCACTTCACTTGGATTGCACCCGAGGCGCGACAGGCGGAACTCCGAGCCCGGCTTGCGGGCATCACCCCTGAAGTCGTGACCCTCCGCCCCAACGTCGCACAGCAGGATCTGCGCGCGACGTACGATGGACACGAGATCCTCTTGTTCCCCTCCCTCGTCGAGGGCTTTGGCAAGGCCTTCCTTGAGGCCATGTCACGCGGGCTGTGCGTCATCGCCTCGGACGTCGGAGGCATGCACGACGTGATCCGCTCGGGAGTGGATGGCATCCTCTGCCCCGCAGGTGACGTGCAGGCGTTCGTCGCAGCGCTGCGGAGCCTCGCAGCGTCGAAGAGGGACGTGGCTCGGTTGGGAGACTCCGCTCGTACCACCGCGCTTGCGTACTCCTGGCAGCGAGTTGCGGAGGAGACCGCGGCCTTCTTCCATGCCCTGCTCGTCACGCGACGCAGCCGCTCGAGCCACCCATGAGTTCCGCCTCGCGGACTGGTCCTTTGCAAGCGTGCCTCCGGGACGCAAGGCTGCCCTCAAGGCGATCAAGTCGCGCGGCCTAGCCCTGGCTGTTCACGAACGCCCCCTCCGGACCGTTTCGGGGGTCAGAGCCGTGGCTGGATGCCCTCGAGGAGGTCGCGAAGGTCCGGGATTGGCCTCCCGTTGAAGGAAACTGTCGCGCTGCGGCGTTCTGCAGCTGCCGTTGGAGGTAACGGCGTGCCTGGAGAGACAATCCCCGCGCTCGCGGACAGAGCATCCTCCGAGACTGCGATGGGAAGGCCGATGCGCGCAATCCGAGCGCGGCTACCCGTGCGCATCGAGCGCCGCTAGCCGTTACCGCTCGCTTGACGTGGAAATCCAGGCTAGTTTGGCCTTACAACCTCGGACGGCACGCCGGGGGCGGGGCGTTCGGGCCTCGCCTAGCAACGCGCGTTGTCGGCGTGGATGCGCTCCTCCTCATCGGCCCTCCGCGACCCGCCCGGCACACTGACGTGCCGCGGGGCGGCAACGGAAGGGCGTACTGACCCACTACCGCCTGCGAACGCCCGGCTTGACCCTCTCCGGGCGCGGTGCGATGCTTGTCGCCCGTTCGGACTTCTGTCCCCGACGACGGCGAAGGCGCGTTGCTCGGGGTGCCGGAGAGGTTCGCCGCGGCTCGCGCGGTCTGCTCGGCGGGGAGAAGTGGCGCTCGTGACGATCCTTCCGCTTTACCTCCGCAGGCGGCGCCGCACGCTGGCCGCCGCGACGCTGATCCTGGTCGCCGCGCTGGCGTTTGGGCTGGTCCAGGGCTCGTGGGTCGCACTGCTGCTCGCCGGCACCGCTGCGTTGGCCTGGGGCCTCACCCCGATCATGGCCCGGCTGGCGCGGCGTCTGGATGCCGTGGCGCACCTGGGGATGCGTGGCCTCCACCGGCGGACCACGCCGTTGGCCGGCGGCTTGGCGATCTTGGTGCCGGTCGTGCTGGTGGCCCTGCTGGAAGGGATCCAGGGTTCCGGCCGCATGGCGGGCCTCCTGATCGCCGCGGCGCTGCTGGCCGCCATCGGCCTGCTGGACGACGTGCGTCACGTGCGCGCGCGCCTGCGGCTCCTCGTGCATGGGCTGGCGGGCCTGGTGCTCGTCTTGACGGGCTGGACGCTCGAGACCCTCTCGCT
>Ga0163150_10007516_pt1 | contig 12762 bp, 13 predicted proteins | sample OliLakLV19P2IB_FD_148628 | JGI IMG/M metagenome (GOLD analysis project Ga0163150, IMG submission 148628) | Freshwater microbial mat bacterial communities from Lake Vanda, McMurdo Dry Valleys, Antarctica - Oligotrophic Lake LV.19.P2.IB | ecosystem: Environmental > Aquatic > Freshwater > Lake >...
TGCTGCAACTCATCTTCAACGACCGTACACCGGAGGAGATTCTGAAAGCCGACGCGAAATCTGTCCTCGGCCAGCTCGGCCTGGACAATCACCTCAGCCCGACGCGCAAGAATGGATTGTTTGCAATGGTGGAGCGTATTCGGACATTGGCGAAGTCCGAAGCCTCAGGCCTGAAAGGCCGGAATGTGACAGCCCAGGCTGAAGCGAGCACCGCGAGCGAAGGCCTGGGTTTGGACGCCCAAAACAATTCGAGCCCTGAAAGGGCGTGACATGCATGGCCCAATCCCTCGCCAACATCGTCGTCCACCTCGTATTCAGCACGAAGGGCCGGCGTCAACTTCTCCGCGACGAAGACCGCGGGGAACTTCACGCCTACATCACCGGCGTCCTGCGCAATCACGATTCACCGTTGATCGAGATCAACTCGGTCCGCGATCATGTTCACATTCTCTTCGCCCAGTCCAAGAATCACGCCCCGGCGAAGATCGTTGAACAAGTAAAGTCGTCGTCCTCCGGCTGGCTCAAGACCCTGAATCCGTGGTATGCCGACTTTGAGTGGCAGGGCGGCTACGGCGAGTTCAGCGTCAGCCCGATGCATGTGGAGCCAGTTCGTGAATACATCCGCACACAGACGGAGCATCACCAGCAGGAGGATTTTCAATCCGAGTTCCGCCGGTTCTGTGAGAAGAACGGCAAACCCGTGAACGAACGATATGTTTGGGATTGAGCGTCATTGTATGGTCATCTCCATGGTTTCGCCCTTACAGGGCTTGTCCACGCCTTACGCTTCGACCCAGGGCTTCACCCTGGGCTGTCACATTGCGCCCCTTCGGGGCTCCGAACGCCACGGCTCGATCGTTGATGTATGAAGAAGCCACTCGTCATATTTGCGATTATCGGTTCCCTTCTCGGCTGCCTCATTCTAGTGACTTGCGTCTACTTTGAATGGGTGTTCGGTAATGGCAACTTCAATGAAGTCATTTACATCACCAAGTCTGATCCATTGACCAAAACCGTTGATCGAAGCTGGGCTGAGACGCCGACAACGGAACGAACCGCGTTCGCCTTCATGAATATGTGGGCGGTCGGAACGATGTTCTTGGTTTCTGGGCCTGCGATACTGGCGCTCGATTCTTCTCTCCGAGATAATCACCATTTCTAAATCATGCCTATGCACCCCAACGAACCCGTTACACTCACACGCGATGTGGAAGCCGCAGTGGTTCCCGTCGGCACCAAGGTCACGCTGCTCAAGGGCGAGACCGCCCACATCACCCAATCCCTCGGCGGCGCTTACACCGTCGTCGTGAATGGGAACATGTTCCGCATCGGCGGTCAGGATGCCGATGCGCTCGGCCTGCAAGTCGAGCAGAAGGCGGCCACCGCCGGTCACACGCCCCGCTCGCTCGAGGACGTCGAGAAAGAGTCGTGGACGCAGATGAAGACCTGCTACGACCCGGAGATTCCCGTGAACGTCGTGGACCTCGGCCTCATCTACGATTGCCACGTCGAAGCGCTTGGCGGTGCCGCGGACCGTTTCAAGATCGATGTGAAGATGACGCTCACCGCGCCCGGCTGCGGCATGGGGCCCGTGCTCCAGCAGGATGTATCCAACAAGCTCCTCATGATTGAGGAAGTGGACGAGGCCAACGTCGAGCTCGTCTGGGATCCGCAATGGAACCAGGGCATGATGACCGAGGCGGCGAAACTGCAACTTGGTTTGCTTTAGCCACTGATGAAACACAGATTGAACACAGGATCGGAGCGCGGCTGTGTCCGCAGGACCAGCCGCAGCATACGCGCACTCGCAGTGCATTCTGGAAGCGCTGCGGCTGGCGCTTCGCACACAGCCGCGCTCCATTACCTCAGCGAATCCGTGTTTAATCCGTGTTCAATCCGTGGCTAACAATTAGTGATGACGAAAACTCCAGATTGGTCCGCGCTGCGAAAGGATTTCCCGATCCTCGATCAGGAGATTAACGGTCATCCGCTCATCTACTTCGACAGCGCCGCCACATCGCAGAAACCTCGGGCCGTCCTCGACGCCATCACGCGCTACTACGAGCATGACAACGCCAACGTCCATCGCGGCGTTCATGAATTGAGCAACCGCGCGACGGGCGCCTACGAGGACGCTCGCGAGCGGGTGGCGAAGTTCATCAATGCTCGCGCCGCGCAGGAGATCGTCTTCACCCGGGGCACGACCGAGAGCATCAACCTCGTCGCGAGCACCTGGGCACTTGAACACCTCAAGCCCGGCGACAAGATTCTCCTGAGCGAGCTGGAGCATCACAGCAACCTCGTCCCGTGGCAGATGATCGCCGAGCGCACCGGCGCGAAGCTCGATTACATCCCCATCACCGGCGACGAAGGCACACTCGACCTCAGCCGTCTCGACGAACAGCTTTCACGGGGCGTGAAGGTTCTTGCGCTCACACACATCTCGAACTCGATGGCGGTGGTGAATCCCGTCGCCGACATTTGCGCCCGCGCCCGCAAGCACGGCGTCGTCACGGTCATCGATGCCGCGCAGAGCGCCGGACATCTCCCGCTGGACGTGCAGGCCATCGATTGCGATTTCCTCGCGTTCGGCAGTCACAAGATTTGCGGTCCGACTGGCATGGGCGTGCTCTATGGCCGGCGCGAACTGCTTGAGAACCTTCCTCCGTATCAAGGCGGCGGCGAGATGATCGCGAAGGTCGAATACTTCAAGACCACATACAACGTGCCACCGCATCGTTGGGAAGCCGGCACGCCGCACATCGAAGGCGCCGTCGGTCTGCACGCCGCGATGGATTACCTCGACGCCATCGGCCGCGACCAAATCTTCGCGCATGATCAGGAGCTCGCGGAGTACTGCGCTGAACGACTGCGAGAATTTGAGGGCATCCGGATCTTCGGTCCGAAGACTGGCCGTGCGGGTCTCGTGAGTTTCGTCCTCCCGAAGGCTCACGCCCTGGATGTGGCCACGATGGTCGATCAGCGCGGTGTCGCGCTGCGGGCCGGCCATCATTGCAACCAGCCGCTCATGGCCAGGCTGGGTGTGCCCGCGACGCTCCGCACCAGCTTTTACTTCTACAACACGAAGGCCGAAGTGGATCGTTTCATCGAGATTCTGCGGAAGGTGAACAAGCTGTTCGAGGATTGAATGGCGTGAGGAGTTCGAAGGTTGGCTCCGGCAAGCGGCACCCATGAAGCGGAGCTCTGAAACGGACGAACCGCATTCTCACAATCTTCGAGCGAAATGAACCTGGCGCGCGACTTCCAGGAAGCCGCACTCCGAATACACATGATGGCCGATGGCATTCTGGGCCATCGTTTCGATGACTGCGTATTCCAGGCTCTCCGCCCGGAAGTAATCCAGTGCGCGCTCGATGAGTTGGCGGCCCAACCTTTGGCCGCGGAACCCAGCCGCCACGGCGAGATTCGGAATGCGTCCCTTGCCGGCCTCGCGATCAAGCCGAGTGGTGATGTAGCCCACGACATGCCCTTGGGATTCCGCCACGAAGATGCCATGTGGATTGGCCGTCACGTCTTCATCGATATGCCTGGCTTTGCGCCAGCGCCAGTCGCGCCCGCAAAAGATGCCGAGTTTTTCCTCGACGTTTTGTTCGAGCGTTACGCCCGCAAACGCCTCCAGGGTCAACTGGGTGATGGCATCAAGGTCTTCAGGCCGATAGAGCCGGATGGTAACAGATTTCATGACAGTGGCTCACCAGACTTGAACATTGCCGGGTGGGACGTAAGTGAAAAAAGACCCTGTTTAATTCCGTTGCGCATTAGGAAGCAACTCATAGGCAGTGTCGAAACACTGCCGTGGCCGGCCAATTCTTCAAGATGATTGTGAAGCAAAGGATCTTTTCAAATCGACCTCCTTGGAAGTCTCGATTTGGTTTGAGCCAGGAGTACGGTTGAGACTGGCTCTCAGGACCAGTGGTCGCTAATCTCCCGTTCAACATAACCATGAGCACGAAACGCAAGACTTGGAAAATCGCCGGCATCAACTTCGATCACTTTCACATGGGCGACCTGCTTCGCTACGCCCATGAACATCCGAATGCCGAGATCGTCGGCATCTCGGACGAGCAGGCGCCGCGCATGGAGGAAGCCGTTCGCAAGCTAGGCATTCCGCGCGCGCGCGCTTTCACGGACTACCGCGCATGCATGGAAAAGACGAAGCCTGACGTCGTCATCCTGTGCCCCGCCGCCTCGAAGCATGGCGAATGGGTGAAGAAGGTCGCTCCCTACGGCCCTCATATCATGATGGAAAAACCTTTCGCCGCCTCGCTAAAGGAAGCGGACGCGATGGTGAAGGCGATGCCGAAGAATCGCACACTCATGATCAACTGGCCGCTTCAATGGGTCAGCTCGCATTGCAAGACTCATGAGCTTGTGGAGGCCGGCCACATTGGTGACGTGCTCAATGTCTGGCATTTCGGCGGCAACCGCGGACCTCTCTTTCACGGCGCGGACAAGGATGAGAAGACGCCCGCCCAGGTTGCGAAAGAAAAGCCGCATTCCTGGTTTTACAAGAAAGCGCATGGCGGCGGTTCATTGCTGGATTACCTCGGCTACGGCACCACGCTTGGCACGTGGTATCAAGGTGGTCGACGACCCGTCGAGGTCACAGCCATCGTCGATGCACCGAAGGGTCTCGAAGTGGATGAGCACAGCATTGTCGTCGCGCGTTACGCACATGGTTTGTCGAAGTTCGAGACGCGCTGGGGCACTTTCACTGACCCTTGGATTATCCAGCCCCAACCGCGCTGCGGCTTCATCATCGCCGGAATGGACGGCACCATCGCGAGCTATGATTACGACGACTATGTGACGGTGCAGACGCGGAAGAAGCCAGAACCGCATCGTGTCCCCGCGCCTGCGCTAAAGGCTCCAAACCAAAACCCAGTGCAATACTTTCTCGATCGGCTGTCACGGGGCAAAGCGCTTGAGGGCCCGGTCAGCATTCGCATCAGTCGCATCGGCCAGGAAATCGTCGATGCCGCCGTGAAGAGCGCGAAGCAGAAGAAGACGGTGAAGCTTTCCGCATCATGATTGCGACCAGGCGATCGCAGTGCTTCCAGCTCGGTGCGGCTTCATGCCGAGCAAGCTTTGCGGCGACTCAAAGAGGATTGCCCTCGCGATGCTTAACGCGTCGTCTCGCGAATACTGGCCTTGGGCAATTTTCCCGGCGAGGACATGAGCCAGTTGCTTGCGAAGGAGGATTGCCTTGGCGTAGGCCCACTCTATGCAATACGCGTCGCTGAAGAATGCGACCTGTTTGTTGACCGGCAACATGTCCAGCCTTTCGGAGAGAACTTGGCGAATGATGTCAGGGAAGAAATTATGCCACCAGCAGCCTGCCAGACTGAAGTTCGGCAGTTCCCGCGCCAGTGTGCAGAGGGATTGATTCGCGTGGCGGCTTGAGAGCAAACATTGAAAGCGCAGCTTCGGGTGACGCGCGATCATCGCGGCGAGATCCGCAATGCTCTGCTGATTCAATCGGCTTCCGGTTTCGTGCGGCAAAGGTTCCGCGCCGAAACTGAACTGAAAGACTATCTCGTGACCGTGCTTCTCCAGTTCCGCGAGGAACAGTTCGTTCACGTAAGCCGCGTAGATGTCCCGCTCCTGTGTGGTCGCCTTGGACCGATTCTTGATTGCCGCTTCCATCTCGTTTTCGCTCACTAGCCGATATCCAATGTCCGTCGAAATGTGTGTGGCTGTGGAGATAATCTGCCCGTATGGAATCGCGTTTACATAATGCTTCACCGCGTCATGCACGTCCGCGAGTGAAGAAATCGTGCGCTCAATAGAAGGCCGGCCACCGGAAGTAATGGGCGCAGGACTTTCCGGCGTGCGACCCCAGCAATGTTCCAACTCGTACAGCGCGGTGTCGTATTCGCCCCATTGGCACCGCGTGAAGAATCCCCACTCCAGCGCATATTGAAATCGGTCGTCGTCTGCGCCGTTTCCACGCCGCGCAATCTCCGTCCCGGTGCGTGCGATCCTGAGCCGGTCGAGAATGCCGTGATGCCAGGCACCGTCATCGGCGCGTTCGCGGATCAATGCATCCAGGCGACGCCAGTTGTCCCTGGTGATAGGTTCGCGCCAGCCGTAGAGATCTGAAAGGATCAGTCGCACTCCCCAGAAAGAACTCGTATTGCAAATAGACGGAAGAAACGGCAGCGCCTCCTCGATGCGGGCGTGGGCTTCGGCTTCATCGGGCCACCCTGGATACTGCGTGAGCCGCGCACCGTTCGGACAACCCGCAGAATAGAGGTCGCTCACAACCATGTGATACAACAAGACATCATGCAGCCCGCGCGCGCCCAGACTGCCTCCGACCAGATGGGTATGGATGTCGAACGCGGGCACTTCAGCGAGAGCAAGCTCCAGTTCCTGTGCCAGCGAATCGGTGTTCATGCCGGCGATTTAGCCACGGAAGGTGGCAGGTGCAAACGAGGAAATTGAGCTCACGAATTTCCAGGAAGTTCTCCGCTGCGTGCAAGGAAGCGGGGCGGGACTAGGTTTCCTTCTTGCCCTCGGCAGGTAGGAAGCCTGTCCTGTGGAAGTTCGCGAAATTGGGTGCCGGAGCGCGGCTGTGTCGTCTTCGACACAGCCGCGCTCCTTCCCAGCTCAATTCGTGACACTCTGTTGCGTGATCCACAATATTGCGACATGCGATTCGAGTTTGCCACTGCGACAAAGATCATCTTCGGCCCGGGTGTCCTGAAGGACGTGGCACCGGCAGCGAAGGAGTTTGGGCAGCGTGTGTTGATCGTTGCCGGGAAATCCACCCCTCACGGCGCGACCCTGGATCGCCTGCTCGGCGAACAAGGAATGATCCGATTTACCGTCAATTCGTCCGGGGAACCGGATATCGAGACCGTCGAGAAGGGAGCGCGGCTGGCGAGAGAAGAACGGATTGAGCTGGTGGCAAGCATCGGCGGTGGATCCGTAATTGATCTCGGCAAAGCCATCGCGGCCTTGGCGACGAACAAGGGCGCGATCACGGATTACTTGGAAGTGATCGGTCGCGGCCAGTCGTTGCTGTGCGCTCCGCTGCCATTCATCGCCATTCCCACAACTGCCGGCACTGGCGCGGAAGTGACGCGTAACGCCGTCCTCTCTTCGCGCGAACATCGCGTCAAGGTCAGTCTGCGCAGTCCGCTGATGTTGCCGAAGCTTGCGGTCGTCGATCCAGAATTGACCCTCGGCCTTCCAGCAGCTCTCACCGCAAGCACCGGCATGGACGCGCTTACGCAGCTCATTGAACCATTCCTCTCCTGTCGCGCGAATCCGCTGGTGGACGGCTTGTGTCGAGAAGGGCTTGTCCGTGTCTCTCGCTCGCTGCGACGCGCCTTCGATGTTTCATCAGATGCAGGTGCCCGCGAAGACATGGCGCTGGCAAGTTTGTTCAGCGGACTGGCACTGGCGAATTCTGCATTGGGGTCAGTCCATGGTTTCGCCGCATCCATTGGTGGAATGTTTCCGGCTCCGCACGGGGCTGTTTGCGCCGCTTTGCTACCGCACGCCATGGACATGAACTTGCGCATCATGCGCGAGCGTGAACCGACGAACTCGATACTCGACCGCTTCACGGAGATAGCGCGTTTGCTGACTGGCAGAAAAGACGCGACCAGTGACGATGGGGTGAATTGGGTGCGCGTTCTCTGCGTGGGTTTGAAGATTCCTTCGTTGAGCAGCTATGGAATTACCAAGGCTGACTCGGTGATTTTGTGTGAGAAAGCTGCGCGATCGAGCAGCATGAAGGGCAACCCGCTCGTGCTCACGCAGGCTGAGCTAGGGGAGATTCTCGAAGCCGCGCTCTAACGGAGTGCGTTCCAGTTCCGGTGAAGCGTCCTGCGATGGGCCAGGTTGCTTGGTGACTTCGCTGTAAGCCACAGGCCGGAATCGCCGCTTCTGATACCACGAGATGGCGATAAGATCGTAGATGCCGCGCCCGAGTCGATTCCAGACGCCGTATTTCGAAACTCCGGCCACGCGCGGTCGATGGTTCACCGGCACTTCGAGGGTCTTAGCTCCGCCACCATGAACCAGCACGGGAAGAAAGCGATGCAGGCCGTTGAAAGGGAACACACCCGTGAGCGCGGTGCGTTTGAAGGCACGAATGGCGCAACCGGTGTCACGGAAATCGACGCCAAGCGCGGCTTTGCGCGCCTTGCGGGCGATGTTGGAGGAAACTTTGCGCACCCAGGAATCCTGTCGCTTCAGCCTCATGCCACTGACGAAATCCACTTTGGTCAGTTCAGAAATCATGGCGGGCAGGTCGGCTGGATCATTCTGCAAGTCGCCATCGAGCGTGCAGAGAATAGGGCTGGAGGTAGCCTGGATGCCGGTCCACACCGCAGCGCTTTGGCCGGCGTTTCGTTGGTGGCGCAATCCGCGGACATGAGCGCCTGCCTTGGTAGCTTCAAGAATCCGTTTAGGTGTGTCGTCGGTGCTGGCGTCGTCCACGAACACGAGTTCCCATTCGCGCCCGACCTTCGTCATGGCAGCCGACACTTCGCGCATCATGGGCAGGACGTTGTCCGCCTCGTTGAAGACAGGGACAATAATGGAGATCTCAGCGGCCACGTTCTGAGCGTAGATTAGCTCAACAGGAGTTCAAGCCGGTTCCTGCTGCGTGATGCAGTGAAAGGAGCCAAGGCCCCAGATCAGATCCGTGGAATCGATGCCGATGACTTTGTGCTTGGGAAAATTCTCCTGGAGGATTCCGAGAGCAGGCTTGTCGTTGCGATGGCGGAAGGTCGGCACGAGCACGATTCCGTTCGCGATGTAGAAATTCGCGTAGCTGGCGGGAAGGCGTTGACCCTGATGCTCAACCATGCCGGGCATCGGCAGCTTGACGACGTTAAAGAGCTTGTCGTTCTGATCACGGGCCAGGCGCAGGCGCCGAAGATTGTCCTGCAACGCGGTATAATTGGCGTCATCGATGTCATCCTCAACGACGGTGACGATAGTCTTTTGATTGATGAAACGGGACAGGTCATCAATGTGTCCGTCGGTGTCATCGCCCACAATGCCGTCACCCAGCCAGATGACTTTCTCCACACCGAGATAGTCCCGCAGGCAACGTGTGAGCTCGGTTTGGTCGAGTTGCGGATTGCGGTTTGGATTGAGCAGGCAGGATTCAGTGGTAAGCAGCACGCCCGCGCCGTTCACATCGATTGAGCCGCCTTCCATCACAATCTTCGGCGAAAAGAGCGGCAGGTCGCGGAGCTTGGCGATGTGTTGCGGAATGGCATCATCGAGATCGTAAGGCGGATACTTCCCGCCCCAGGCATTGTATTCCCAATCGACGATCGCGCGCTCACGGCGACCCGCAACGTCGCGCACAAGAAAAACTGGACCATGATCGCGGCACCAAGGTTCGTAGGCCTGGATATGATGGAAGTGAACTCGTTCCAGCGGCGTCTTATGTTTGGTCAGGAGGGAGCGAACCGTGGCTTCCATGCCCGCATCCCAGACATTGATGTTCACATCCTCGACTTGCACCAGGTGCCGGATGAGTGTGGCGTAAACGGGCGGCACCGCATCATACCTGTCAGGAAAGCTGATACCCTCAGGACGCGGCCAGGTGAACCACGTGCTGACGTGCGGTTCCCATTCTGCAGGCATGCGGAAGTTCATGCTCGCCGGCGTTTTCTTGAGGAACGTGGTCGTGTAGTCGCTCATGTGGAATCAGGGCAACTGCTCACTACGGGCGGCTTCAAGGAGGCAATACCATTCGTCGCGGGAAAGTTCAACATCTACAGCGCGGGCCGCGGCACGAATGTTCTCGGGACGGGTCGAGCCAACGATCGGAATGATGCCGCTGGGATGTCTCAACAGCCACGCAAGAGCGATTGCCGTGCGGGTGGCGCCGTGTGTCTTTGCCAGCTTGTCGAGCACCGTGGTCACGGCGCTTGTTCGGTAGGCCTTTTGTGAATCGAGAATGTTCTTCGCACCGTCGCCGAGCTTGCCGCCAGCCAGCGGACTCCACGCCATGGGTGTGATCTGCTCGGCGAGGCACTGATCGATTGTGCCGTCCTCGAAGCGCGTGAGATTCGCGAGGCTGACTTCGACCTGGTTCACAGCAAGCTTCATGGAGCAGGCGGACTGGAGCGCAGCCACCTGTGACGGACGAAAATTGCTTACACCAAACTCACGGACTTTCCCCGCCTTCTTCAAACGGCTGAACGCCTTCGCGACTTCTCCCGGATCCATCAGGTAATCTGGACGGTGAAGATGGTAGAGATCGATGGTTTCGACTCCGAGCCGCTTCAAGGAACGTTCACAGGACTGGACGATGTAATCGCCGGAGAAATCGTAGCGATAGGGAGAATCTGCCTTCGGCTCGCCAGCCATGCGGATGCCACACTTGCTGGCAATGACCACGCGCTGACGCATGCCGGACACTTCCTTGAGCACCTGGCCGAACACTTTCTCCGCCTCACCATCGCAATAGATATCCGCGTGATCGAACAGAGTATAGCCCGCTTCATACGCGGCGAGGACAGCTTTGCGCCCGGCAGCCTGGGACTTTGGAGTGACCTCGGAAGGATCCCAACTCCCGGCGATTCGCCAGCATCCGTACGCCAGGCGGCTGACCTTGAGCGTGGAAAGTTTGACGAGCTTCATCGTGTTCGGGTTGTTCGGATGGCGGAGGTTTAGATCAGAATCGCAGGCGCGCAAAGCCAATTCGATGTTGCGCTGTGGTTTGATCCCAAAGTCCGCAGTTGATTCTCAACTGCGGACTTTGGGTTCATTGGTTGCGGATCTATCTCGACCAATCTCGGCCCGCCTTGAATGCCAAAATACCTCTCCCGCTCTTCGTGAACAACCAGGCAGGGCGTTTCAATCTCATCGGGCTGCAAACTGGAACTATGTGGGAGGAATGGGGGGAGCGCCGCCTCGCAAAAAAGATGGAACGAAATAAACGGGACGCACAAATTTCATCGCTTAATCAATCTCTGGAAGATCGGAGTTGTGAAAGAGTCAGTTCCGAAAGTGTGCCGCGGCAAGGCCGGCATGTGTCTTCTCAAGCTACTAAGACTGCCAGTGAAGCATTGCCTGCCTGGGGTGGCCGCGTACCACGTCCTTGAACGAGCCGGCCCAGCCTCGGTTCGGATAGAACCCGGCGACTTGCATCGGCCTGATCAGATGTTCGGTCTGGGAGAATACATGCATCTTCTTTTGGCCGAACAGCGGCAGCTTGCCGAGCATGCGCGGGGGTGCCCCCTTCATGGGGTGAGTGCGCGCAGCCTCAAAGCTAGGCTCCTTCCGTGAAGTTGAACGAGGCATTGCCCCTACTTGAAACTGCATGCGGCAGAACGTTCCGAGAATTGTTTGCCGGTCATCCAGAAGATTTGAGAACCAACAAAGGGCACCTCGGCCAGCTTCTGTTGAAATACATCGGGCTGAAATTGGATTCCAACCTACGAGACTTTGAAGACGGAGAACTGAAAACGAACAAGGCGTTGCCGAATTCGTCGCCACTTGAAACGATGTTCATAACGCAGGTTTCAGAACAGATCGACACACTCGTTGGCAACACGCCTGTTAGATTCGAGGATTCAAATTTGTTCACGAAGATTCGCAACCTCGTTTATTTGCCGGTTGTCAAAGAGGCATTGGATTCTGCTCAATGGTATTGCACCAAGTGCATCCATGTTGAGGTTGTGCCGGGTTCTGTCCTGTTTGAGAAGTTGAAAGCCGATTATGAAGAGATTTGCATTGGCTTAAAGCAACACATCGAAACCAGTAGCGATGGGTTTGTTCACACAACGAACGGACCACATTACGTTCAGGTGAGGAGCAAGGATTCAAAACCTTATCACCCGATTTATTCTCGGACATTCGGACGCGAGGTTTCAGACAAAAACCACGCCTTTTACTTCATGAAATCGTTCATGCTTGACGCCCTTGGAGGTCGACTGAACAAGTGAACCCATTGCTTGGTCTAACGCATCAACATCCGCATTTTTTGAACTCCTCACCGCCTTCCACCCAGCGTCGACGGCTGAAGACGTGCCGAAGAGTGTGTGGCGGCAGCTGGAGCGACTGGTGAAGGTGCCGAGGAACCACTTCATTCCCGTCACCAGGTTCGGCTGATGGATTTCAATGACCAGATAAAATGATTCGGCATGAGCGCATAGGCATGCACTTGCCAGCCGGTTTTTCCGCAACGTTCGGTCAGTCCAATCCGGCGTAGATACTCGGACTGGCTCCGTTACGTTTCTGTTGTCTGATGCGATCACATCGCCTACTTTTCGCACTGAATCACCCATGAGCGTCGCACTCGAAACCAACAATCTCACCCGCGACTTCGGCTCGTTCCGCGCGGTCAACCAACTGAGCCTGCGCGTGCCGGCGGGTTGTTTCTATGGCTTCCTCGGGCCGAACGGCGCGGGCAAATCCACCACCATCAAGATGCTCACCGGCCTGCTGGCACCCAGCGGCGGGAGTGTCCGCGTGCTCGGAGAAGACATCAGCGATCCCTCCCGCGCGCTCGCGGTCAAACGCCGCGTCGGCGTGGTGCCGGAGAATCTTGCGCTGTTCGACAACCTGACGGCGCGCGAATATCTCACCTTCATCGGCCGCATGTATCTGCTGCCGCCGGAGACGGTGAAGGCCCGCAGCGAAGAATTGCTCGCGATGATGGACCTGGCGAAGGAGGAGAAGAAGCTCACGATGGAATTCTCCCATGGCATGCAGAAGAAACTCGCGCTGGCCGCCGCCCTGATTCCGAATCCGGAACTG
>Ga0163150_10007517_pt1 | contig 12761 bp, 17 predicted proteins | sample OliLakLV19P2IB_FD_148628 | JGI IMG/M metagenome (GOLD analysis project Ga0163150, IMG submission 148628) | Freshwater microbial mat bacterial communities from Lake Vanda, McMurdo Dry Valleys, Antarctica - Oligotrophic Lake LV.19.P2.IB | ecosystem: Environmental > Aquatic > Freshwater > Lake >...
AGCTCGTCGGGCGCGATCTCCCCCCCCGGCCGGGTCGTCGAGCGGCAGCGACGGCTGGGACAGGGCTGGGGCGAGCAGCGCGGGCTCGAGCATCATCGTCAGCGCGAAATTGCCGGTAAAGCACATGCCGATGGCGCCGACTCCCGGACCGCCGCACTCCTCGTGCGCCAGCCGTGCCAGCGACCGCAGCCACTGGGTGACCGGGCTCGACGCATTGGCCGCGAAGGCGCGGAACTCGGCGCTGACGCACGCCCGCTGGAAGATGGCCGTGCCCTCCTCGACCGTCGGCACTGCCCCGTCGCGGCCGAACAGCGACGGCATGTACACGGTGAACCCGGCGTCGCGCACCCAGCGACTGAAGCGCGCCACGTGCGGGCTGATGCCCGGCATCTCGGTCATGACGATTACCGCCGGGCCGGCGCCTGCCACGTGCACCACCTTCGTGATGCCGTCGAGCGTGATCTCGCGGGGAACGAAATCCTCGAGCGGGTCGTCCTCGTTCATGGATCGGGTCGGCATCGCAATCGCTCCAGTTCGCTGTTGGCGTCGCCGCCCGCGGCCGGTCAGCCGCGCCGGAGGGCGTCGCGCGGACGCGTTCCCTCGATTGGCTTGCGGTGCGTCACGGGCGCTTTCCTTCGTGCTCGGGCGGTGGGGTCGTGGGGCCCGGAACTCCCTTAGCTCCTGCAGCGAGGACAGTACCACCAACAGCAGCGTCACTGGCGTCGCCCACGGCGACACAAAGTGCGCCAGCGATGCAGAGGCGATCCCGATGATCATGGCCATGGCTGGTGCGGCGCCCTGGGTCTCCCCGGAGAGGCGCGAGAACAGCAGTGAGATCGCCAGCGCTCCGGCCGCCCCGATCGCAAAATGCATGGGCACGAATCGCATCGGGTGCCCGAGGACGCCCACCGTTCGTTCTCAGCGGCGAGCGAAGGCCGTCGCTCGCGACGAACGATTGGGCGGCGGCGTATGCGGTGCACACCGACGCCAGGGAGTGGCATGGTCCGCGTACGCCCCAGGTGCCGGCGCCCGGTGTACCGAGGAAGTGGATCGTGGCGTCGCTGTTCGCCTCATCCTGGGCATGTGCTCGTGAGCGACGTCGCTCGAGGAGAGATCGGAGCCGTTGCCGGGCCGGCGGCAAGGAACGTCATGTCTCGACGCACTATGACGCCGATCCGGTCAAGTGCCATGGTTGGCTCGGCTGGTCCATGGCGCGGTATAGCTGTCTCAGCCCTTTGATACATTTCCAGGACATGACAGTTGCCCCCTTCGATCGCCAGGCTGTTAACCTTGGCGATGTCAGCACTCACAACGGCCTCAACATTGGCCTCTTACAGGCCCGGTTCGGTTGCCTGTTGGTCCTCGTGATATGTGGTATAAAGATAAACTGTAGTTGGCAGGTCGCCCAGATGTTGCACGATATGAGCGTGGACGCCCGGCCATTCCACTCCACCGGTGCCCGTAGCTAATTTCGGCAGGGCCAGACTCTTGACGTCCTCATTCTCCAGTTCGTGTCGGAGTCGTCGCAAGCAATGCTAGACGTTGGCAAGAGTCGCGCGGCTGGGCTTGCCGCCGTGCCCGTGTTCACCTTCCTGTGTGAGCAGATTGTAGATCCGAACTCTACCGACGTTGCCTCACACCCACAGTTCTCCCGGCTTGGGATGCGTCTGGTGAACATAGTGCCGGAAGTCCTTGGCCATGGCCGGCCATCGTTCTCGAAGGGCAAGGGCCAAGCCGCTGTCGAAATGATCATTCGGCGCCACGCCGTGGGCGACGGCCTGAGCCTTCGTCATCAAAATGTTGCCAGTGACTTCATGAATCATGCGTTGAGCCTCCCTCAGGCTCACCTCCGTAAAGGACTTCAATCCCGGCATCTACTCCGGTGCTGCCCACGAGTGGCGCTGAGGCGCGGCGCGCCTTTCGCCGTCGCCTGGAGCGGAATGTTAGCTGGCGCAGTTCGCCCGCCCGAAGAAGCATCGAAACATCTCACCACCGGAGACGCTCCTACACTCCAAACACGCTGCCGCTGCCCGGCACGACCGGATACTTCTCGCGGAGTTCTGCGGTCAGCCGGATTCCGAGTCCCGGGGCCGTTGGCGGCTGTACATAGCCGTCGCGAATGACCAGGGGTTCAACGCACAACTCGGACTCAAGCGGGTTGCCAAGAACGGGGTGCTCCACCCAGATGCAGTTGGACGTGGCGAAGGCCACGTGGATGTTGGCGGCGAGCGTCGGCGCCGATCCCCAGACGTGCACGGCCACCGGGATGTTGTGCGCTGCGGCGGCTTCGCACGCTCGACGTGCCTCACCGATCCCACCGATGATCGTCGCGTCGGGCTGTGCCAAGTCGAACGCTCCGGCGCGCAGCCACTGTTCGAACTGCACCGCAGTGGTGATGCCCTCTCCGCCCGAGATGGGGGTTGATGTCGTGCGTCGGAGCTCCGCGTACGGCTGGGGATCGAATGGTGGCAGCATCTCTTCGGCCCACGCCAGGCCGAAGGGCTCAAGCATACGCAACATCCGCGCGGCATCCTTCACCGACCACGGCTTCGGGTTGTAGGTCTGCACGGCGTCGATGGCGAGGGCCATGTCACGGCCAAGGGCCTCACGTACGGCCGCAACACGCTCGATCTCCACCTCGGGCTGGTAGCGGAAGAAATTGACGCGCAGCTTGAAGCCGCGAAGGCCGCGCCGTTTCGTATCGAGCCCCTGGGCGACCAGCTCCGGAATACTCATCGTGAATGGTCCGCCGCTCCCATATACTGGCAGCTCTTCATGCACCGCGCCTCCGAGGAGCGCATGGACGGGCACTTCGCGGGCCTGCCCGGCGATGTCCCAGAGGGCGTTCTCTATTGCGCTTAAGACCATCACGGTGAGGCCCGTGCGACCAAAGTAGCTCGTGGCCCGGTAGGCGGTGCGGTAGACCGCTTCTGGGCTGGTCGGGTCTTGCCCCACGACCAGCGGCTTGAACAACTCGACGATCGACGCCGCGACCTCGGGGACGTACACACCGGCGTACGTCTCGCCCACTCCGGTTACTCCAGCGTCGGTCTCCACCTCGACGAAGCAGGCACTGCGCTGACCGCCCGACCCGGTGCCGTACGGATGCGTCAGTAAGACTGGACGGACATCGGTTATCCTCATCGTCGACCCTCTACCGTGCGCCGGCTAACGGATCGGCGATAAGCTGCGGGCGCCAAGGGCGACCGTCAGCTTCATCGCCTTGTTGGGCAGCGTCGCGTCACGTCGGATCAGCCTACGCCAGGAAGGCGAGCACGGCATCGTCGAAGCCCTTGGGATTCTCGCTGGGCACGGTGTGCGAAGTGTCCGGGACCACCACGCGCTCGCGGTTCGGCAAGCAGCGCTCAAGCTGGTCGGCGATCCGGTGGAAGATTGCCGGACTTCGCGCACCGTTCATCAACAGGGTGGGGGCCGTGATCCGCTTCGCCATCTCGCAGGTGAAGGCGGGCGCCTGCGACGACGCCCTCGCGTCGGCCACGCGCTCCAGGGCGTTGTCCATCATCATGCGGCGCTCGGCGTCCGAGCGACGGTCGTAGGTCCCGGGTCCCCCGACGGCGTCCGCAAACAGCCGCAGACCTCGCTGCAGATCGCCGACCCGGAAGGCCTCACGCGCGGGGGTCATGCGAGCGCCGAACTCCGCGAGCGCCTCCGCTCCGCCGGCGGCATTCAGCAACAGACCGGTCGCGGGCGGCTCGTTCACCGTGAGCGTGCGAATCAGCTCGGGGTGGTTCGCCGCGAAGAAGAGAGCGGCGAGCGCTCCGCCCGAGTGTGCCACCACATGCACTCTGCCGAGCGCGAGTCTCTCGATCAGGCCCGCGAGATCGTCACCGTGAACGTCGCCCATCGTGTCGGAGGTATCGTCGGCGCTTACTGCATTCGGGAAGTGATTGCGGCGACTGTACGCGATCGCGCGGTAACGCTGGCCGAAGACGCCGAGATGAGCTCGCCATAGCCGGTAGTCCTGCAGCCCGCCGTGCACGAGCACCACGGGAGCACCCCGGCCCGTCTCGACGTATGCCAGCTCCATTCCATTCGCCACAACGCGCTCGACTTCGCCGGCGGATGCGCCCGTCGCGCCGACGAAGCAAGCGATCAGCATGGCGACTTGAGGATGTCTCATCGACGCTGCCCAACGCTCGCGATGAGCCGCGGGGCGTCAGCGTCAGCTCACGCGCCGACGGCTCCATCGCGTTGTTAAGCAGCCCGTCCCCGATGCCGCTTGGAGGTCGCTTTGGTTCGCCGCGGTGCTACTGCAACTGCGGGACGTCCGGCCTCTTGCTCGTGCTGCCGAATCGTCAAGGCGATGCGGTCCGCGTCGAAGTCGTGAGCGCGACCGATACGTTCTCGGATCTTATGGATCTCGTCGATGATTGAATCCCGATGCTTCATGACGGTCTCCTCGTTGGCAGTTGCTCCGGCGTGCAGATGATCGGCGGGGTCAAACCCGCAGAACGACACACCGCCTCAATGGTGCCACGCATGGTGGCGTTCGCCAAATGTTTGCAGTTCCACGTCAGGAGATACGTGACTTGGTGCGCCGCAGCCACGCCAATGTGGAACGCATCAACCACGGCCTTCTCCGGCAGAGCGCCTTTCCGGACCAAATCTCTCGCCACGCGCGTCGCAGAATCGGTGAGCGCGAGGACGGGAAGGCCGCGCAGCGCCCGCAGCCGACGCGCGCGCATGACGATATCGCCGGCCGATGCCTCGTCCAGCACCAATTGAGAGATCCGCAATTCGTACGCCGATCGGCCGCGCCACCAAGACCGCGTCAACGTCTGATGCGCCGCAAGTACGGCATCACGATTCTGCCGGGCAGTCAGGTAGCTGACGATGGTCGTTTCGACGTAGACCGTGGCCATTCGTTGGATGATCTCACACCACTGGACCGATCATCGACACTTTGGTCTGCCTAACGACCGGCGCTCAGCCGCGAGCCGGCTTCGCGCGCTTCGCCTTCTGTCGGCGCGTCTGCCGGCTCGTCCGCTGCAGCGCCTTAGACTGCCGTGGCTGATTCGGCAACTCGTCGCCTGGCATCGGTGGAACGTTCGGCACTCGAGCCAGGATCCGGTCGAACTGTGTACGGCTGCCGCGCCGTCCCCGAGCTTCGAGATATTCAACCGTCAGTAGGGCGGCGGTTTTTTCGGCAACGGCCGTCGCGATGAATTGATTGATCGACACCTCGTCGCGCTCGGACAGTTCACGAATCTTGTGGTGCAGTGATGCCGGGAGGCGAAGACTGAGCGTACTCATAAGGGTGTCCGTATTTTTGCGAGAAACGCCGCCGGGGTCAGCACTTGCGGTTTGAACTTCTTCGTGCCGACGAAATCACGCACATTGTGCGTGATGATGGCCTCACAATTTGCCGCGACCGCCAGTTCCAGAACGAACTCATCCTGCGGATCGGGCAAACTCGGTCGCCAGAGGAAGTGAATGTCCTGACGATGGGCCACGCCACACAAGAAGTCCACAACGCCGACGGCAGCCCCGCGCGAGAGATTCAGTTCGACCGCATGTCGCACGAGCACGGCCTCGTATTCCAGCACCAGGGGAACCGACACCGCAATCTCGAAGTGCCCGTCTCGAAGCAATTCCAGAAGGCGGAATGAAGCCCCCTGTCTGGATCGCAGCGCCGCGACGAGAACGCTGCTATCGAGCACGACGAGCATTGTGGTGATGGTATCATATTCGATACCGTGTCAAACGACTGTTCAGGCAGTCTAACGATCGCGTTCAGCCGCGAGCCGCGCGGGATGGGCGCTGCGTCTTGGCCTTGCGTGAGGCGCGGCTCGTCGGCTGCAGCGCCTTGTTAGCCGGTGTTCGGCTGGATACTGAGGATGCCACGTCCTGCGCCGCTGCTCGGCCAGCAGCACGATAGAACGCGATGACCTCGACAGCACTCTTACCGGCCAACGCCTTTGCCTGTTGGTCGCGAATGCGCCGGACCATGTCGACCGCCCGAACTCTAGTGCCCTTCATAGGTGGTGACCTCCCTTGGCGAGAGAATGCTCAACGCCCGGTAGCCCAATTCTACGTTCACGGCGTTGAACAAGCGAATCTTCTCGAGCCGGACAATATGCTTGAAGTTCCAGCTGACGATGGCGTCCACTTCGGCGATCGTCGCGAGGGCAATATGGGTCAGGTCAGCGGCGAACTTCTTCGGGAGAATCTTGCGCGCCTCGTAGGCCGCCACGAGAGTAAGGACGGCCTGGGTAACCGGGAGGGCTCCGCCACTCAGGCCCAGGAGCTCTTGGTGAAGCACCCGAACTGCGACAGGGGCGCCGGCAACCTCCGCGGCGGTCACGTCCGACAGCACAGGCACCAACCGCTTGGCGCGGAAGTCGCGCATCAGCGCGTCCGACCAAGTGACGAACTCCACATCGAAGCACCCGCCGATCACGGAGGTGTCTACGTAGATCCGGAATTTCGCCATCTTGAATGATCTGCCGAGCTAAGGAATCCGGCTAGACAGTATGACTTCGGTTCAAGTTCACGGCTGACCTCCGACACCGTCGCGGGTTAGCCTGATCCAGGCCAGATCCGCACCGCTGAATCCCCAGCGGTGCTGTGATCGGAGGTCAGTCATGTCAGAGCCTACTCCGCTTTTCGTCGGTCTCGACGTCCATAAAGATTCGATCGCGGTGGCCCACGCCCAAGGGCACAGCGCCGATCCGCCCGTGTACGTCGGCGCGATCGGCACGCGCCAGGCGGACCTCGACACACTGATCCGGCGGCTCCAGGCGAAGACGCCCACGCTGGTATTTGCCTATGAAGCCGGGCCGTGCGGCTACGGCCTGTATCGCGACCTGACCGGCCAGGGATTCGCCTGCCAGGTGGTGGCGCCGTCGCTCATCCCGAAGAAGCCCGGCGACAAAGTGAAGACCGACCGACGCGACGCGGTCGAGCTCGCGCGATTACGGCGCGCGGGGGATCTCACGCCGGTCTACGTCCCCACCGTCGACGATGAAGCGATTCGCGATCTCTGCCGCGCCCGCGATGCGGCCCGCCTCACCATGAAGAATGCGAAGCTGCGATTGAAAGCGTTCTTGCTACGCCTCGGCTTGCACGATGTGGGTCGGGCCGATTGGAACGCCGCGCATCAGCGGTATCTCGCGAAGGTCGTGTGTCCGACGCCGGCGCAACAGATCGTCTTTCAGGAAGCGGTGAAGGCGGTCGACGAGCAGGTCGATCGACTCGCCCGGCTCGAGGCCGAGCTGCGCGCGTGTGCGTCCGCGTGGCGGCTGGCGCCGATCGTCCACGCGCTGCAGGCGTTGCGTGGGGTGCAGTGGCTCGTCGCGATCACCGTCGTCGCCGAGCTCGGCGACCTCACCCGGTTCACGTCGCCGCGTCAGTTGGCCGCGTTCGTCGGCCTGATTCCGTCCGAGTACTCGAGCGGGCCGTCGCGCCGACAGGGCGGGATCACGAAGGCCGGGAATGGTCGCGCCCGGCGTGCGTTGATCGAAGGCGCCTGGGCCTATCGCCATCCCGCGAAAGTCTCCCAACACATTCAGACGCGGATCGACGGGCTGCCAAAACCGATCCAAGACATCGGCTGGAAGGCGCAAGTCCGGCTGTGCAAACGCTTCCGTCGACTCGTCGGCCGCGGCAAACACCCGAACGTGGTCGTCACCGCGATCGCGCGGGAACTCATCGCCTTCATGTGGGCGATCGCGAAGGAGATCCCCATGACCGCGTAAGGGATCACCACCAGATCTCGGGTCGGCGTCGGGGGCGGCCACGGTTTCCGCGTAGTCCTCGACGACGTTAAGAGGCGACTTCGGTCGACCCTCGTCCCTAGAGTGAGGCAGGCGCGTGACGGATCACAGTAGGGTGGTACCCAATCCACGGATATCAGCAGGATCAACCGTCGGCAGTACTGGCCCCACCTCGGCGCCGACCCGGGTGTGTACACGAACGCCAACAAAGAAAGAGCGCGCTTATAGGAAAACGTCTCAGCCCAGCATCTGGGCATACTTGACAACCGAAGTCATATCAACGCTACGAATGAGCCGCGCGCGTTCTTCCAGCGTCGGCTCCATTCGTTGGTTAGCTCGCGAGCAATGCGCGCCTGACGGCTTGGGGAAGCGCGACGGCCGCAAAGAAGTTCGCGGGGAACAGGTAGTCCTCACCAGACTCATCGATGACCCGAATCTGACGGTGTTTAGCCGCGACGGCGTCGGGGATGGCCGAGTAGATCTTCCGCCGCTCAAGCGACGCTTCGTATCCGGCGTTTCGGAGACAAAGAACCAAGGTGTGTCGGGGTGTGGCCATAGGATTAGTCCAGATACCGTTTGATCTTCAGTTCTTTGCGACCGATGCCTGTCGCTTCATACCAATGAACTTCGGCGCTGTGGGTTGTTCCGTCCTCGAGTCGTATGCGGGCCTCGCCTTTGCGTTTTCGCCATCTGCCCGGACCGTACACCTTCAGCAATCTGGGAAGTTCGCGTATCGATCGGCCACTGACAAACGTCTCGACGTTGCTCAGTGGACCGATGAGAGTGAATCCCACGCCCCATCGTCCACGAGTGAGAGGCCGGCGTCAACTCCGACGAGCTAACGCTCACAATGAGCCGCGCACCACGGCGACATGAAAGCCGTCGGTTCCAGTTGCTGTTAGGCTGCGCCTTTCTCCCCCGTTGCTCGCCAGGAGACCGAAAGCTTCTTCTGGCTGGCCGCGCAATCGCGGAGATACAGGTTGATGAGCGTCTGATAGCGAATCCCGGTTTCGTCCGAGAGCGCCTTGAAGTAAGCAATGGTGCCGTGATCGAGCCGGATGGTGACCTGACGCTTCAATCGCTTCGCGTACGGATTGCGCTTCGCCTTGGAGAAATCGTATTCCTTCCTCATCGCGCCCACCTTTGGTTGTATGACTCTTGTTCGGTTGCCGTCGCCTTTCGAGCTGAGATCAGGCGAATGACGTGGCCGGATGCGCGGTAGCAGTGACACACGACCAGCAGTCGCAAAGCGGCGCTCACCCCCAGCAAGACCAACCGTTCCTCGCGACCTGAATGGTCCGGATCATCCAGCAAGAGCGCGCGATCGTCGAGAAACACCGTCTCTGCTTCTTCGAATGACACCCCGTGCTTGCGCTTGTTCTGAGTGTTCTTCCGCTCATCCCAGTCGAAGCGCAGGTCCTGCACTCCGCCATTGTAACGACGTTGTAATGGAAATCAAGACGTGCCCGAGCAGCCTAACGAATAGGGTTTCATCCGCACTGCCACGATGATCGGCCGAGCACCGAGCGCGGGCTCAGTGCGGATAAACCCTGTTGGACTAAGCCGCGTGGCTGCGCCGCCACGAGCTATGGGGATTGTAAGGCGGAGCGGGCGTGACGGGGTGCGACTTTCGACCGAGATGCGCGCGCGTGTAGGACAGCCGGGGTCGGGCGAGGCGCACGAGGTTGGCCAACGGCACGAGTCGGACCCGCGTGGTTGGTGGATATCGTCGCCAACGAGTGAGCGAGGCGCAGCCTGGCCGACCGGACGCGTGTCCGCGCGTGGCCGCTGCCAGACGGCGAGACAGGCGTCATGAGGGATCCGGCGGCGGCACGGCCACGACGATGGCGGTGATCTGCATCCGGCCCTCGCCGCAGGCCGGACAGCGCGCGAGGTCAACGCCCGTCAGTCGCTGCATCAGCACGGCAACCGATTCCGGCTGAGCGTCCTCGGTTGGTGGTTGGCCGAGGAGGACACGACACCGCGTCAACGTCTCTCGCCGCGCGCGATTGGCGAGCAGCCCGAAATGGCGAATGCGCATGAAGCCGCGCGGCACGACGTGCAGGAGAAAGCGCCGGAGGAATTCGTCGGTGTCCAGCGTCAGGATCTTCACGCGGTCGTGGTCGGCGTAGTCTTTCCAACGGAACCGGACGTGTCCGTCACGGTGATCGACCAGCCGATTATTCGAGAGGGCGACACGGTGGGTGTAGCGACCGAGATAGCTGAGCACCGCCTCAGGGCCGGCGAAGGGTCGCTTCGCATACACGATCCAGTCGACGGCTCGCAGCTGACCGAGGAAGCCGGTGAAGGTGCGCCGATCGGCCAGATCCGCCGTACCACCCGCGAAGGTCAGCTGGCCCGCATCAAACGCGCGTTGCAAGGCGGCGAGATACTTCGCGCGAAACACCGTTGACAGCGCTGGGACGGGAAACAAGAACGTCGAGCGACCGGCGATCCACTGCGACCGGGCATCCGCCAAGGCGCCACCGGTCACGAGACAGTGCAGATGTAAGTGCTGCGAGAGATTCTGCCCCCATGTGTGCAGCATCGCGGTGATGCCGATCGTGCCACCGAGATGCCGCGGGTCTCGACCGAAGGTGAGCAGCGTGTCGGCGGCGGCACGGAAGAGGAGCGTGTAGATCACGCGTGGATTGCCCTGCGCGAGTGCGTTGAGGTCGTGAGGCAGGGTGAAGACGACGTGGAAGTACGGAATCGGGAGCAGGTCGGCGCGACGGGCCGCGAGCCACCGCTCCTTCGTCAGCGTTTGACACGTCGGGCAATGACGATTGCGACAGGAGTTGTAGGTGATCCGCACGGCGCCGCAGCGGTCACACGTCTCCCGATGCCCGCCGAGGGCGGCGGTGCGGCAGGTCTCGATCGCGTGGAGCGCCCGACGCTGGACGGAGCCGAGGCGGTGCGTGCGACGATACGCGTCGCCATGGGCGCGCACGATGTCTGCGAGTTCCAGTCGAGGACGGACGCGCGAGACCGCCGTGCCCCGGGGGGACACGGTGCACACGACTCAGGCCGGCGGCAGGATCGGCGGCGGGCTGGCGAGTAACTCGAGACGCGTGGCCTGGGTCGTCAGCGACGCGTGCGTGAGATGCCAGTACCGGGTCGTCGTCTGGATCGACTGATGCCCCAGCAGCCGTTGGATCGTGTGCACGTCGACGCCGGCCTCGAGCAGATGGGTCGCGAAGGCGTGACGCAGCGCGTGAATGCCGCCCGGCTTCGTGATGCCGGCTCGGCGTTTGGCGGTCTGGTACGCGCGCTGGAGACCGCTCGGATCCATCGGGTGCGGGCGACGGGGCGACGGAAACAGCCACGTCGCGGGGTGATAGATCTTCCAGTACGCGCGCAACGCCTCCAGCAGGTGCGCCGAGAGGACGGTGTAGCGGTCCTTCCCGCCCTTCCCCTGCTCGACGCGAATCGTCATCCGGGCGGAGTCAATGTCGTCGACCCGCAGATGGAGGACTTCGTTCAGGCGCAACCCGCCCGCGTACGTCGTCATGAGCATGGTGCGATGTTGGAGGTTGGCGGCGTGGGCGATCAGGTGCCGGACCTCCTCGCGACTCAAGAGCACAGGGAGTTTGCCCGGCTGGCGGGGGGAGGGAATGCAGAACGTGGTGCGGTCGCGCTTCAACGTTTCGTGGTAGAAGAACCGCAGCCCGTGCACCACGATGTTGCACGTGCTCCACGATCGCTGCCGATCGCGAATCAGGTGCAGCAGGTACGCCTGGACCTCCGCATCCGCAATCTGGTCTGGCGATCGGTGATAGAACTTCGCCAGCCCCGTGACTGCCCACAGATAGGTCTCGCGGGTCCGGTCGGCCATGCCCCGCACGATCATCGCCTCGTCCATCCGTTGACGTAGCTCCGTCATCACACACCTCCGTTGAGGCGAACGTCACCACGAGCGTTCGTCAGCGGGGATTCTGTACCTGACAGGATCAGAACGTGACGGCGGCGAGCAAACGAAGGTGTGGAGAAATCAGGTGTGCAAGACGATCACTGGCGAGCGAACGAGCAGGCTTTCCTACCGCGATCAGCGGTTTAGTTCAACTACTAGTAGCCCGCGAAACCGCGCGTCAACCACGGCCTCGTTGCATCGCCGTTCACACACGCAAGCCGTGGAATCGAAAGGGATTCTAGCAGGAGTCCCCGGCTCCCCGGCGATTTGGTTACGCGCGAAGGCAATCACGAAAACCCACGCCAAACAGCGATTCTGGGTGGATACGCGCGAAGCCTGCGCGTATCCAGGTCAGAGCCGATCCATCGGACTCTTGACGGCCAGCGCGACGCGGTGCATTACGTGCACGTCAATCATGGTCGTCGACACGTCGCGATGCCCGGCCAGTTGCTGCTCCGTGCGGATGTCGTAGCCGTCTTCAAGGAGATGCGTCGCGAACGAATGCCCCATCACGTGCGGACTGACACGCTTCGTGATGCCGGCCCGCCGCGTCGCTTCCGCCATCGCCTTCTGCACCACGGACTCGTGCAAGTGATAGCGCGACGGCGGCACGAATCTCGGATTTCTGGGCATTCCGTCCACGCGCACGTCGTCGGGGAGCATGGCGATTCCGAGGTGGTCCTGTGGTCGACCGCGCGCATCGCCGGTATCGCGTTGAGGGACTGGCGCGGATGGATGCCCGAGCGGGAATCTGCCCTGGCCGACGAAGTGCGGACCGCCGCCTACGAAATCATCCGCCGCAAAGGCGCGACCAATCACGCGATCGGACTCGTCACCGCCGATCTGCTGCGCTGCCTGCTTCGCGACGAGCGCCGCGTGCTGACCGTCTCTCGTGTGCAGGACGGTGTGATGGGGCTGCGGGACGTGGCGCTCTCGCTGCCGACCATCGTCGGTGCCCAGGGAGCCTTGGACGTGCTCGCACCCGAGACGAACCAAGATGAACGAGCACGGTTGGAGCACTCAGCGGACGTGCTTCGGCGCGCGGCTGCGGAAGCGGGGCTCGGATCGCTCAGACCAGCGTCTTAGGATCCATGAGCGGGAGCATGGATCGGAAG
>Ga0163150_10007518_pt1 | contig 12758 bp, 7 predicted proteins | sample OliLakLV19P2IB_FD_148628 | JGI IMG/M metagenome (GOLD analysis project Ga0163150, IMG submission 148628) | Freshwater microbial mat bacterial communities from Lake Vanda, McMurdo Dry Valleys, Antarctica - Oligotrophic Lake LV.19.P2.IB | ecosystem: Environmental > Aquatic > Freshwater > Lake >...
AGTTCTGCCTTAAATCCTACTTTTGCAAACTGCAACTATCCGCCTTGCCTAGAGCAACCTGTGAGAACGACTGTTTCCGGGCAAGGCTCATGGGAGCTGCCACACCACCAACGGGCGCGGTGTGATGTAGGGAAGCAAATGGGGTTCAACTGTGTAGCCGCCGAAGTGACGAGGCGGACGTCGGCGGACCCGCCTCCTTACGTGAGCGGCTACGGGCAGGATTTACGAGGGAGGTAGGCCATTTTCTTAAGAAGCGCGTGACGGTTGGTCGTTCGATTGCCTTTTCCAAGGCACTGCGCCGTGTGCGCGCGCAGACTAGGAGGATTCATGATAAACGAACTGGTGGCGCAGTTACGGACCCATCTCATAGTCGTCGGCTGGTGCTCGTTCTGTTGGTATTGCTTGCGGGGCACAGCGGCCAGAACGACGGTCAGATCTTCCCAACCTTTAGACCGAAGTGAGCGAAGACTATGAACACTCAAGTGAAAGCGATCGGGAATGCCCCTGAAGTCCACAAGACGCGGTCCCACAGTCCGCTGGACTCAGTGCTCAGGTCCCTCAGCTCAGTGAAGTTTGGCATCGGCTTGATGATTGTTCTGGCTGCAGCCGTCATTTTGGGGACCCTGGTCGTGCAGGCGCCGGTGGCTGAACCCGGCCAAATCGAACAGCTCTATGCGCCCCAAACGCGGCTAGTGTTTGAGGCTCTGGGCTTGTTCGATGTCTTCCATTCTGGCTGGTTCATTGCCCTGTTGGGCCTCCTGTGTCTGAACATCACCTTTGCTTCCATTGATCGCTTTCCTGGTAGCTGGCAGTATCTGCGCCACCCTCAAAAGGAGCTCGATGAATCCTCCATCGAAGCCATGGAACTGCATTCGATACAGACGCAGAATCTCGAGCCGCAACAGTTGGAAGCAAACGTTCTCGACCGCTTTCGGAACCTTGGATTCAAAGTTCACCGCTCCGTGGATGGTCTCAGGACGGTAATCTTTGGTGAGAAAGGCAAGTACTCCCGCCTGGCCGTCTACATCGTTCACGCCAGCCTGTTGCTGATTTTTTTGGGCGCTATGATTGATTCAGTCTTCGGATTCCGGGCTTACCTAAGCTTGCCGGAGGGGGACAGTTCCGACCGAGTGGAACTGCGCAACCAGAACGCCAACCTTCAGCTTCCGTTTTACATCCACTGCGACGCCACCGGTGTGGAGCACTACGCCGACGGAACCCCTAAAAAGTGGTGGAGCGATCTGGTCATCCTGCAGAACGGGCAGCCGATGAGCCGCAAGCGTATTCTGGTGAACGACCCGATGGACTTCGGCGGGATTCGGATTTTTCAGAGCAGTTTCGGGTCGAGTGGCAACCCACGCGAATTTGCTTTGACCGTGAAGCCAAAGGACGGTGCGAATGGGGCGTCTTCACCTCTGGTGCTTCGCCCAGGAGAAGTGGCGAACCTCAAGGAGATGAAAATAGCCGTGCGCGTGCTGCAATTCATTCCCGACTTCGCGATGCATGGCAGCGAAATTCATTCTCTCTCCAATGAGCCAAGCAACCCGGCACTGGAGCTGGAAGTGACCCGGTTAGACGGCACGCAATGGAGAACCTGGGCGTTTCAGAACATGCCCGACGTTCACGGCACGCCGAACCTGCCCTATGACATCCGTTTTGAGTCGGTTCGGATGAACCATTTCACAGGGCTGCAAATTGCCAAACAACCCGGACAAAATGTGATTTGGGCAGGCTGTTTCCTGATGGTCGCCGGGCTGATTGTCTCCTTCTACGTCTCTCACCAGCGTGTCTGGGCGTTGGTTCGCACCAACGATCACGGCAAATCATCGCTGTGGCTCGGCGGCACGAGCAGTAAGAACAAGCTGGATTTCGAGAGAAAGTTCCGGACCCTAGAAAAAAGTTTGGTCGGTTCCTAAGACCCAGCTTCGAAGCCGAAATCAACCAAGTCTGGGCATGGGATAAAGGGCCGGCTGCGCGCGCGGACCGCCGGCTCTGGCGTGTTGAAAGCGGTTTGTTCGATGACCGCAGACTCGGCCATCGCCACGAAGGCCTGCCGCTCGTCGCTGCCGCCTTCGCGGTGAATCATAAAAATGCCAATCAGATCTTTCTCCGGATCGATGAAGCAGTAGGTTCCATAACGCCCGCCATGGCCGTAACTCCCCGGAGAGAGTAGCGTCAGCGAACGAGGCCAGTCCTTGATAACAAACCAGCCCAAGCCCCAACCCGTTCCAGGTTGGCCGGTGGCGAGGTCGCCCGTGTGGACGCGCGTCATCACCTGCACAGACGCTGCCGAGAGAAGTCGAACGCCGTTTGCCTGCCCCTTGTTCAACATCATCTGATAGAGCGCATACAGATCGCTGGCTGTGGAGTAAAGCCCCCCCTCAGGAAGTGAGTACTTCGCACCTTCGCGGAACTTCATCGCGCCTTCGCCCAACGGATCCGCTGTGTATTTCAGGGGCTTGCCATCTTTCAAAAGGTAGGCGGTGGGCATGCGGTGGTGCTTTTCCTTGGGAGGAAAAATGTAGGTGTCCTTCATTCCAAGCGGCTGAAAGATGCGCGCTTCGAGGAACTTCTCGAACGGCAGGCCCGAGACGACTTCTATGATGCGCGCCAGCGCCGCAATCCCGTTGTTTGAGTATTGCCATTTTGTGCCGGGATCGAATTCCAGCGGCTGTTGAGATTCCACGAGCACGACATCCGCCAGGGTTTTGTGCAGGGCGCCATGCAGCTCCTTGATCGCTTCCGGCGGGTTCAGGCTCATTCCGGAAGTATGCGTCATGAGATCGCGCAGGGTAACCAGCCGGGCAGGACGGCGTAACGTCATCGTTCCTGTGCCCTGCGATTCCACCACCCACTGCCCGCGAAACTCCGGCAGATACTTCTCGACCGGATCCCCAATGCTCAATCTGCCTTCCTCGGCCAGCATCATGGCGGCCAGCGCCACAATCGGCTTTGTCATGGAGTGAATCTGGAATATCGCGTCGGCCTTGATCGGCTGCCGGGTTTCCAGATCGGTGTAGCCCACCGCATCCAGTGCGGCCACTTTTCCATGACGTGCCACGAGCGTGACGATCCCGGCGGCCGTGCCCTTATCCACGAACTGCTTCATGCGGGCTGGAATTTGAGCGAGGCGTGCGGGATCAAGGCCGGTCTGAGTCGCATCGTTATTGTTGAAGGCTGGCAAAGCAGCGAACAGTGATCCAGCCAGAAGCAGTGAGAACAGTAAGCGCATTAGAGTTCCTTGTGCAGAGGTGCAGCACTATCGAGGGATGAACGATTGAAGGAGGCTTGGTTGACACGAGAAATCATGGGAAGCGGTGATCCCTCTGCACCGTGTCGAATGGAGAGTCATACGCAATCATCTTGAAGTGGACCATTCGGTGGCGCACACATGGCAAACCGCGCCACGTGTGCGCCACCCAGGATTGGCTGGCAAACTCAACAAAGTAATACTGGCGCTTCGACGGAGGCCCCCGTCAGCGCGACTGCTGAATGCAAAAAAGCGTGTTTTGCCCGCGCAGGAAGATTTCGCCGCCGACTATCGCAGGAGTCGCAATGAAAAACTGGCCGTCGAGCGTATTCGTGGCGAGGACTTCAAACGTCTCACCCATCTTCAACACAACCACGTCCCCGTCTTCAGTGGATATGTAGAGTTTCCCGTTTGCGCCCACCGGAGAGGACTTGATGTTGGTGGCTTTCGGCAGACGCACCTGCGAGTAGTAAGGCTTGCCGCTCGAGGCATCCAGGCAGCTCACCATGCCGCTGTCGGTGACGAAATAGAGCTTGTTGTCATGCAAGACGGGCGAGGCGGTGTAGGCATTCCCGCGGGTGTTCGTCCACACGACTGCGCCGGTACCTGTGAGGTCGCCCTTGCCTCCCAGCCTTATCGCCATTAAATTGGGTTCACGGTGCCCGCTCATGACATAGATCATATCCCCCTGCCGGACAGGCGCCGGGATCGTGTTCGTCCCCAGGCCAGCACATTCCCAGATGACCTCACCGGTCTTAAGATCGTAGCTGCGTACCTTGCGGGTGGCACTTACCACGATCTGTTTTCTTCCCTGAACATCCACCACCAGCGGCGCGGCCCAGTTGCTGGGCTCATCGCGGCTAACCCGCCACAGTTCCTTTCCCGTGTTCTTATCGAGGACGATCATGACGTCCTCCCCCTCGTGATCGATATTCAAGACCAAAACATTCTCATGTAACACCGGCGCTGTCCCCTCGCCAAAGCTCAAGCGCATCGTCATGCGGACTCTGAGATCCTGTTCCCAGATCAGTTTGCCCTTCAGGTCATAGCAAAAGATGCCGCGTGAACCAAAATAAGCAAACACGTGCTTGCCATCGGTCACCGGCGAGTTTGAAGCAAAGCTGCCATACATGCGGTGGTAACCTTCATGCGGCGTGGCGACGCGCGCGGTCTTCTGCCAGAGAATTCTGCCGGTCTTGCGGTCGAGACTGATCAACTCGAACTTGTGATCCACCAGCGGGCCGGCCCCACCGCCACCGCCCCGTCGGCCGCCCGATTCGGCTCCAGGCTGAGGCCTGGCTGGCCTCTCCCCTTCCGGCTCAGCGCCAATCGGAACGGCCGTCGTCACAAAAATCTGATCGCCCCACAGCACCGGCGAAGAATGGCCGCGTCCAGGAATCGCAGTCTTCCACTTGATATTCTTGGAGTCGCTCCAGGTGGTGGGCGCATCACCCCGCGCCATGCCGGTTTCGAACGGCCCGCGCCAGCGAGGCCAATCCGCATCGCTGGTCGATGTTCGGGCTCCCAAACCGCCAATCAGCCCGACGGCAAGTAGAACGCTTGTGAACAGGAAGGCTTTCGTTTTCATGATTGTTCTCTCCTCATGTCTGGCACGCCGGCGATGGCGTTAAGACGATGGGTTCAATTCTTCGGTTTCAATCTCGTGCAGGGAATGGGCAACCGCTCTGTGGTGCCTCGGTTGCGATTCCGTTAAATCAATCTGACGGACTCCGTCGTTCCCGCGAAAGCGGGAATCTGGGAATTGGACGTTTTTGCTCCCCTCCTCGGCTGAGGAGGGGCGGGCGCTGGCTCGGCCAGAGCCGGGGTGGTGCGATCGTCGGTTGAAGAAAGCTCCAACCACGCGTTTTCGTGCCCAAGATTCTAGAACTCGGCACGAAACGCCTGAATGATGGTTCCAGGAACTTCCCACAGACCACCCCGTGCTGCTGCGCGGCACTTCCCCTCCTTGTTTCAGGAGGGGAGCCATAAAAACGTCCAATCTCGAGGTTCCCGCGAAAGCGGGAATCCAGAAGTCACATCGGAAACCACTGGATTCCTTCTTTCGAAAACTTGCCCAGTGTCACCCAGTCGTGCGCAATGGTCTTTACCGCGGTCTTGGCCTGCGTCCGCCGGCACTAATCCGGTCCCAGCGCGGATCGCCCGTGGGCCGGTAGTCCTTGGGCAAACTGTCCCAATCCGGGCGTGTCATGCCATTGAGATCGTAAACCACTTTCCCGTCGCGAAGCGTCAGTTCGCAGGTCAGCTTTTGCGTCCCCCTCTGTCGCGCACCGTACATGTCCACAAACCCGTAGTCTCCTTTTTCCAGGCGCAGCACGGTGAGGTCTGCCAAGGCACCCACCGAGAGATGCCCGAGTTCCTCATGCTTGATCTCGCGCGCTGGATTCCAGGTGGAGCGCAGAATCACGTCTTCCAGCGAGACTCCCAAGGCCAGGAACTTGTCCATGACATTCAGCATGTCCTTCATGCCCGCGTTCATGCTGCCGATGTGCAAGTCGGTGGAGATCGAATCGGGCAGGAAGCCCTCCTTCACGGCAGGCGCAGCCACCCGCCACAGAAAACTGCCGCCTCCATGACCTACGTCAAAGGAGACGCCGCGCTTTCGGCCTTCCCGGAGAGCCGAGCTCACTTCGCCCGAAGGATCCTGTTCATTCCGATTCCCGGAGTGCACGTGCGTATAGATGTCTCCAGGCCGCAGCTTCCTGGTCAGCAACTCCCCGATCGGGCGCTCCGGAAGATTGCTTCCAAAATCCACCATCACCGGGATGTTCGCTATTGTGCCCGCTTCGACCGCCTGCTCCACCGGCTTCCATTCCGGGCCGGCGTAATGCGCCGTCTTGACGCCCACAATCAGTCCTTTGTGGCGCAGCGCCATATCCGCGGTCGGTTTCGCTTCCATGTCCGCCAGGTCTTGTTCAAACTTTCCCCCGCGCATCCCGTTTCCGACGATGTTAATGAACGCCAGAACACGCGTCCTCGACCGGTCAATAATGCGTTCCTTAAAGTCCTCAAAGTTTCGCCAACCCGCGCATCCGGCGTCGGCCACGGTCGTCACGCCCGCGCGGAACGTGAAACCGTCCGGGTACACGCTATTGTCTCCCGCGTAGGAATTGCGCTCGCCCGTGCCGGTGTAGACGTGGACGTGAATGTCAATCAAACCGGGCGTGACGTAGAGTCCGGAAGCGTCTACCACTTTGAACGCTTCAGCCGGGTCAATTTTTTCCGCCACGGCGGCTACCTTCCCATCCAGAATAGCGAGGTCGCGCACGACATTGATCTTGTTCCTGGGATCGATGAGACGTCCGCCACGCAACAACAAGTCATACTTCGCCTGAGCTGCCGCCATTCCGGGCAGGAAAAAACAAACGACGACCACCGTAATTTGTCTGACATTCGGTCCCATTCGGTCTGCCTCCGATTCATAAGGTTGTTTGAGATCTCGGTCCCTTGATCAACTAGCGACGCTGGCTATCCTCAAGCCAAACTGCCAGATAGCGCACTTTGCCCTGGCGCTCCAACTGAACAACCACGGGTTTGCCGGCGTCCAAAGCACTCACACTTGACCGCAGGCCCTCCAGGTCCTTCACAGGCACACGACCCACGGCGTAAATCACGTCACCGGGAAACAACTGTTCCTCACCTGGAAAAGCCGTCGCAACGCGCGCCGCCACCAGGACTCCTTCGTGTTTTCGCAGGGGCGGAAGCTCCCGGGCAGTTTTGGCGTCCAGCGTGATTCCGAGAACTCCGAATCGTTGGACACGGTTCTTCTCGACACTTACGCTGGCGCTGAAGCGCTCAGGATCTGGATCTCTCGCCGCAACCACGACCTCGACCTTGAGTTTTTCTGCTCCCCGCAGCACCTCGAGCGAAACCCGTTCACCAATGGCGTGACGGTAGATATTAACCTCCAGTTGGCGTGCGTTTTCCATCACTTTGCCATTGAGCGTCAGGATCACATCTCCTTCTTTCAATCCAGCCCGGTCCGCCGAACCGCCCGGAAACACATCCCCCAGAATGACGCCCCAATCGTTCGCCAGGTTCAATCCCTGCGCGAGTTCCGGGGAAATACTCTGAGCATACACATCCATGCTCCCCCGTCGTACCTGGCCAGATTTGCGGAGTTGTGTGAACACGTTGCGCGCAATGCTACTGGGCGCGGCAAAACCGATTCCCTCACTGCCACCCGACTGCGACAGAATGAGGGTATTGATGCCAACCACCCGGCCATGCAAGTCCACCAGAGGGCCGCCGCTATTGCCTGGATTGATCGGCGTGTCGGTTTGGATGTAGATCATCGGATCTTCCGGCCGCAACTGGCGTGCCGTGGCGCTGACAACGCCCATCGTTACGGAGTTGTCCAATCCCAGGGGGCTGCCAAATGCCAGGACCAGCTGTCCCTGCCTCACCTGATCGGAGTCGCCGAAGGTTAGGAACGGAAGCCCTTTCTCTGGAATCTTCAACACCGCCAGGTCCGAATCGGAATCGACACCGACGATCTCGGCAGAAAACCGTTTGCCCCGTCCCTTGAGAATTGACTGCCGGGGAGAACCGGCCTCGAACAGCGCCGGCAACAGAACTTCAACCGATGCCGCGCCCGCAATCACGTGTGCATTGGTCAGTATGTGGCCGTCTGAATCCATCACCACTCCGGAGCCTACGTTCCGCGTTTTACTGATCAGTCCTGGGTCATACGGGCCATCCTCCGGGTTCACCCGAAAGCCTGATGCGAAAATCTTAACGACTGCGGGAGAAACCCGATCCGACAAATCTTCAATGGATCGGCTGAGCTCAGCAAGCCGTGTGGATGGGGCGTCCTTTGCACCGCTTTGCGCCCGGAGACTCTGCGTCCACAGCAGCGTCATCACCCCAATCACACAAAGCACCGCAAACCGTCGGTGTTTATCCAGCGTCATCATCTTGATAGCCCCCTCGTCGAAGTCCTTTTATCACGGCCTCTGCCAAGCAACAAGGTTGGAGCATCATGGGAGAAATTAATTGAAACCATGCGTGCAAGAAAATCGTCCTTAAATTGTTGCAGCCAATAGGCATGGATGCCGCGTGAAAGCGGCTAAAACCTGCCCAAAGTTGCACTAGCCAGAATTCGACAAACTGCCTTACCATCGAAGCACTGCTGTAGTAATCCCTCACGATCGGAAACATCTCGAATGAAGAAACGGATCGTTATTTTTGCGGTTGTCGTCCTGACGGTTTTTCTTGGATATCGCGTCAACCAGGCTCTGAAGCAACAAGCTAAGCCGGCTGCAGCCCCCAGAGCTGCCGTCCCTGTTGTGGAAATCAGCAAGGTGCGGTTGGGCCCGTTGAATGAGAAGGTCTTTCTGGTTGGGGCGCTGAAGCCTGTCGCCCAAGTGGACGTAGTTTCCAAGATGACTGGAAGAATCGACCAGCTCAAGGCTGAAATTGGCGATTGGGTCCAAAAGGGAACGCTCATCGCCAAAGTGGATGAGGACGAGGTACGGCAGCAGGTTAACCGCGCCGCAGCTGCGCTTGAAGTGGCGAAGGCCAGCCTCAGCCAGAAGCAGACCGACCTCGAGATTCTAAAGAAGGAACTGGACCGCAGCGTCGAGCTGCATGAAAACCAGCTGATTCCCCGCCGTGATCTCGACATGGCGGAAGCGCGCCACCGTGGAGCCATCGCCCAGGAAAAGCTGGCCGAGGCTCTGATTGACCAGGCCCAGGCTGAGTTGCGCGAACTCCGCGTGCGTCTGGACAATACCCGGATTCTCGCGCCCATCTCCGGGCTGGTGGGAAAGCGCCACCTGGACAACGGCGCTTTGGTAAACCCCAGCATGCCGGTCGTCTCCCTGGTTGATCTTTCAACCATGATTATGGAAATCAATGCTCCCGAGAAAGATCTGGTCAAGATTCGCACTGGCCTCGAAGCCGGCATCGTTCTTGATGCCTTTCCCGAACAGAAGTTCAAAGGACGCGTGATTCGACTGTCGCCCATTCTGGACCCGGCGACCCGAACCGGTTCGGTCGAGATCGAAGTGCCGAACCCAAAGATGCTGCTCAAAGCCGAGATGTTTGCCAGGGTCGAGCTGGATCTGGGCACGCGGCACAACACGTTGCTGGTTCCCCGTGAAGCTTTGGTGAGTCACGATCAACAGCGCGGCGTCTTCAAGCTTCAAGACGACACCGCCCGGTTTCAGCCCGTGGATGCGGGCATTATGCAAGGCGGAGAAGTGGAAGTGATTAGCGGACTCAAAGAAGGAGAATCGGTCATCACACTGGGTGTGAATCTCGTGAAAAATGGAGACAAAGTGCGGCTGAGATCGGAGAAGCCTGCCGGTACGGCACAGAAGGTACAAAAGAAGGAGGGTGCATGAAGCTCGTCGAGTTCTCCATCAACCGCCCGGTCACCACGTATATGATGATCGCCGCGATTCTGTTGCTCGGTGCGATCGCCTTTTTTCGGCTGCCGGTGGACCTCATGCCGGAGATGGAGTTTCCGACGCTGACGGTGGCCACCACCTACCAAGGCGTGGCGCCGGAAGAAATGGAAACACTCATAACCCGACCAATTGAAGAAGCCGTGGGCGCGCTGGCCGGAGTGGAGAAAATCCGGTCGAGTTCCTCTGAGGGGCAAAGCTCGGTTCGCATCAGCTTCACCTGGGGCACCGATCTGAACGAAGCCGCCAGCGATGTGCGAACACGTTTGGATCGCCTGCGGCGCATCTTACCCGAGGATGCCGATCCGCCCACGCTTTTCAAGTTCGACACCACTCAGTTTCCCATCATGTTTCTTGCCGTCGCCAGCAGCGAAATGGATGCGCTGGCACTGCGGCACCTCATGGAGGACCAACTTCAGTATCGTCTGGAGCGGGTTCCGGGCGTCGCTGCTGCCGAGATCCGCGGCGGGCTGCGACGGGAGATTCATGTGGACATGTTTCTGGAAAAACTGCGAGCTCTGAACATCTCTCCGGAAGAAGTCACCAACACTCTGCGGCGGGAAAACCTCAATCTGCCGGTCGGCCCCGTTGAGGAAGGCAAGTACGAACTGCTACTTCGGACTCAGGGAGAGTTTCAGTCTGTAGATCAGATTCGCAACGTCGTGATCACCGCGAGGAATGGCATTCCTATTTACATTCGAGACGTTGCTCGTGTCGAAGATTCTCACGAAGAAATCCGCCAGATCGTTCGGGTTGACGACCAGCCGGGTTTGCGCCTCTCAATTCGCAAACAGGCAGGTGCCAACACGGTGCATGTCGCCGAGGCCGTGCATGCGGAACTTGAGAAGATCCGGCAAGACTATGCCCATCTCACCATCGTCGCTACGATGGACTCCGCCATCTTTATTCAACGATCCATCGCCACCCTCAGGGATTCGGCCATCTCCGGCTCCGCGTTGGTGGTTCTGGTCCTCTTCCTCTTTTTGCGCAGCATTAATAGCACTCTGATTATCGGCATCACGATCCCCATTTCGATCATTGCCACGTTCGCATTGATGTACTTCTACGGCTTTACACTGAATACTCTTTCGTTCGGAGGTCTGGCGCTCGGAGTGGGCATGCTGCTCGACAACGCCATTGTCGTTCTCGACAATGTCTTCCGATTTCGGGATGAAGGCAAGCCCATCAAAGAAGCCGCAATTCGGGGCACCTCTGAGGTCGGAACAGCAATCATGGCTTCCACGCTCACCTCCGTCGCCGTGTTTGTGCCGCTGGTCTTTCTCACAGGCTTTTCGGGGGTCATGTTCAAGCAACTGGCCTATGTCGTCTCGTTTGCTCAGTTTGTTTCTTTGTTTGTCGCACTGACCATTATTCCCCTCCTGTGCACCAAAATGCTGCGCCATCGCGAGCCGGACGCCAAGCGCCATCCGTGGGCACACGCCGTGATCGAGTGGTGGGTTGGTGTGCTGGACAAGCTGGACGCGCAGTATCAGGGCATCCTGCACTGGAGCCTCACCCATCGCAAAACGATCGTGGCGTTCTCCAGTCTCGTGGTGGTCGCAAGTTTATACCTGGGCCAATTCGTGGGCTTTGAGCTGATGCCTGAAACGGACGAGGGTGAGATCCGAGTTGATGCCGAACTACCCTCGGGAACGCGAATCGAGGTGACGGACCAGGTAGCCCAGCAATTGCTGCGTGTCATTCGGGAAAATGTGCCTGAGGCACAGCGCATCATGACGGAGGTTGGGGAAGGAGGCGGGCCCCGAGGGTCTTCCTCGGTGAATACCGCCGAATTTAGGGTGCAACTGATGGACCGCAAGAAGCGCCAGCGCACCGCTCAGCAGATTGCCACGGCGTTGAGACCCAAGCTCAACATTCAGCCAGGCATGATCGTGCGCACGCGTTCCGCCGGCAGCAACTTCATGCAGCGTTTCTCCAGCACAGGCGGCGATCGCGCTTCAGTCTTGATCCGAGGGCACGATCTGCCCGCTGCCACAGAACTGGCCAAGAACGTCAAGACCCAAATGGACACCACACCGGGATTGGCTGACGCTCAGATCAGCCGCCGGGAAGGATTGCCGGAAGTGCTCATAAAGGTGGATCGTGACAAGGCCTCGGTGCTGGGTTTGAATGTTTCCCAACTGGCTGGCGCCCTGCAAACCACAGTGGGCGGGACAAGGGCTTCCATGTATCGCGACGGAGGCGACGAGTACAACATCCTTGTGCGCCTGATAAAGAGCGATCGCAACCGTCTGGAATTCATCCCGCAGATCCCCATCAATACACCGCTGGGCAAGACGCTTCCCATTGGAAGCCTGGTCTCGATGGAACAGACACAAGGCCCGGTCTCGCTCGAGCGCGAAGACCAGGAAAGAGTCATCACGGTTTCCGGCAATCTGGCCAATCGCGATTTGGGCAGCGTGATGCGCGAGGTGGAGGCCAAGACGCGTACCCTGGATTTGCCCCGCGACTTCACCATTTCAATGGGGGGTGAATTGGAAGAACAAGAGAAGGCCTTCAGCGAGCTGATGGTCAGTCTCCTGTTGGCGATTGTGCTGGTTTACATGGTGATGGCGGCTCAGTTTGAATCGTTGCGCGATCCGCTGATTATCATGTTCTCCATTCCCCTGGCGTCCATCGGCATCGTGCTCGCTTTGCTTCTCACCAATACCACCTTCAACATCCAGGCGTTCATCGGCACCATCCTGCTGGCCGGCATCGTGGTCAACAACGCTATTGTGCTGGTGGACTGCATCAATCAACTGCGGCGCGAACAAGGGCTGTCTCTTCGCGAGGCGGTGGAACTGGGCGGGCGGCGGCGTCTACGACCGATTTTGATGACAACGCTGACGACTGTTCTCGGTCTGGTGCCTATGGCATTAGGGTTGGGTGAAGGCGGCGAGGTTCAGGCCCCGATGGCTCGCGTCATCCTGGGAGGACTCACTACGTCCACACTCATCACACTGGTCTTTATTCCCATCCTTTATACTCTGGTGGAGGAACGTTCGGAAAAGGCGCGCAGCCGCCAGGCTTCTCCCGAAGCCGGCGCAGAGCCTGTTCCGATGCAACAGTAGCGTCCA
>Ga0163150_10007520_pt1 | contig 12750 bp, 8 predicted proteins | sample OliLakLV19P2IB_FD_148628 | JGI IMG/M metagenome (GOLD analysis project Ga0163150, IMG submission 148628) | Freshwater microbial mat bacterial communities from Lake Vanda, McMurdo Dry Valleys, Antarctica - Oligotrophic Lake LV.19.P2.IB | ecosystem: Environmental > Aquatic > Freshwater > Lake >...
GTCTTCTTCGGCATCGACACAGGCGGCTTCCTTTCCCCGTTCCTTACGCAGACTCCGAGCGCCGATCCGCCACCGGTCGTTCGATTTGTCAGCGGCCCGCTCACCGTCGATCCCGGCCAGCGCGTAATCATCCACTGGACCGCCCGCGACAACGGACTCATCGCTTCGCAGCGCGTCTACTACTCCCCCGACAGCAACCTCGATCGTGCCATGCAACTCCTCGCAACGATCCCGGCCTCCGCGCGCTCCTACGAGTGGACGCCTCCCTCCATCGGCACGCCCGCGAATGGCGCCAACCAGTTCTTCAGAATCGTCGCCGTCGATAATCTCGGCCAAGAGGGCATCGCCGACCTTTCCGCCAACATCACCAACCCCGCCCCCTTTACCGGCTCGATGGTTGCCACATCGCCCGGCGCGGGCATGTATCGACCCGGCGACAGCGTCCCCGCGTGCGCCACCGTCACTCCCGTCGTCGGCTCCACCTATGCCGCCATCGAGCTGGACAACGATGAGACCGCCGTCTCCCTCGGCGGTGTTTTTGTCAGCGGCAACATTGGCTGCACCGTCCTGCCCGCCCAGCTCCCCGATGTCTCCACCGATCGTGCCCGCATCCGCTACGACGCCACCGGCTCGCTCAACCAGGTCAAGAGCTTCTATGGCCCGTACTTCTCCATTCGGCCCGACGCGCTCCTCGGCGATGCAGCGCCGGTCATCGCGCTCAGCAGCAGCCACGCCGGACAGACCTATCCCGGCGGCTCCATCATCCCCATCGCCTGGACGGCCTCCGACGACGAGGCCCTCCGCTCCTTCGACATCCGCGCCTCGTACGACAGCGGCACGCGCTGGTTCATCGTCGCACGCGATCTCCCCGCCGACTCCCGCTCTTACACCTGGAGGCTTCCCGGTTCATCGGGCATCACCGCGGCCAAGCTCCGCGTCGTGGCCCGCGACCGCCGCTTTCAGAACACCTCCGCCGAGTCCGCGCTCTTCGCAGTTTCTCAAGGCCCCGCCCACTCCGGCTGCGCCGCCGACACCAATGCCGATGGCACCCTGGGTGTCCAGGACATCTTCGACTTCCTCGTCGCGTGGTTCGCGCTCGCTCCCGGCGGAGACTTCAATGCCTCCGGCGATGTCTCCGTCCAGGACATCTTCGACTATCTGCAATCGTACTTCCAGGGTTGCCCGTGATTGCACTTGCTCGGCCCCAGGAGAGTTCACCACGGAGCCGGGCTGAAAATCCCGCTTGTGCGGTGCGTAGAGCGCGGGCATAATGAGCGAGTTCTCTCCACCGCTGCCCCCATCGACCTCCACAAGGACACCGCTCATGCACTCCCGATCTTCCCCGCTGCTGGCCGCGCTCGCCGCCACGCTCTTCCCCGCGCAGTCGATTTTCGCGCAGCCCGTCAACGACGCCTGTGCCGCGGCCGCGGCCATCAGCGGCTTCAACACCTTTAACTGGGACAGCACGCTCGCCACCACCGACGGTGTCGCGAACGCTTCGTGCCTCTTCTTCTCCCAGTCGCAGATCAGCAACGATGTCTGGTTCTGCTGGACCGCCCCCAGCGCCGGTGCCGTCGAGGTCAGCACCTGCACCCAGACCGCGCTCGACACCAAGCTCGCCGTCTACGACGGCTGCGTTTGCCCGGAAGGCACCGCCATCCTCGCCTGCAACGACGATAACTCCGGCTGCGGCACGCAGACCCGCGTCCAGTTCAACGCGGCCGCGGGTGCAACATATCTCATCCGCCTGGGCTCCTTCGCCGCCACCGCCACCGGCTCGGGCACATTCACCGTCGCGGCCTACGTCCCCCCCACCCTCGGCGGCCCGTTCACCAATCCCGCCAACAGCCACACCTATTACCTGTTGCCCTCCTCCAGTTGGACGCGGGCCGAGACTGATGCCGTCGCGCTCGGCGGCCACCTCGTCACCATCAACGATGCCGACGAGAATGAGTGGGTCCGCAACAACGTGCTCAACTTCGACGGCACCGGCCGCCGCGGATGGCTCGGATACAACGACGCGATCGTCGAAGGAACGTTCGCCTGGGTGAGCGGCCAGACGCCCTCGCCGCTTTACACCAACTGGAACAGCGGCGAGCCTAACAACGCCGGCGCAGGCGAGGACTACGCCGAGATGTTCGGCTCGCCCGGCGGCCTGTGGAACGATCAGCCCGACGCCCCGGGTGTCGTGGTGTTCGGTCTGGTCGAGATCGACCCCTCCACCCCCGCCTGTCGCGCCGATTTCAATGGATCCGGCAGCGTGACTGTGCAGGACATCTTCGACTTCCTCATCGCGTACTTCGCAAACGACCCGCGGGCGGACGTGAACTCCGCAAACGGCGTCACCGTTCAAGACATCTTCGATTACCTCAATGCTTATTTCACCGGCTGTCCATAGCCGGAACCTCCGCGATCAAACCTCACCATGAAACCACATCCTCTTGTACACGCCGCGGTTTTTTTCTCACTTGCGCCCGCGATCCCCGCCACCGCCCAGCCCCGATACCAGGTGACCGCCATCGGCCACCTGCCCGGCAGCTTCGCCACCAACCCCCTCGCCATGAACAACCTGGGCGAAGTTGTGGGCTGGTGTCAGGGGCCGCTGTCCCAGCTTCGTCCGTTCCGGTTTATCCCCGGCACGGGCATCACGCAGGTTCCGCTTCCGCCCGGCTACACAGAGGGATTCGCCACCGACATCACCGACAATGGCATCATCGTCGGTAGGGCCAGCAACGGTTTCGACAGCGCAGGACGCGAAACGCCCAAGGTGCTTTGGCGACTGCGCGATGGCGTTCACACGATCATCGGCCAGCCCGCGGGCTGCTCGTCGCCCGTCGCCGACGCGGTCAATACCTCTGGCGAGGTGGTGGGTCTCGATTGCACGATCGGGCCCTTTTACTACAGCGATGCGGCCGGTCTTATCGCCCTCGATCCGCTGGGCATCCGCGAGGCCATCGACATCAACAACGCAGGCGTTGTGACCGGGCGCTCGCACGCAGGCCCGGCCTTCCGCTGGTCCTTCGGTGGGCCGCTCGAGCTGATCGGCACGCTCCCCGGCGACGACTACGCGATCGGCCTAGCGATCAACGAATCCGCAGCGGTGACCGGCCTGTCGGCCAACGCCATCACGGGCATTGACCCCACCAAGGCATTCCGCTTCACCGATGCCACGGGTGTCGAGGGACTCCCCTCGGCCGTCGCGACCCGCAGCGCCGGCGTCGGCATCAACGAGAGCGGCCACATCGTCGGAAACCTCGGAAGCTCCACCAGCCCTGAACGCCAAGCCTGGGTCTACACGCCCGCGCGCGGCGTCGAGATCCTGCACGCCGACTTCGTCGGCGATGCCAACTTCTACAACTACAACGGGGCCTCCGACATCAACGACCGCGGCCAGATCGCCTCCCGCGCCGGGCAGTTCGAGCCTTTCGATCCCGCCCCCGGCGTGATCCTCACACCCGTTCCCACCTGCACGGCCGACTTCGATGGTCGAGACGGCGTAACTGTGCAGGACATTTTCGACTTCCTCATCGCGTACTTCGCAAACGACCCGCGGGCGGACATCAACGGAGTCGCGGGTGTGACCGTTCAGGACATCTTCGACTTCCTGAGCGCATACTTCGCAGGTTGCCCGTGAGCCCAACACGGTTCACTTAAGCCCATGTACACCGCACGGGACGAGGATACCGCCGGGCTGAAGAACCCTGAGAATCAAGGCGGTTCTCGTTGAACCCGTCCGGTCGGTACCGCGCGCGGGAACTGGGATACGCCGTTTACTCGCTTAAGTGAACGGTATTGCCCGTGAGCCGCGTCCGTCCGCCCCGCTGACGGCCCTTCGAAGTCCGCGTTCCGCAGCCACCTCACCCATCCGTGCGCAACCCCCAGCCCATTCCCGACAGGACCGTCACCCATGAAGCCGCCCGTCCATCTCACCGCGTACCTCCTCGCTGCAGCCGCCGCGGGGCCCTGCCGAGCCCAGGTCCGGTTCGCCCCGCCCGTCGCGGGCATCTCCCTGACCCCCTTGCCCCGCTTCGTCGGGGCGGGGTTGGAGCTCGCTGACGTCAACGGGGACGGGCTGCTTGACGCCGTCCTCTCCGACAACTACGGAGAGTTCTCCTACACCCACCAGCTCAGCGTCTTCCTCAACCTCGGCGGCGGGGCGTTCAGCCCCCAGGTGCTCAGCGAGGTCGCTCTTGAGGAGATCTCAGAGGCGAACGATCCGGCGCTGGCCTTGGGCGATCTCAACGGGGACGGCCGGGCCGACTTGGTGACGACCCGGCTCTCCGCCACCACCCCCCCGGACGGGAACCGGCCCAACCTCGCCGTCCTGTTCGGTCAGGCCGACGGTCGCTTCACCGGCCAGGTGAACTACGCGAACAGCTCGACCGACCGCTTCATGCGGAGCAACACCGAACGGATGATCGCGCTCGGGGACATGGACGACGACGGCGACTTGGACATCGTCAGCGTCGCCTCGAGCTTCAGCTACTCGGTGCTGCTCAACAACGGCAACGGCACGTTCGCCCCGCCGATCCAATCGGGCCAGGGCTTCGCGGACATCACCCAGGTGGCCGACGTCGACGGCGACGGCGATCTGGACGTCGCCGGGGCGTACAACACCGGCAGCGACAGCCGCCCGAACCTGGCCATCGCAGTCAACCTCAACGACGGAGCCGGGCACCTGACCCGGGTCAACACCCTCACCCTCGACACCCGCGTCAACATTCTGGGCACGGGTCAGGCCCGCTTCTTCCTCCGTGACCTCGACGCCGACGGCCGCGCCGACATCACCGTCATCGGCGAGAGCGGCGGCCAGACCGGCGCCGGGGGCATCTATGTGCTGCGCTCGACCGGCGGCGGGCAGTTCCTCCAGGTTTTCCGCCAGAGCCGAAGCCAGGACAACCGGCGAACCGCGTCCATTCTGGTTGACGACTTCGACGGGGACGGCGATTGCGACATCGCCAAGCTGCCCAACGGCGGTTTCCCCGGCGAAGTCCTCGTGAACGACGGAGCCCTCGCGTTCACCCCCGTCCCTCTCCAGCTCGACACGTCCTACTTCATCACCGGCGCTTCCGGCAACATCGTCGGCTCCGCCCTGCCAGAGATCGTCTACTACGACGACGGCTTCGACAACGCGTCCCCCACACGCGTCCGCTGGGCTGAGAACCTCACACCCGCGACGTGCTCCGCCGACTTCAATCGCTCCGGGGTGGTCAGCGTGCAGGACATCTTCGACTTCCTCATCGCGTACTTCGCGAACGATCCGCGCGCGGACATCAACGGTGTCGCGGGTGTGACCGTTCAGGACATCTTCGACCACCTGAGCGCCTACTTCGCAGGTTGCCCCTGAAGCCTGATGGCGGACCCACAGCGTCTACGGACAGCCCGCGACTTACGCGTCCCTCGAGCGCTGTACCACACACGCCGGAAGCCTAGTGGCGTTGCCCGCGGTGGGTCTCGGCGCGCGATAGCCACTTCTGTTACAGTCCTCTCAACGCTTCGGCGTCCCCGGTCTTTTTTGGGGCCAGGATGCTCGTTCCTCGCGACCACCTCACCTTTCACCCCACTCGGGAGCTCATGCACGATGGCTAAACCCAAATCCTCAGCACGCACCTCATCTACCCGCAAGGCACCCAAGCCGCGCACCGCCGCCGCCGCTCCCGCCGGTCGCAAGTCGCGCAAGAGCAGTTCGGCGCGCCCATCCGCTCGCTCCGCGAAATCGAAGTCCGCCGCACCATCGCCTTCACCGCGTTCGGCCAAGAAGGCCAAGCGATCGACCGCCGCCCGGTCCTCGCCGCGCGCCGGCAAAGCCGCATCCCGCGCCGTCACCTCGAAAGGCCCCAAGCGCACCGCGAAATCCACCGCGCAATCCTCAGGCCACCGGGGTGCCATCGCCGGCGGTGCGGCCGGGGCGCTTCTCGGCACCATCGCCGGACCCATCGGCATGGCCATCGGTGCCGCACTCGGCGCGGCCGCAGGATCTCTGGCCGATTCTCCCGCCCAATCTCCCGCGAACGCAAAGTCCAAGGCCGACACCGCTTCAAACCCCGCATCCTCCAGCAAGAAGCTCTCCAAACGCTGAGCCCCGCCGCGGCCCCCGTTCGATCCACCTTGCGCGGCACAAAAAACGAGGCCCGCGTACCGTTCGTACGCGGGCCTCGGAGAGCGCCATGATCTGGTTAGTTGATGCGGCTGGCGTCGCCGCCCTTGCTGGTAATCGTCGAGGCCGAGCCGTCGACTTTCGAAACCTCAATCTTCGGCTCCTTGATGTACCCCGCCAGCCATTCCTGAAGGAAGCTGAACAGATCCTGCACGCTCAGCGTCCCATCGCCCGTCGTATCCGCGGCCTTGTCGCCCGCAAAGTACGAAGCCATATAAGCCTGCAAGTCATCCAGCCCCACATTGCCCGACTTGTTGAAGTCGGGTGAAACGCCTGCGTGGGCGATGCTGGCGGCGGTCACGGCGAAGGCGGCGGCGATTCCGGTCACGAGGCGGTTATTGATGCGGTTCATGGTCGGCTCCTTGTTCTCGAAACTGCGGTCATTTCTGTTCTCTCCCGCATCCGCACTCAGCAACTCGCTGGGTATGAGCGGTGCAGGACACAATCGAAGCGACCACCGCCGATCCAGCGTTACAGGATGGAACGTCAGAGCCTCCGTTTGCCGAATCGCTCCCGCAGCGCACTGCCGACCCTTCCAAAATGCAGCGCGCCCACCAGGAGGCGGGCGCGTCGCGAAGACTCACTGTTCCGATTCAGGTCTGAGCGTCAGCCCGCGGGCGAGCACTTCCGCCCCGTCGCCGCTTCATACTGAGCCTTCTCGCAGATCGTTCCCTCGAACAGCACCTCGTAGCAACTGGGGCAGCCCGGCAGCACGCAGATCCACTGCCTCGTCGGGCCGCAATCCAGCCGCGGCGGCGGCTTCCCCACTGCCGGCGTGCTGGTCAGCGCCGTGATGCCCGACGCCATCGCCGCGCCCATCACCGCGATCATCCCGAGTTTCGACAGCCCGTTACGCATCTTCATCGCGAACTCCTTTTGCAAACCAGGTCTTCACGGACACGGCGGCGTAAGTATGGACGCGATCTGAGCTTCGCCCACGCGCCACTCCTGATCATTGAGTCTACGGCTTTCCGGGCACCGGCGAGTCGTTCCCCCTAATGGGGTGGTCGCCGTTCATCGTTGCGCTTCGCCTAAACCTTCCATCGCTCGAACCACTTCCAGCTCGCGCGCACCGTCGAGCACGCCCCACCACGCCCCGCGAACTCTTCCCGATGGGTCCACCAGCGCCATCCCCGGCACGGTCGTGATTCGTCCGAGCCACGTCCCGCGCTTGTCCGCAGCGCCGCACACCACAAATCTCCGGCCACTCCGTTTGAGATCCTCCGGCTTGGCCGCGTCGGCCTGGATGCCGACCGCCACGACGTTGAAACCCGCCGCGGCCGAGGTCAGCCGCGCGAACACCTCGTCCATCGCCTCGCACGCCTCGCAATCCCCGCCAAAGACAAACAAAAGCGTTGCCGCCGACCCACCCGAAAATCGCAGCGCGTCGCCGAGGGGCGATCCAAAAGTGGCTAGCGGCTCGAGTTGATCCCCGATGTGCAGTTCGCCGCCTCGTGGTTTCGCAGGCCCCGCAGCGTTCGCCCCCGCAGGGGAGAGATTGCTCAGCGCCGCGTCGAGCTGGGCACGCAGCGACCGGTTCTGCCGCGCCAGCAGAACCACCAGGATCGCCAAACCGAGGCAGGAAGCTCCAAGAAACCAGGCAAACACTCCGCCAGATCGATCCGTCACGGCCGTATGGACGCGATCGCTGACGACGGGCTTCTTCCCGTCATCGCAGCCGCCACCCTGGTCAAGCCCTTGCATCGGCGAGCATAGAGCAACCACGCCCCGGACGCGACGGACCCGCGTCTCATTTTCATTCGTTACGGAGAAATGCGAGCCAGCTTGCGTAGCCCGCGGCCTTTCGGCGCCTAAGCGACGGGGTATTCGGTTTGTACGGGGGGGGGTTGCGTCTCAAGGAGTCACACAGATGCTCATCTCTCGTATGCTTCACTCTCGGCGGTACGGCCGCGGGGCCATCGCGATTGCCGGTTTGTCGCTCGCGGCCGGTGTGGCCGTTGCTCAGCCCACCGTCGTGGCACCCTACCCCAGTTTGGGAATGGCGGGGATGGCGGTGGCGAACAACCGCATTTACTACGGCACGGGCGTGTTTGCCCAGGAGTTCTGCACCGCGTTCAAGCAGGTGTTTTCGGTATCGACCACCGGCACGCCCGGCGCAGCCATTTTGGACACGACGGCGCCCGGCGGGTGCTGTTGTGGGTTCATGGCACCGAACCTGATCTCATCCGGGGCCCACATCTACATGGCGATGGGGCGCGGGGTGCAGCGGGTTTTCGCCCTCGGCGGCGAAGTCACGGAGACCATTGTTCCGGTCACGACGATCAATCCGCAGACTCTGGCCGTCGATCAGTTCAGGGTCTACGTGGAATCGCCCGACGACGTGCTGACCGCCTATCCGCGCGACGGCGGCGCGGCCGTAGGCTCCATCATCGCCCCCGGCTTGGTCGGCGGATCCCCTTCCCAGACCTTCACCGCCCCCGGCGACGGCTTCGTCTACTACATCGCCAACGGCAACATCTTCAGGTGGAACGGCACCAGCGGCGCGCCGCAAACGCTCGAGAGCAGCGCCACGGTCGCCAACATCATCTGGGTGGATGCCACCGATGTGTGGTGGGTGGGCGCGGGCGCTTCGCAGACGATCGGGCGAATCCCCGTCGGCGGCGGTGCCAATGCGGTGCGCCACACCACCCTCGCAGGCACCGACATCTTCGCGATGGTCGGCGATGCCACCAACATCTACTTCATGGCCGACCCTCCCGGCGGCGGTCAGGATGTCATCCGCCGCCTGCCTCGGGTCTCGACTACCGCGACCGATGTCAACGATGTCAGCGCCGGCAACAACACGCGGATCCTGTGCCAGGACGAGCAGTTCCTCTACTGGGCCGAGTTCTCCGGCCCGCAGACCGGCATCAAGCGGAACTTCAAGAACGCGACCATCGCCCGCCCCGATATCTTCTTTTCGCAGGACCGGCTCGAAGTCATCCAATCCGTTCAGGACAATGTCAACTCCGTCGGGCTGGTGGGCAACCGACCGACCATGGTGCGAGCGTACCCGCAGGCCTCGCAGAATCTGGCAAACATCGGCTGCTCGCTGGAAGGAACGACCACCGGCGGCGTGCCGCTGCCCGGTTCGCCGATTCGCGCCACGAAACTGAGCACTACCGTCTTCTTCACGGCGCCGGAGCGCGGGCAGTTCGACAGGAGCTTCAACTTCATCCTGCCGGACTCGTGGGTCGCCCTCGGGGCCGGCAACTTCACCAACATCCGGCTGCGGGCGACGCTCGACCCCGCCAACTTCATCGCCGAGTCCAGCGAGGTCAATAACTCCACCTCCTTTCAGACCTTCAGTTTCCGCAAGACCGACACGCTGATGATCGACTGCCGGCGCGTGCTGACCGTCACCGACTACACGATGGACAGCTTCAACTTCGGCCAGATCATTCAGAAAGCCCACCAGATACTCCCGTTCAGCAAGATCGTGCTGCGCGAAGTGCCGGGTCGGCTCGAGGAGTGGGAGCCCACGTTGACGAACCCGGGCCGCCACGGCCCGTGGGAGATGAACGGCAAGCAGTGGCTGTGCGCGTGGATCTGCAACGAGGACGAGTTCGTCAACACCATTCTCGGTGTCGAGTGGCTGCTCTCCGAAATCCCCAATGCGCTCAACGGCTTCCCCGTGCGCCTGCACCGCATGGGCATGGTCTCCCCCATCGCCGATTGGGATTGGGGCGGCCTGGCCCCCACGTTCGCCAACAACAGCCTCGTCAAAATGGACGGCAGCACCTTCTTCCGCGCACTCGATGATCCTTACGGCGGCGTCTCCATGGCCCACGAGCTCACCCACAACTTCGGGTTCGAGCACGTCAACTGCGGCAGCGGATTCCGCGGCGGATTCGACGATAACTATTACGATGTGCCATGCGACGTCGGGCCGACCAACACCGGGCCCGGTCGGTCGATCGCGTTCGACTGGCTCCGCAAGGAACTCACCGATGCGCCCAATTTCCGATCCTACATGTCCTACGCCGGCCCCGGCTGGACCGAGCCGTATCACTGGAACGCGATCTACAACTCGGTCGCGCTTCTCGGCGGCGGAATGCCCGCGAGCAGCGAAGCCCTGATGGTCATGGGCATGTATGACCCGGTCAGCGGCGCCGCCACCGTGAACGCGGTGCGCCGGTTCGATCGCGCCAACGTCCCCGCCGAAAACATCGACAAGCTGTGGGACCAGCAGAATACGGCCGCGTCCATCAGCAGCATTCCGCTCAACGTCGAGCTGCTCAACAACCTCGATCAGCCGGTGGATGCCGTGATCATTCACGTCGCCAAGCCGTGCTGCTCGCTGCACACCCAGCTTCGCCCGTTCCAGGCCATCGCGCCCGGCTCGGCCTCGGTGCGCGGCGTGCGCGTCTCGCCCCAGACCGCCGCCGACGGCTCCGCCACGGTCGGCACCATCTTCCGCGCGTCCGCCAATGCCCCGACCGTGAGCGTGCCCACACCGGCCGCGGGAACCAACTTCACCGCGGCCCAGAACGTCACCGTCAACTGGACCGCTTCGGATGTCAACGGCGATGTGCTTACCACGGTCATCCAATACACGCCCGATGCGGGCGCGACCTGGTCGGTCGTCGCCTCGCTCGGCAACCTGACCTCGCACACTTTCGCCGCCGCCGATCGGCTCGCGGGATCCGCGTCCCTGGCTGGCAACGGTTCCTCGATGTTCCGCGTCACGGTCTCCGACGGCTTCAACACGGCCTCGGCGCTCTCGCCGGCGTTCAAGGTGGCCAATCGGCCCCCCATGATTCAGTTCGTCTCGCCCGCGAACGGTGCCACGCCTGCCGCGAGCGAGCAGATTCTGCTCGAGGTTGTCGCGTCCGATCCGGAAGACGCAAACCTCAACTTCTATACATGGAACCGCACGCGGAACAGCGTAACCACCGCGATGGGCGTGACCAGTGAGCCGCGGTTGCTCATCTCGAACGGCTTGGCACCCGGCGTGTACACGATCAACTGCATCATCACGGACTCGGGATTCCTGGCCGACACCGCCTCCATCACCATCACCGTCGGCGGCAGCTTCGAGCCTCCGCCCGCCGATTCCGACGGCGACGGCATCCCCGACAGCACCGACAAGTGCCCGACGGTCGCCAGCGCCAACAACACCGACACCGATGGCGACGGTGTCGGCGACATCTGCGACAAGTGCCCATCGCTGTTCACCCTGACCCAGGGCGATCGCGATGCCGACGGTGTGGGCGACGCCTGCGACCCGTGCCCCGACGGCCGGATCTCCCAGATCGGCGTCGATGGCGTCGCAGAGCCCGAATACGGCGCTTCCATCGCCGTTCAGAACACCGCCACCTCCGCCGGCGACAGCCTCAACGGCAACGAGAACAACTCGACCGGCTCCGAACTCGACAACCTCCACGCCTTCATCGACTGCGACCGTCTGTTCATCCACATCGGCGGCAACCTCGCCATCGGCGCTTCCGATTCGATCGACATCTTCATCGACAGCGCCACCGGCGGCCAGAACAAGCTCCGCGCCGGCAACCCCGCCGGACTCGCCGGCCTCAGCGAAGTCTCCGTCGGCAGCCCCGGCATGACCTTCGAGCCCGCCTTCACCGCCGACTACTGGGTCGGCCTCACTAACGTCTGGCAGACCGTCAACGTCACCGCCTTGCTCAACGGAACCTACAGCCAGCTCACCGTGGGCGGCACCAATCCCGCCCAGATCAATCTCGGCCAGGCCCTCGTCTACGGCGACGGCACCTTCTCCGGTGGCGCATCCAATGCACCCGCCATCCGCGCCACCCTCGACAACACCAACCGCGTCGGCGTCACCGCCGGAACCGGCGCATCCAGCGGCGCAAACGCCATCTTCGGCGTCGAACTCTCCATCCCCCTGAGCGCCCTGGGCAACCCCGCCTGCGACATCAAGCTCCTCGTGGTCCTGCGCGACACCACCGCCGGCGGCGTTGCCGACACCATCACCAACCAAACCCTGCCCGGCATCGGCGGCGGTGCCGCCCTCGGCACGGCCCGCAACGTCAACTTCGGCTCGGTCCCCGGCACCCAGCAGGTCACGCTCTCGCGTCCCAACGTCGGCCCGGCCGCGGCCGATCTCGAACCCGCAGCGCTCGGCAAGAAGCTCACCGTTTCCGCGCCGGTCTACGCACCCGCCCCCTTCACCATCCAGTGGCGCCGCAACGGCGTCGTGGTGAACAACAACTTCCGCATCTCCGGTGCGACCACGCCCCTGCTCGTCATCGATCCGGCCCGGAACTCCGACCTGGGCACCTACACCGCTCACGTCACCACGGCGTGCGGCACGTTCATCAGCCCGGGCGCGGTCCTCAACTTCTGCTTCGCCGATTACAACGAATCCGGTGGTGTCAGCGTGCAGGATATTTTCGACTTCCTCGCCGCCTACTTCGCCGGTGACCTCCGCACCGACTTCAACGGCTCGGGCGCGTTGAGCGTGCAGGACATCTTCGACTTCCTCGCGGCTTACTTCGCTGGCTGTGCCTAACTGCTCTTTGGTGATCGCGCTTTCCAAAGCGGGATCCTTGCATCCCAGACTTCCCTTCATCACCTACTCAATCGCGCCCGCCCCCGTTTCACCCCGAGCTCCC